>CEPZ01018020.1_pt1 | contig 84396 bp, 68 predicted proteins | sample 530461 | NCBI WGS metagenome assembly CEPZ01 (sample SAMEA2620106, study PRJEB7988) | marine metagenome | isolation source: saline water (ENVO:00002010), including
CATGTGGCGGCTGTTTAACCATGAAACTCCCCGCCAGACCCGGTGTCGAAATGTCGGTTTTCCATTTGGACAAGTAAAACAGTCCTGGTTGCCCCCGGTCAAATGGCGGAAGGCATGGCAGCCGAATGTATAACCGGCCAACAAAATTGGGTTGATAATCAGGATGATGGACCCAATCCCAATCCCAAATTCTCCGCCCCTGAATAGAGAAAGAAAACCATCATAAGAAAGAATAACAACAAAACCCAAAGCAATGTATAACGTATAACGGTGGAGGTTTTGGAAAACTAATAACGCTGTTTCACCTTTATAATTTTTTTGCGATATGCCGCTTACGGCGCAGGCCGGGGGAGACATGAAATAAGCGCGGTAATAAAATTTTCGATAATAGTAACAAGTCATCCGGAAAGATAATGGTCCTGCCAGAATTAAAATAGCCGGAGATGCGGGGATTAGAACTGGCCACCAGCCGGGCCATGAACCAAACCAGGAATGATCCATGGGGGCAGAGCCAACCACGGCTTCTTTAATAAATAGAAGGGGAGAATAAAAAGGTGATAAATAACCACCAAAACCCTCTTGGCCGCCACTCCACCAATAATAGTCACCCTGGAACATTGCCCAAGTTGTATAAGCGACAAAACTTAAAAACCCTAAACCGGTCCACAGGGGCTCAAACCACCATTTGTCAGAGCGATATGTAGACAAAAATTTACCTGATGATTGTTGGGAAAAAGTGACCATTTTTATTTATAAAGGTATTTTTGTTTAATAAAGTGGCTGGGAAATTAGGGTTTTTAATATCTCAATAAGAAATGAAATAGTTAGTTAAATCCGCCCTGCAAGCTTTGCTCCCAAGTGTCCCCCATAGAAAAGGATTATTACTCCCATACTGCCGATTCCGATATATATCCATTTTAGATTTGGAACTTCAAGTAATTTGGGGACTCTCGTTCTCCAGATAAATAGCCCCAGAAAAATGATGCTCGAAAATATTTGGATCCATCCATGATTAACCCAAAGCGGAAAAGTAGAACCAAAGTGGCCAATAAGCGTATCGTTCCAAATACCAGTGGCTATACCGGCGGCGGTGGAAACAAGCCCTAATAGCATAATCCACCACCCGGCTTGGGTTAAATCCTCTCTTTTGCTGAGGACAAAAATAAAATCCAATAATATTGCCGAAGAAAGCATTGCTATTGGAAAATGAATTACAAGGGGATGAATCTCAGCCATCATGCCGATTCAATTGAAACCCCGAGAAAACGCTTACTACCAAAACCATCCAAAAAAGGGGCAATGCCCACGAAAAGAAAAATAGGGAATCACCATCAATTGTTAGGGTGATCAATAGCGCTAATATCAATAAATGTACCATACCACAGGTTATGGGTGATCCCAACCTTGTTTGAATCGTAAATAGTATTATGGTTAATCCAATCAAGGTTGTAATCCATTGTGTCCCTAACAAGATGAAAAGGGAACCAAGAAAAATAATCGGAATAAAGGTTAGAATATGCCAGTGTTTCTTTTTCATCATAAAAATTAAGGGGTTATATCTAGACAGCAATCTCTGAGAAAATTATTAATTGAGCCACCCGTTTTTTTGAATTCATTTTGTATTTGTGTTGTTTTTGGTCCCAGGGCCAGGACATTTTCCAAAAAGGATTGGACCATGGGCCGCTCGTTTTTTAACCCATACAATTTCTCTCTTTCGTTTAATCCATCCAATGCTAATTGGGACCAGAATTCCAGCCAATCCCCAATAGGTTTATTTTCTGGCCCGAGTTGGTCAAATGATAAATTGTTGGCTGTTGAGATAAGTTTTTTTTGTTCTTCTGTGGACCATCTTGAAACTGCTTCTAGTGCAATGGCCCGGGTTTTTGGTCCCGTGAGCAATCCGGCGAAGAAAGCAGCAGGGGCCATTTCCATACCTTTTGGGGGGCGGTCGCTGGCACGGACTTCTAAAACAGTTTTGAAACGAACATGGGTGAAGGATTGATGAAGAGAGGATAAAAGATGCCTTTTTGCCGACGTTGGATCAGATTGAACCATGTCTCCCAACGTACCCACGAAAGGCTCAGCATTACCGTTTTGGTTATATTTAAAAATTGTTTTTACGTTTAAAATCCAACTGGCGTAATCATCAACCATATGATCCGGTGAAATCATTCCGTGTTCAAAAAGAGACCCACAGCGATCCGGGTCAGTGTCGCCCCATATTTTCCAACGCATGTTAGCTGTTCCAACGGGCAAACCCCGCTTAAATGGTGAATTAGAAAATAAAATGCTGTAAAAAGGCTGAATTGAATCTGCCAAAAAGGTCATTTCATTGGCATCTTGTTCCGATGTGTAGTCAATATTTAATTGAACGCTGGTTGTGTTGCGCATCATCCAGGGTCCGAGACGGCCCGTCTTTGTAAAAAGATCATGCATCAGTTGATATTTATTTAATTTTATTAAATCAATTTGGTCGGGGGTACAAAGTGGTTCGAGAGAGAAATATAATCGGCCCACGCGGTTTTTTTTACAGATGTTGTTTTCAAGGGACAGGTGCTGTTTAAATTGTTTTTGGATATCCCACAGGCTTACAACCGGTGCCGAGGCCCACTCTAATTGGCCTCCGGGTTCAAGAGAGTAAGAGAAAAGGAAATCCTTCAGGATGTCTTTTTGTATATCATTGAATAAATTGGTGGCTGAGTATCGAGTGGTTGGATTAACGGGCAAACGAGTGAGAGATTGATCGTAATATAGTCCCTCCACTTCAAGTCCAATTTTTCGCCGATTCTCCGGAACTATACAGGATAATATTTCAGATTTCATTTTTTTGGCCAGAGACATGATTTAAGCAGTAAAAAACTCGAATGTTTTATTAAGCATTCTCGCAATGGATTTTTCAGGATTTTTATTCAGCACTTTATCTATATGCACCCAAGCCACATCGCGCGATTCATCACTTACAATAACATCTTCCTCTTGACGGTGAGCCTCTAAAATGAAACGGACATCGAAATGTATGTGGGGAGGGTCATTTTTATGCGCCGGTATATTATGAATATCCACGTCAAAGATCTCTTCTGATAATGCTTTAAATTGGGAGAGCCCAGATTCTTCTATAGCTTCCATGTGGGCAACTTCAAACAAGTTTGAACAGCCATCCGCATGGCCACCTAGCTGTAGCCAAATGTCCAATTGGCGATGATGGGTCATGAGCACCCGCTCTCTGGGTTTATCTACGACCCACGCAGACCCTGTAAAATGGCCGTACCAGTTATGGCGCTCAAAACAATTGGAATCTTCATTTAAAAATTGAATCATTTTTTGTGCTGTTGTTTTCTCTCCAGGATATTGAACTGAATACCGGTTAAAAAGGTTTTGCAGGTTTTCTTGTGTCATGCTTTAAGCTGAAAATTAGACGCCTTTTTAGGCATGATAAATTAAATGTTAGTTGGGAATTGAAAATGTAAATTCGACGACATTTTTTTGAGCAAAATAAGGTAGTTATAATAAATTGAAATCCATTTATTTTTTTGGAAACAACTTAGCCGAGGGCAAAGCCAATATGAAAAATTTGCTTGGCGGCAAAGGTGCCAACTTGGCTGAAATGACAAATATGGGTATTCCGGTCCCCGCAGGGTTAACTATTACTACTGATGTTTGTACTTATTATTATGAAAATAATTATTTATTCCCGGATGATTTGGAAAGTAAGTTAAAATCTGCTATTGGCAAAATAGAATCGGCTATGGGGAAAAGCTTTGGGGATGTAAATGACCCCCTGCTGCTGTCTGTTCGTTCTGGTGCGCGTCAATCAATGCCGGGCATGATGGAAACGGTTTTAAACGTGGGATTGACCTCTGAAACTATCCCGGGGCTAATTGTAAAAACAGATAACCCGCGTTTTGTCTATGATGCTTATCGCAGGCTTATTATGATGTATTCAGATGTGGTGATGGAAAAAGCTGCTGGGATTGAGCCAGATGAGGGTCATGGCATTCGCCACCAGTTAGAGAGTATTCTAAATGCATATAAAATTGAAAAAGGATATTCTTCTGACATTGATTTAACAGCTGAAGATTGGAGTAAACTATCAGGAGCATTTAAATCGCGTATAAAAAATGTTCTTGGAAGTAATTTCCCAGATGATCCCTATGAACAACTATGGGGCGGTATAAAAGCCGTATTTCAAAGTTGGAACGGCAAACGGGCCATAAGTTACAGGCGGATTGAAAAAATTCCTGATGAATGGGGTACAGCAGTTAATGTCCAGGCCATGGTCTTCGGAAATACTGGGGATCGATCTGCAACGGGTGTAGCGTTTACCCGAAATCCCGCAACCGGTGAAAATAAATTTTATGGAGAATGGCTGCAAAACGCACAAGGAGAAGATGTGGTTGCGGGAATTCGGACACCCCATCCCTTGAATGAAGCCACCAGGACAGATGCATCAGCCGGCCTGGAGTCTTTGGAAACCTTTCTTCCTGATGTTTATTCACAATTGGACAGCATTCGCACGAATCTCGAACGGCATTATGCAGATATGCAGGATATTGAATTTACAATTGAGAACGGCAACCTTTGGATGCTTCAGACGCGAACTGGAAAACGCACTGGTACAGCAGCGATCAAAATGACCGTGGATATGGTTGCAGAGGCCATGATTTCTAAGGAAGAAGGAATCACCCGCGTTTCTCCCAATCAAATTGATGAACTTTTGCACCCACGATTGGATATAGAAGAAGAGAAAAGTGCACCGGTGATTGCAAAAGGTCTTCCTGCGGGCCCGGGCGGAGGCGTGGGGCGGGTTGTCTTTACGGCAGACGACGCCGAAACATGGGCTAAGGATGGAAAGAAAGTAATATTGGTTCGAGAAGAAACTTCCCCTGAAGATGTTCATGGTATGCACGCCGCGGAAGCAATTTTAACTGCAAAGGGCGGAATGACATCCCACGCTGCCTTGGTGGCCCGAGGGTGGGGAAAATGCTGTATTGTAGGCTGTTCTGCTTTGAATATTGATTTCGGGAAAAAAGCTATGGATGTAAATGGTGAAAAGATAAAAGAGGGTGACTGGATATCTATGAATGGGACCAAGGGCACAATTTATCTTGACCAATTAATTTTACAGCCGGCGGACCCGGAAGCAAATGAGTCGTATAGGGAATTAATGGCTTGGGCGGATGAAATCCGGACGCTTAAGGTGAGAACCAATGCCGATAGTCCGGAAGACTCAAAACAAGCTATCGCATTCGGGGCCGAAGGAATCGGCCTTTGTAGAACAGAACATATGTTTTTTGATCCGCAGCGAATCACGGCCATGCGAAAAATGATTTTGGCGGAGAATAGGTCGGAACGCAGGAATGCAGTGATGGAACTTTTACCTTTTCAAAGGGAGGATTTTAAGGGCATTTTTGAAGCAATGGCAGGAAAACCGGTTACAATTCGTCTACTAGACCCACCCCTACATGAATTCATTACCTTAAATGATGAACAAGTAAGTGAATTAGCAACAGAACTGGGTGTTCCCCCGGCCAAAATAAATTCCAGGATTAACAGCTTGCACGAGCTCAACCCCATGCTAGGCCATAGAGGCTGCAGATTGGGTGTGGCTTATCCCGAAATTACAGAGATGCAGGCTAGGGCAATTTTTGAAGCCACAGCGGAACTAAACAATGTTGGTGTTGAGGCAATGCCGGAAGTAATGATTCCTTTGATTGGCACTCACACAGAATTTGAAAATCAGGAAAAGATTGTCCGCCGGATTGCTGAAGATGTTATGATGGAAAAAAAGATTCAATTTGATTATCTTGTTGGAACAATGATTGAACTTCCACGAGCCTGCCTGACGGCAGATGAAGTGGCCCAAAGAGCAGAATTTTTTAGCTTTGGAACCAATGATTTAACCCAGACAACCTATGGATTCAGTCGTGATGATATCGGAGGATTTCTGCCGGATTACTTGGAAAATAATATTTTGACTCACGATCCATTCCAAAGTTTGGATCAAATTGGGGTTGGACAGTTAGTAAGGATGGCTGTTGAGAAGGGCCGAAAGGTAAAAAAAGATCTAAAAATTGGAATTTGCGGTGAACATGGGGGTGACCCTGACAGCGTTGAATTTTGTCATCAAAATGGTTTAGATTACGTAAGCTGTTCTCCTTTTCGTGTTCCTGTCGCCCGTTTAGCCGCTGCCCACGCAGCTTTAAAAGCGTTTGACAAACGTTATATTTAAAACTTAGGTTTGCTACCGTTATGTGTTGCATGATTGCCTCAAATAATAACAATAATAATAACGCCAATGAATATGGCGTGGGGACTTCCGTGTAACCTGACGGAAGCAAAAACTTTTTTAAGAACCCCCATAACCTGAAGGTCTTGGGGGTTTTTTTATGTTCAAAATTAAAGGAAAAAACAATGTGTGGAATATTCGCCTATAAAGGAGAAACAATGACTTGGGATGAGCTAAAGCCCCATGCAGATAAAATAAAGTATCGTGGGCCGGATAACTCCCAAGTAAAGATGTTGGTTGGAGATACACTCTTTGCCTTTCATCGCTTGGCTATTGTTGGCACTAGCGAGGCCGGGGACCAGCCATTGATCCATCCGGAAGATAATAGTTTGTCTCTCATTTGCAATGGGGAGATTTATAATTATAAAGCCCTGGCAAGGAAGTATAGCTTTACTTTAACCACAGGGTCAGACTGTGAGATAATTCTTCATATGTATAAACAGTTTGGGATTGAAAAAACAATTACTGCGCTGGATGGTGTTTTTATGTTTGTTCTCCATGATCGGGATAGGGATGAATTGTTTGCTGGCCGCGATCCCTTTGGTGTACGGCCTGGATTTGTGGGAACAAATGATGGTGAAACATTATTTGCTTCTGAAGCAAAACCACTTACCGGAATTTGTGATGCAGTGCAACCGTTCAAACCCGGTCATTATTGGCAGCAAAGCCTGGGAACCTATACTCAATATTATTATCACCGGGAGGAACCCCTTTCTGGAATTAAGGAAGAAAACATCTTGGAAGGTATTCGAAGCCGCTTGAAACAAGCGGTAAAGAAACGCATGATGGCCGAACGGGAAATCGGCAGTCTTCTTTCCGGCGGACTTGATTCCAGTTTGATTTCCGCTTTAGTTAATAAATATCACAACGGTATTTTAAAGACATTCTCGATTGGTATGCCTGGAAGCATTGACCTTGAATATGCCCAAGCAGTGGCGGATTATCTGGGGACGGATCATCATCAGATTCAAATTTCTGAACATGATTTTTTATCAGTCATTGAAACAGTTATTTATAATATTGAATCATTTGATACAACAACGGTGCGAGCCAGTGTAGGAAATTATCTTGTTTCAAAGTATATCCGGGAAAACAGTGACTGTAAAGTGATCTTTAATGGCGACGGCAGTGATGAAGTTTGCGGAGGATATGTTTACCTGAAGCATGCCCCCTCTGCTCATACCTTTCAGGCAGAGTGCAAAAGACTGGTAAATGAAATTCACTACTTTGATGTTCTTCGTTCCGACCGTTCAATAAGCTCCAATGGACTGGAGGCTAGAACACCATTTTTAGATAAGGAATTCGCACGTTATTATTTATCCATCCCGGCGGAACAAAAAATGTTTGACGGTAAAGACCGTTTGGAAAAACACCTCTTAAGAAAAGCATTTTTTGATATGCATCTTTTACCCGAATTGGTATTATGGCGTAGAAAGTGCGCCTTTTCTGACGGTGTCAGCGCTAAGGAGAATTCTTGGCATCGCGTACTCCAAGGATTTATAGATAAGCAAATAACCGACATTGAATTTGAAACAGAGGTACAGCGCTACACACATTGTATACCGATATTGAAGGAGAGTTATTATTACCGGAAAGTATTCGAATCATTTTTCGGGAAGCACGATAAATTAATTCCCCATTATTGGATGCCGAAATGGGTTGAAACAAATGATCCTTCAGCACGGGAACTCAGCGGGTATTTAGAATAAAAAAACCCCGCAAAATGCGGGGTCATTTTAGCGATTGTCGAAGGCGGATCTATTCTACGGTATCACCGCCGAGTAGATCTTCAAGCTTGAAAGCACCGTCGCGCTCCATTTGTTTAGCGGCAGAGACTATGGATTTACGGGCTGAATCAACATCCCGCTTGGGAACAGCACCCTCAACTGGTTCAAACATTGCCTGTTTCTTTTTCGGCAAAACACCAAGAACCTTATCGGATATGGATTGACCCATTCCTTTGAGGGCCATAGCAACCCTATCCAAGTCCACCGCATTCATGAGATCTCGCAGTAGGTTGTCCGGAAAAATTTCGAATATAGATTCAAATGTAATGCGGTATTTTTTTACTTCTTCAGCAAGGTCAGGATTATCCTGTTCAAGGTTCGTCATAAACATTTCTTCATCCTTGGGATCCATTTCGCCGAGAATATCCGCTAAGTCTTTGCCCCCGCCACGGGAAAAAGCGATTGTTTTGGGTAATTGCTTTGCTTTTTTCTGAAGCTTGTTTGCAATTTGAACAACAGCCTCAAGAGGTACATCATTGAGGTTGCCAATGTTTAACAGTACCTGTCCCTTTTCCTCTTCACTGATACGGTTTAATACCATCATCCGTTTTTCACCTGATAGTTGAGCGAGGGTAATGGCAATAACCCTTGGTGTTTCAGTAATTAAAAGAGCCACAAGCTGTTCATCGGTTAACTCACCCAGAAATTCAAAGGGCTTCTTGGGCTCATCACTTTCTTCCTCTTGGAATTTTTCACTTACAAAGGCGAAGTAAAATTCTTCCATAACTTGTTTTTTAACAACAAAAGCCACATTACCGGCGCCTCGCATAGCGGCTCGAATTTTGCGCACTTCCGTTTTATCGAGATCCTTAACCAAGTTCAGGGCTAGACTCTCACCGAGGATAGAAAACAGGATAGCTACTTTTTGCAGGCCGGACAATCTGTTATAATCTGAAATCATACAAGCCTCTTATTTCTTCTTCTTTTTCTTCTTCTTTTTACCACCGTCATCTTCTTCGGCATCTGCCGGCGCAGGTTCAGGCTCGGGCGGTGCTTCTTCCAAAATCCAATCTTTCACGATTTTTGTAGCAGCTTGTGGTTGGCCGACACTCATTGATACAACAGCCTGCTTCATATCGTTGACTTCGCTTTGAAGAACGCCAATATCTTCAACTTTAGGTGGCTCAGGAGCAGGTGGCGGCGTTGCTGGCGCCGCCGGTTGTTTTACTAGTTCTGATCTATTGCTATTATCTTTTTTTTTGGGTCGCGGTGGATACATCATCCAAGGCGGCAGTGGGGGCATCTGTTGTTTTGGTTTATTCATTAAAATGAATATAAGTACTACTGCCAAAACAATTACTAGAGCACCAAGAATTGAAATAAAAACAATCATTCCCGTATTACTCCCACCACGGCGAGCCCGATTATCTAATTCGCTTTGAACTTCATCAAGCATGGCAAGTTTTTCAGCAATTTGTGAATCAAGACTAGCTTTTTCCTGCAGTTTTTCCTGTACCGAAGATTGTGCTTCGGTGGCGGCAGAATCCGTTAAGTCAGCCGTACCCAGAAAAGACTTCAGGTTTTGTATTTCTTCATTGAGGGCCTGTAGGCGAACAGAATCTTGGCGCAGCATGGCTTCTTTTTCTTGATCGTATGAACGATCTCTTGCCGCCGTTTCAAATTCTGCAAGCTTGGATTGAAAATACAGTTGATCTTCCTGTCTTCGCTCTGCTTCAGATTCTTTATAATTATCTAATTCTTGTTTCCAGTCAACCTCCCCCAGCCTTTCTCGTTGGCTTTCAAGTGATTCAAGTTTTTCAGCAATATTTTTTAACAATACCTGTTCAGCAGATCGTTCATCCCGTCGTTCTTTAAAGCTGGCCGTCATGATGCTGAGCACATCACCGCGGGGACGATTAAAACGGGAAGCAACCATTACGACTTGGCGGATGTTTTCAATAAGTTCTGGCGCGGCGCCCTCCTGAATTATAATACTGATCTCCATATTGCGTATACTGGCCATGGAGGGGCGTTTTTCTGTTTGAGTCCGGGAGACCACATTGTCTTTCTTGATAGATTCCATGGGGGCCGATTCTGCAGAGGAAGCTGTTTCTACATCTTTAGCAGGTGTTTCAGCCGTAAAGTCAAAACCCGGGATGGGCAATCCCACGCTGCCACTCTTGGGGGCATCCGTGGCGCTGAGAATATCCTCGGCGGATTTCAAGGATTCAATGGAACTTTCCCTGCTGCCGGGGGAATAGGTTGTTTGACTTTCGATGGCGCTGCTGATTTCCAAATCTACACTGACATCCACAACGTATTTGCGGTTATCAATCACTTTTTCAAGTGCGCTAGCAATGCGTTTACGCAGGTCATTTTCGATCATGAGTTTTTGGGCCAAGTAGCCGCTTGTCTGGCTCAGGACTATGCCCATAATGAGTCCAATTATTAGGGTAAAATAAAATACCCTTTTACTCCGCTTTTTCATATTAACTCCCTTATCCAAGTGAATTATTTGATTTATTCATCATCCGTGGTGGCCGATCTACCTACAGGACCGCCCCGCGGTGCTAAAAAGGTAATTTCTACGCGGCGGTTCCGGGCCTTCTGTTGGGGATTAGAATTATATTTTTGTACTAAATCTGATGAAAGCAATTCTGTGTTTTTCCTGTCTCTGGGAACAAATTCTCCATATCCTACTGCTTCCAACCGAGTGGGATCAACACCCAGAGAAATCAATAACCGGACAACTGCAGCAGCCCGCGCACCTGACAACTCCCAGTTACTTGGATATTGTATTCGTAATGCTTTTGGCAATTGGTCACTATCAGTATGACCTTCTACAGCAATTTGAAAATAAGACTCTTGAACTGTTGGCAATATTTTTTTCAGTATTTCTAAAAATTCTGGTTTGGTTTCGGCTGATCCGGAACGAAAACTAACATCAGAGGAAATCCCAATTGTAACACCCTTTGGGCTAGTGGTAACCTCCACCGGCTTTTCTCCTGTTTCAGGATCTTTTTCCATCTCTTCAACCATTTTTACAGCCTCCTTATGAATATCACCAAGAGACATGGCTTGATTGTCAAGTTCCTTCTTTTTACCCACAGATTTCCCCATTCCATCAGCCATATTCTGTAGTTTGACCGGGTCAATGGTGGAAATGGCGGCCAATAAAACAAAAAATGCAAAGAGCAATGTCATCATATCAGCAAAGGTGCCAAACCACCCCGGCAAGCCCTCATCGACTTGTTCCTTGCCTTTGTTTATGAATTTTTTTACTTCTTGTGGCGTAGCGGCCATTTAGATCAACCTTCGTCTTTTTTCCATTCTTTTGGTGGAATGAATGAATTCAGTTTTTCCCGCACAATAATCGGGTGCTTTTTCTGGTGAATTAATCGCGCAGCTTCCACCTGTAAGTTTTGAATTGTGCTGGTAAATGTGATTCGTGTTTTAATTTTATCTGCCATGGGCAGAAAAAATAAATTGGCAAGCACAGCACCATAAAATGTTGTAATCAATGCCGCAGACATACCAGCACCCAGTGTATCGGTACCACCTTCGCCAAATCCGGAAAGCATGACCACGAGGCCGATGAGTGTTCCAACCATTCCCCACGCCGGTGACATGACACCCATAGATTTGAATAACCCAGCCTGGGTGTTTTCACGCAATTCCCGATATTCAATGCGGGTAAATAAAATTTCAGTAATTTCCTCAAGAGAATATCCATCAATAACCATTTGTGCCCCATCGCGGAAAAAAAAGCTCTTAATATTACCGATATGATTTTCTAGGTCAGCTGTCCCTTTTCTTCCAACTTCGGACGCTTCAACGGCTTCATCGACCACATCGCCCAATGAATCTTTGCTACCCTTAAAAACAGCGCCCATGGCATTTCCTAGTTGGAGCACATCTTTTAGGGGAAAAGCAACTGATACCGATGCAATCATTCCACCAAAAACAATACCAAAGCTGGAGACAGATCCAAACATACCTATATTTGGGGTCATTAAAAAAATACTGCCAATGATGGCTCCCATTCCTAGGATAATTCCGACTAGGGTAGCAATATCCATACTTATTCCTCAATCATACTTGTTGATTTTAAACGGTTTTCATGTAATGCCTTTAGCACATTTCTCACATCATCATATTCCGGATCCATGCGTAATGCTAAGTTCCAGTTAATGGTCGCCCGCTGAACATCCCCCAGTTTATAATAAATTGAACCCCGTCGTGCATAAGCCAGGGCCAGATTCGGATTAAGTTCCAACGCAGATTCTACTTCCTGTAAAGAAGCGCGATAATTACCGGCATAGAAATAACGTAGCGAGCGAGACAAATAACGCAGGGCATCATTCATTTTCTGTTCATCCACATTGGTGTTTAAACGAATAGCTTTTAATGAATCCTCTAAAAATTTGGAATGCTGTTCCATGGCGGCTAACCGCGTCATCAAGTTCCGCATTTCATTGGTCATGAGCCCCATAGAATCCCGCAATGTATGCACCGTATAATCCGCCAGCATTAGCGTTGTATCCATTTCTGCCATATTGATGGGTCCCGGCTGCATAATTGGTGGTGGCGTAGGGCCGCCGCCTGGCGTTTTAATCAGTGACCCCCGGGGTGCCGTAATTTCAAAACCAATGGTTAATCCCGCATGGCCTTCCCAATAACGCTCTTTCCATTTAGGTAATTTTTCTATGTGGGTGAATCCTAGGTTCAGGCGATAATCCGAGGTAAGGGGGATGCGGAGTCCCACATTGATGCCATTACCATCGAATTCACCCACAATATCTATACCGCCCCATTTCTCCAAATAGGGGGTATTAAAAACAGCGCCGGCAAATACACCAGCGTTGGTTCCAGTTGGCTGCTCAGCCAAAGTATCTATTCTAACTGTATCAATGGCGCCAAAGCCGCCAGTACCAAAACCGATAAAAGTATTCATGTTATATTGACCCATTTGCTTTTGACTGCTTACAATGCCAAAAAAAGATAACTCTTTTGGATCAAGGTTCAGGCCCTTGACATTATTTTCAAATACAATGTCCTGAAGACCAACAGAAAAAGAAATATTATTTCGAACATAAACGCGTCGCTGGAGATGAAATCCAAATTCTACAGGTGCTTTATAAGTAGAAATTTCTAAGTTGGCAAGGCGAGTAGTATCGGCCCCTTGAGCAGTGGAAAACCCGAATGTCCACCCGCTGGCATCCATGCTAAAATAAGCGCCGCCCGCCGTATTAAAAGGAGAGAGATTATGGAGCTCTGATCCGAAACCGGCAGTGAATAGATATGGAGAAGGACCAATGGAGGTAAAAGGAATTTTCATCATTGGACCCGGCCTTAAATAAGCCACACGAGTTGCACCAAAGGCTGTAGTAAATAAAATGAAGAATAGAATTATGATGCGTGTTAGTTGTTTCATTTCTTAGTGTCTGATTTTTTTAATTCCATTTGGGCCAAACGAATATACTCGCTGTTCGGGTGCTGGGATACCACATCACCGAATGCGATCATGGCTAGATTTTCGTTTCCCATTCTTCGATGTAGTAGTCCTTTTTGTACTAGAGCATCATCGATTCTTAAAGTTCCGGTGGTAGTGATTTTATCTAAAAGTGATAATGCTTTTTCAAATTGACCGGTTTGCTGATAAGCATCTGCCATCCAGTAAAAAATATTCTCGACCGTTTTTTTCGGCGCTGAATCCAAATGTAAGTTCGAGAATTTATCCAGCGCTGATTCAAAATCATCTCTTTGGTAAGCAAATACCCCCGACATGTAAATTGAGTGATTAAAGACAGATGCTGGCTCAGGTACCTTTTGGGAGGGCAATAATTTTTGGGGCATTTCCACAAACGGCTTGGATTTATTCATTGGCTTGGTTACAAAATTTTCAGCCGGTGAATCCGCCTTTTTGTTATCTGAACTTTGAATTTCAGTCAAAGTATTTCTCAGAGATATATTTTCCTGTTTCAAAGCATTCATTTCTGTTTGAAAAGAGCTTTCTAATCGTGCAATGCGTTTATTGATCCTGTCCAGCGTAGAAAGCAATTCTTTGCTGGAGGCCATAAAAACAGAGCCGCTTTCAACTTTATTAATTTTGAATGACACTTCTTCGGACGGTTTTTCAACCAAACGAGAATAATATCCAGAACCCTTGGAAGGCTCTATTACAATACCAAGGTCTAAAAAGAAAATTTCTGAGAGAGGGGGTGTTTCCTGGGCACTCAGTAAACCGATCAATATCAGGGTTATCAGGCCTTTTATCAGTGGTTGAATTCGGTTCGTTAGAGCCCCAGAATCCATTTATTCGTATTCCTCCCAGTCGATCACATATGAGTAACCGATGAAAGAGCCGAAATCATGGGGGACATAAAGCTCGAAGGCCCCCGTGGCTCCCGGAAGCAGGGTGGCATCAGTGGTAATACCCGAATCGAATGTATGATACCCACCCCTTATAAATGTAGTGAGTGTCTTCGTTTCGCCGCTCCAGTTTTTACGAAAAACAAAATCAACTTTGACAAAATCGGCCCGCCGCCCGCCAATATTTTTCAATTCGCCATTGAATACAATATTCCCTTGAGCGTCTTTCTTTTCACTGATGTTGCCCACCAGCACGCAGTTTGCGGAATATTTTTTAGACCCAACCCGCTCAGCAGATGTGTATTGTGGTTCTGCCAGTTTGGGCATCGGTGGCGGGGTATAGCTGTCGCGAACTTGTTCAGGCACATACTCAGCTTGTTCTTCTGTAACCACGTTATCCACGATTCTAACTATATCTTGGCGGTTGATAATCAAATAGCCCACTAGTGTTTCAACTTTCAGGGATTCTTCATCCTGGTAAATGACTTTCCCGAAAACAGTGGAGCCGTTTTTCATGATGATTTCTTTAGAGTAAATGGCGAGCGGGTTGACCCACATTTTACTGAGGGCTTTTAAATTTTCTAATTCTTCATTGAGGTATTTGAGTTCAGCGGTTATTTTCTTGATCTCAAAGCTGAGCTCATTCAGGATATAGTCTTTCCCCGGGTCCGGTTGAAATTCAACCGCATCAGGGCCCGGCCCTTCTGCCGCCGCCGCATCGCCGCCGGCAGCGTCATCGCCCGTGGGTTCTGCAGGCGCATCACCACCAGCCGCGCCTGTCAGCGCCACATCACCCAGTTTTACATTTTCATCAGCCACTTCAACAGCAGTACTCACTTTGCCTGCATCACCAGCATCGGCCTCCAGGGTATAATTACCGGGCAGCACTTTTTTGAATTCAAATTTCCCGCCGCCGCGACCCAGGCGTTTTTTAGAAGTTTCAGTTCGTTGGACTTCCGTGCCGTCATCTCCCAAAAGCAATACAGTTGTCTGTGCCACGCTATTTCCATCAGCATCTACAATAGTGCCGGAAATATCGCGCGGTTTTTGGGCAAATAAAGCTGTAGTGAAAAGAGTGCAAAGCACCCCAATTAAGGCTGGTTTAAATAATAATCTTTTTGCCATTTATACTTACCTCGGAATGTGTGGCACCTAAAAACTTGATAGCTAATAGGCACGGAAAGTTTAGCTCTGTTCTGTTCCTGAATCAAGAAAAAAATAGCTGTGAATTAGGGATTTTAACAAGATATTAAATAGTCAAAAAGGAAAGTTATTTCCAGAAATCCTCGTATGTTTTTTTACGCTTTAATAAAGCAGCGCGGGCAGATATAATTTTTGTTCGCATATCATCTGAAAGATATAATGTAAGCGCCTTATCATAAGATTCTAATGGTAATTCAAAATCCATCTCATCCTTTTTTTCGTATGCCCGCCCGAGCCAGTAATAAGGCTCCCCAAGTGTATCAATAGCTGTTGCCGCTTTTGAAAAGGATTGAATTGCATTCCACTGCCCGTTCTTATACCCCTTTTTATGGTGGCTTTTTCCTTCCGTCATGTGGATATGGTAATTAGCTGCAGCATTCTTAGGATCCAGTTTGAGGACTGCTTTGTAGTTATCCATGCTGTTATTTGTCTTGGCCAAGTTGAGATGGGCGGTGATAATGGCTGAGCGGAGGCCAAGGTCATCTGGTTTGGTTGCTAAAAGCGAATCAGCATTCGCAATCAGCGTAGCCGGGTCATTTTTTGCTAAGGTAACCGGTGATGGAACACAGCCCGTATTTATAAGGAGTGCTAAAAAATGTGGAATAAATTTTTTCACAGGATTTTTTGAGGTATTAATTGCTTTCGAACCAGGAAAGTTCCTTGTTAATCTGAAAGGTTTTGTATATATCATTCATGGATTTGATCATAGAATAACGGTCTTGAATATTACTGTAGTCAAAACAGGTCATTACCACTTCTTCTATGTCAAAAGAAATGAATTTTGAACGGTCTGATTTTCCCCTGGCGCACTGCACGACATTCAGTGTTTTAAAGATTAGATAAATGCTCGCGGAACCATCAGAAAATCATTATAACCAAATATACGTAACAGCACCATTCTGCCGGCCCAAGTCCAGATCATAGGGCGAACCGCAGTCGGCCCGCATCCCGGCGGAGTTCGGATCAAACAGGTCGTAATTTTCCCCAAAGATAACTGCCTGGAAACGCCCGGACTGGTCCGCGCACCATTCTCTAATGCCCCGCTTCAGGGCGCCTGTGCCGTGGCCGTGGATGACCTTGATGGCCCGTGTTTTGCCCCCAAAGACACATTCACTGACAGTCGTTTCCAAAACAGAAAGTGCACGGTCCAATGAAAAGCCTTGATGGCCAATGTCAATAATTTGAAATCGTGCTGACATAATAAGGTTAGAGTTTCCGTAATTTTCTTCTTTCAATAAAAGGATTAAAATGGAATACACAATTTTAGGCCGGACAGGCGTAAAAGTCTCCCGCATCAGTTTGGGAACATGGTCATACGGCGGCGTTAATGTTGTGGGTAATAATGTGTCTGTTGGTTGGGCAGGGCAGGATGATAAAGATAGTCGTGGAGCTCTGCGAAAAGCCTATGAAGTGGGAATTAACCATTGGGATACAGCGGACGTTTATGGAGATGGAAAATCAGAACAAATTATCGGTTCCATGTGGAATGATATTCCTAGAAAAGATATTTTTATTGCCACCAAGGTAGGCTGGGATATGGGCCCCTTTAATTATTATTATCATCCCAATCACATGCGTAACAATATAGAACGCTCCTTGAGAAATATGAAAATAGATTGCGTTGATCTTATGTATTTCCATCACTGCAATTTTGGCAAGGAAGAACAATATTTTGATGTTGCTCTAGAAACTGTACGCCGCTTTAAAGAAGAGGGCAAAATTCGTTTCATCGGTTTGTCCGACTGGTTTTTAGAAAAGATTATGAAGTTCGTAAAAAAATGCAACCCAGACGTAATTCAACCCTATCGTAATGTCATGGATGACACTTATGTTGCCTCTGGGCTCAAAGATTATGTTGACAAAAATAATTTGGGTATTTGTTTTTTCTCACCCATTAAACATGGTCTCCTCACTGGTAAGTATACCGCACCGGCAACATTTGAAACAGGAGACTTTCGTACCACGGTAAAAGAATTTGCTAGCCAGGAATTAATTGACAAAATAAAAGCCAACAAAATTAAAATGGAAGTGCGCTTCAAGAGTCATCCTCAACCGGTTATGCAAGGCCTTGCAGGCGCCTTACTGACCGATGTCCCCACAGGATGTGTACTGTTGGGGCAGCGCAATGTAGAGCAAGTGGAAGCAGCGGCTCATTTGGGATCAGCCTTATCAAAAGCGGATGCTGATTGGGTAAAAGAACTTTATAAAGAGTAATCGCACCAAGGAATTAGACGAATTTTCCGGCACAAGAATAAAGAAAAATCTTTTTAGGGCATTTTTAAATAAAAACCTTATATTTTTAGAAGGATGGCGGTAAAAAAATCAAGAAATAACAAAATTATCCCTAGTGGATACCAAAGCGTTGATACAGATCGGCGGGTGAAATGGATTAAGGAAAAAACCGGGATGGAAATCGATGGTGCCCTCGAAAATAAACCGGAGGATTTGAAGGGAATAATTGAAAACCACGTTGGTTTTATGAAACTTCCTATGGCTGTGGCCGGGCCCTTGCTCATTGACGGGAAATATGCAAAAGGTGAATTTTATGTTCCCCTCTGCACCCTGGAAGGCACCCTTGCAATTTCCATGAACCGTGGAATGTTAGCATCCAGCCGGTGTGGGGGATTTCATGTAAGTCATATCAAGCAGGAATTGTCACGCGCACCTGTTTTTATTTTTGATGATTTAGCCAAGGCATCGTGGTTTATGAAATGGGTTAACACCCACTTTAAATCCATTAAAAAAGTCGCGGAGTCCACAACTAGGTATGGAAAACTTCTTCGGGTTGATCAATACCCGATACAAAATTATGTGGTCCTGGATTTTGTCTTAGATACAGGGAATGCCGCCGGGCAGAATATGGTCACTCTGGCAGCCAAAGTCGCCTGTGATTTTATTAAGGAAAAAACGGGATGTAATTTTATTCTGGAATCCGGATTTAACAGTGATAAAAAAGCATCTGCAAGAAATATGATCCTAGGCAGGGGGCACAATGTCATTGCAGAGACAACTATTGAAAATTCGGTGTTACGGAGAATTTTGAAAATAAAAATATCAGATGTGGAAAAATTTCAGCAGCTCGGGCCAACCGTTACGCGGATGGCCGGTACCGAAGGCTGCCACTTGCATGTTTCCAACGCGCTAACAGCGATTTATCTTGCCACGGGTCAGGATGCGGCTTGTGTTGCTGAAAACTCAATTGGTCACTATCAAACTGAAGCAGTAGACCATGGAATGAAATTCAGGTTAACACTTCCTTCTATTACTGTTGGAACAGTGGGGGGTGGTACCCGATTATTACCTCAAAATCAAAACCTTAAACTTTTGGGGTGTACCACAGGAAAATATGCATCCCGAAAACTAGCGGAAATTATTTGTGCTTCGAGCCTGGCCCTTGAAATATCATTAATGTCTGCCATTGCATCGGATACATTTACAAAAGCCCATATGAAATATGGCCGGTAGAGAATGGCTGAAACATCCATTCTTGAGGATCCAAAATATTCCTACCTCGTGAGCAAACAACCGATCTTTTTTCAAATATTGAAAAAGTTATTTTATTATTATTGTAAATTTGTTTTTCTTTGGTATACACCGGTCACGGTACGCGGAAGAGAGAAACTGCCTGATTCTTCAGCTGTTTTCTGCAGCAACCATAACAGCCACATGGATGTGGCTCTCCTAAGTGCCGCTGCCGGAAAAAGTTTCAATTATTTTGGTATGCTGGCTGCAAAAGATTATTGGTTTGACAGTGCTGTTAAAAGAATACTTACCAATTTTGTAATGAACCTTATTCCTATCACCAGGAAATCAAAAAATAGGTCTGACTCTTTTTCGTTTGAAGATACGATTACCTTATGTCGTGAATTTATGAATCTGGGAAAACGTAATCTGGTCATATTCCCCGAAGGGTCAAGGGGAATCCCGGGTGAAATAAAACCCTTTCGCAAAGGTGCGGCTCAATTTTCCGAGGAACTTGATGTTCCCATTGTCCCAGTTTTTATTCATGGCTCACATAAAGCATGGCCCAAAGGTAAAATATTTATGCGCCCAACACGGATTAAGGTTCACATTCTCGATCCTATGTATCCGAGTAAATATGTTTCGGAAGATCTTCAGAATAAGAATTCATACACTATCAGTTTTATCCAGGAACTTGAAAACCGAATCCGGGAGGAAGGAAAACAATTTTATGACTGACACGAAATTTTTTGCCGATGATCATGAAACATGGGGACATAAGTGGGGCTACAAAGATTCCGGATTTATTCTGAATGATGACCGGACAGTAATAATGACCGGTAGCCGCTATGAGCTTTGCGGTGCGAAAATGCCGGATTTTATCCCTTACATTGAAGAGGTGCTGGATATCAAAATCAATCCGGATGACAGATTGAAAGAAATCGGTAATAAACTGGTAAACCCGCCCAATATTAATGAAAGTTTTTTAACTGCAGTCGAAAATAAATTTCCGGCGGACCGCTTTTCATTCAAGGATGAAGATCGATTGGTGCACAGTCATGGCCAGACAACATCAGAAGAAGTCTATAAAATCCTATACAATTGTATTGACCGGACCGTGGATATGGTTTTTTATTTGGAATCAGATGATGAAACGATACAACTGATTAACCTAGCTTCGGAATATAATGTATGCTTGGTTCCGTTTGGCGGCGGCACCAGTGTAAGCAGTGCGCTGAAAATTCCTGCAAGTGAAATGCGAATGGTTGTTTCTGTAGACCTCCGCAGAATGAACAAAGTTGAATGGATCAACGAGAAAGACAGGAGAATTTCTGTCCAGGCCGGTATCACGGGCTCAGCGCTCGAGGATTGGCTTGGAGAGCGGGGATTTTGTATGGGTCATGAACCGGACAGTGTTGAACTTTCAACTTTGGGCGGATGGATTGCCACCAATGCCAGCGGTATGAAAAAAAACAAGTACGGCAATATCGAAGATATTGTTGAAAATGTGACCATGATTACACCGAAAGGAATTATAGAACAAATAGAGCCCCTTACACGGGCATCAATCGGCTTTAAACCCCAGAATATTTTATTCGGCTCGGAAGGAAACCTGGGCATTATTACCAAAGCAGTCTTGAAAATTCACCAAAAACCGGAAGTGAAAAAATATAATTCGGCTGTTTTCAAAAATTGGGAGGCAGGGGTGGAATTCCTTTACGATTTATCCCGGACCAATTTTATTCCGTCCAGCGTTCGCTTTGTTGATAATCTCCAGTTTCGATTTGGGCAGGCACTGAAACCTCGAACAGAAGGGTTAAAAAAAATTAAAGGGGATATTGAAAAATTTTTCGTTCTAAATATCAAAGGCTTTAAGGCAGATGAAATGTGCGTCGCCACGTTTGTCATGGAAGGCACTGGTGGTGAAGTGGCCTACCAGGAAAAAAATATACTGGCCCTGGCTAAGCAGCACGGTGGATTGGTAGGTGGCTCAGGGAATGGGAAACGGGGATATATGCTGACCTATGCAATTGCCTATGTCAGGGATTTTTTGACAGATTTTCACATCATCGGTGAAACTATGGAAACCACCGTACCATGGAGTAAAATACATGATGTCTGCCAGGCCGCTAAAAATATATTATTTGAGTTGCATGCAAAACACGGAATTCCCGGGAAACCATATATTTCTTATAGAATTCCACAAATCTACCACACGGGGGTATGCATTTATTTTATGTTGGGAATGAATGTGAAAGGTATACCCCATTCCGAGGATTTATTTGGTGGAATCGAACATTCAATCCGCCGGGCTATTATGGATCATGGCGGTTCTGTATCTCATCACCACGGGATAGGAAAACTCCGTAAGGATTTTATGGTGGACACCCTGTCTGATTCAAGCATAGAGCTGATTAGAAATATGAAAAAATCACATGATGCCGGCAATGTATTTGGTATCCGCAACGGCATTTTCGCCGATTAATTCAGGTATATACTTATTTCGTTTTCTGGATCAACTATAATCATTACCGGCGCTTCTTCCGGTATTGGTGAATCCTTGGCAAAAAAACTGGGGTCCGCGGGAACAAACATTGTATTGGCGGCGCGCACTCTTGAAAAACTTGAACAAATCTGTGAAGATATTCAGGGGAATGGCGGTTCAGCATGTGCTGTATCTACTGACATCACTAAAAAAGATGACTGTAAGAACTTGGTCCACCGGACAGTCAACAATTTTGGTGGAATTGATATGCTGATCCTTAATGCCGGTATCAGCATGTGGGCCCCATTTGAAGAAATTAAAGATGTTTCATTCTTTAAAGACATCATGGATATTAATTATATGGGATCGGTTCACTGTGTTCATGCGGCCCTGCCGGAGTTAAAAAAATCAACAGGAAAGGTTGTGGCGATTACCACAGCCCAAGCCATCATGGGATTCCCTCATCATGCTGGTTATTCTGCCGCCAAGCACGCACTCCATGGTTTTTTAGAGACGTTGGATATTGAACTTGAAGGATCTGTGGAATTTATGAATGCCTATTTGGGATGGATCAAAGGAACAAACCTGAGGAGAAATGCATTTAGCGCTGATGGAGAAAAAATTGGCGGTGCACACCAAAGCCACAATCACCATGCAATCGAATTGGAAAGATGTACAGATAGTATTATAAAGGCCATTCAATCCGGGAAGAAAAAAATCTATATCCCCGGTAAGTTAAGGTTGATTTCCTTTTTGAATGTATTCGCCAGAAAGTGGCTCCATAAAAAAATGTTAAACGCTGTTCGTAACCAAAACTCTTAACCAAACAAAATTATATTTGGTACACAGTGATTTTCATCAATTTACAATTAGGTTACCCTGCCTGTGCAGCCGCCTTTTCCACCGTGGACCAGACCCGCCATACATTCTTGTAACAGATTTTTTCAATGTCTTCTTCGGAGTACCCCCGTTTCAAAAGGTGAAAAATGAGATTGGGATAAGAAGATACATCCTTTAATCCATAAGGAAGCGAATCGCCCACACCATCATAGTCGGAACCGATACCCACATGGTCTATACCAGTTAATTCCACGACACGGTCAATATGGTTTACCACATCGGTAATGTCGGCGTAAATAGGATTTTCTTTTGATACTTTTTCCCAATATGATTTTAATTTATCATCACCACGGTTGAGGCTATTTTCTTTCGCATAGGCCATAATTATTTGACGGTTTTGCTCTTCTTTTTCTTGAGATTCCTTCGTTACGAAAGAGGAACCAAAATTGATTTGAATGACACCGCCATTTTCTTTTAATCGTTTGATTTCTTCGTCACCCATATTGCGCTCAAACCCTGGTGTAAAGTGACGGCAGGAAGAATGGGATGCAATCACAGGCACATCCGTCATATCTAAGACTTGGTTGATCACATTATCAGTAACGTGAGAAATATCCACCATGATGCCAACACGATTCATTTCCTTTACCACTTTCCGACCAAAGGGACTCAAGCCGTCCCATGTGTTGGTGGTGTCGTAGGACGAATCGCAAATGAGGTTATCCTTGGCATGGGTGAGGGTGATATAGCGAATGCCGCGATCGTGGAAATATTGTACATTATTCAGATCATCCAATATCGGTGCGCCGTTTTCCATCCCCATGGGGAGGGCGATCTTGCCATCAGCAAAGATACGGTTCACATCCGCAACACTGAAGGCCACTTCAAATTTATCGGGATGGTCATCGGCAATACGATGGACGAGATTGATCAGCGAATCCGCTTTTTCTTTAGCACCCCCCGTTTCCTGGTAGGAGGAAGGGACGTAGATAGACATGAAGGGCGCATCCAAGCCCCCTTCTTTGGCGCGGACGTAATCGAAATCGCCCCCCTCCGTCCGCACAGATAGATCTTCGTAACCGTCATTCAGTCGCCATGGTACATCGATATGGCCATCTGTGATAATGAATTTATGAGCCAGTTCGTAGGCTTGTTTTCTCAGGGTCGCGTCATTGCTGCAGCCCCCGATCAGAATTCCGATCGTGAGTAAAAATACCTGTTTTATTAACCTCATTGTATTTCTTTCTATTTTTTAGTTATCTAAAAACTCATATTACTTTATCATACCCCGTCCCGCAAAATGCGGGATACCCCTCTCCAGAGGAGACTATATAAGGGTATTTTTCAAATCGTTACCTAGTCCTCCCACCATAGCGGTTTCCGCCTTGCCTTTCCGGTCACCACTTCATTCATAGTTGCGGCGTCATACAGCCGGCCGTTGATCATAACCATTTCCACCGAATCAGAGTTTTGAATTTCCTTTAATGGGTCTTTTCCAAGGATGACCAAGTCTGCCAGTTTACCTGCTTCGATACTGCCCAGATCATCCCCCATGCCTAAATATTCAGCACCATTAATTGTAGATGCTCTTAGCACTTCAATAGTACTCATACCCCCTTGGGCCATCATCCACATTTCCCAGTGGACCCCCAATCCCTGGAGCTGTCCGTGGGCACCGTTATTCACCTTAACCCCCGCATCGGAGAGAGCTTTGGCCGCTTTTGCATTTTCAATATGGTTCCAGTCATCTTCTTCCACTTTCATCCGCCGCCGCTTTTGATCTAGCATTTGTTGTGGCATAAAAGCCTGGAGGCGCGGATGTTCAAATACGTTCATTTTTGAATACCAGTAATTCTCACCCCATAAGCCGCCGTAACTCACGATCAATGTCGGCGTATAGCCTACACCACTTTTACCGTAAAGGGTCAGGGCATCCTTATATAATGGGGAAACAGGGATTGAATGTTCGATGCCCGTATGGCCGTCCACAAGCATATTTAAATTATGCTGGAATGTTGATCCGCCTTCGGGATAGACTAACATATCCAATTCCCGGGCCGCTTTTAGGATCTGCTGCCGCTGTTCTCGCCGGGGTTGGTTATAGGATTTTACAGAAAAGCTGCCGAATGCCTTGATGCGTTTTAAGGCCCGTTTGGCATCATCTAAGGCATTCACCTCTGCAGTGAAGCCTGTGACCGCCCCATATAATATGGTGCCAGTAGAATAGATCCGCGGCGCCAGGAGTTTCCCAGCTTTCTGTAATTCGGAATTGGCAAAAACCATTTCCGTATCCCGGCTGGGGTCATGGGTGGTGGTTACGCCGAAGGCGAGGTTGGCAAGGTAATGCCAGTTCTGTTCCGATGAAAGACCATCCCATTCCAATCCCATATGGGCATGTACATCAATGAGCCCGGGGATGATCGTTTTCCCATAGGCATCCACCATTTTAGCTTCTTTAGGAATTTGTGTTTTGCTGCTGCCCACTTTTTTGATGCGGTTATTCTCAATAAGGATAACCCCATTTTCAATCACCTCATCCCCACCCATGGTAATGATGGTGGCACCCGTGATGGCAACAAGTCCTTTTGGTGATGGTGCTTTTTCTGTCCACCCCAATGCTACGCCGGATTCGGCAGGGTCCGGGAGGGAATCGGGAGCCCCGGGAACAAAAGTGAAGGCATCATTCAAATTTGTACTAAACAGCTCTGAACCTAATGTCCAGTGAATGGAATTATTGTCGGACCAATGGGGTTCAAAACCACTGCCCGCAGTGAGTTGCCTTACCGGAACGCTAGATGTTTTTGGGCCCAGGTCTATGGCTTTTCCAATCTTGGAAAAAGGCGCTGCATAGATATGAAAGCGGTAATCGAAAACCACCCAATCCTCATCAGGTGACAAAATAATCCGGTTAGCATACTTGGATGTGGCCAGAACGCGCCGGTCCTGCCCATTTAAATCCACACTGTATAGAGCTCTTTTATCTTTTTCACTGCCCATGAGTAGAATGCGGGCATCACCGGAAGTAAAGTGCGGTTCGGAGCCACCCTTTGACACGAACTTGGGTTTGCCGCCTTTAATTTTAATGGTATAAATTCCTGTTTCAGCGGAATGGCCCATATTTCGGATCCAAGATCCGCCACCGCGGCGATAGACAAGCTGTGATTCATCGGCAGACCAGCTTGGTTCAAAATAATGGCCGGTGGGCACTTTCAAGAATATGGGTTTGCCGCCATTGCCGCTGACCACTGCGATCCGCCCTTTTTGTTTGTCGGACCAGGTGGTGAATGCAATTTGTTTTCCATTGGGGGACCAACTTGGACTGTATTCCAAGCCGTTGTGTTGCTTGGTGAGGCGTTTACGGCCGGAACCATCCACGTTGGCCACGTAAAGTTTACCCAAGGCGTTGAAGATCACTTTCTTCTTGTTTGGACTGACGCGCGTGTGGCGAAGTACATTGATATTAAAGGATTCACCGCCCACGTTATTTTTAATGAAATGGGGTTCCGCAACTTCTTGGCTCACTTCAGCCGTGAAGGGAATTGCTTTCACATTGCCGTTTGAGACAGTCACATTCCAGAAGCCGCCCTTGGCGGTAATAATGATATTTTTTCCGTCGGGTGTCCAACTGAATCCCGGGTGAATGCCAAAAATAGCCCAGGTTTCTTGAGCGTCTCTATTGAGTTTATCAAAAAGCATTCGTTCATTTCCAGAAGCCAAATCTTTTACGAACAGGGCAGTTTTGAGTCCAACCCTGCGGACGAAAGCTAGTTGCTTTCCATCGGGAGAAATTTGGGGTGTGGCCGCTCCGCCGGGACCACCAGCCACTGTTGTTTTTTCACCTGTTTCAAAATCGATGCGGTGGACGGCATAGATCGTGCCGTAAGGATCACGGTTGTATTGGTAAGTGTTTCCGGGGCTCACATCCTGCGAATAATAAAGGTAACGGCCGTCTGGGCTCACGTCGGGCTCGCCCGCATCGTGTTGCCAATTGCGCCGTTTGGTCACATTGATTCCACTGCCACCACTGATGTGATAGCGCCACATTTCACCGGCGCCTAAAGAACGAGTGTTAACAAAGTGTTTCCGCGCGATCATATAATTCCCATCAGCAGTGAAAACAGGATTATTGAGCAGCCTAAATTTTTCTTTGGATACCTGTTTTGGATTGCTCCCATCACGATCCATGATCCAAATATTATCTCCACCGGAACGGTCAGACGTAAAGGCGATTGTTTTTCCATCAGGGCTGTAGGCAGGCTGAATATCCCAGGCGGGCCCACTGGTGATACGCGTAGCATTCTCTCCAGTGATGGGCATGGTGTAGAGGTCACCTAAGAGGTCAAAAATAATTTCACGTCCATCGGGAGAGATATCCAGGCTCATCCAAGTGCCTTCACTGGTAGTGAATTCAACTGTCTTGGTGGGACCATGGCTCTCGGCTACATCCCACTTCTTTTCATCCTGGCCCGGTTCAGTCATGTCCGCCATGCCATCGTTAGGTGGGAAGGGTGTGGCAGTACAACAATTCACCGATTCTATGGAATCTTGGGCAAAGAGGAATGAAAAAATGGGGGCAAAGAGCCCCAGTTTAAGTGTGTGCATATAATCCTCCTTCAAAAAATTTATGAATTAATACCTTTGGATTGAAAGGTAATTGGTGGTGCCCGGCATTCCCAAAGGAACGCCGCCTGTGATCACATAACGCTCACCTTGTTCAATTATCTTTCGGTTATCTAGAACAGATCGGCATACATCGGGGGTCATTTCCACATTATCGTATTCAGTGACTTTAATTGGCAAAATTCCCCACACGATTTGTAGCTGTCTGGCGATTTGATTAAAAGGGGTAAGGGCTAAAACGGTTGCCCGAGGCCTGTACCTGGCGATCATCCGCGCTGTGCTGCCTCCATGGGTCATTGTCATGATAACATTAATTTCAAGATCCAGTGCAATTTCACAGACTGCGTGGCTGATGGCATCAGCAGTTTTGCTTACCTCTTCAGGGATGGAACTACGACCTGAGAGCGTTGCATTTTCTGTCTCTGTAATTACGCGTTTTAAAGTATGAATGACATCTACAGGATACTTTCCAACAGCTGTTTCACCGGTGACCATCAAGGCATCGACGCCGTCAAAAATAGCATTTGCAATGTCGCTGACTTCAGCCCGTGTGGGAGTTCGGCTGTCCACCATTGATTCCAATAGCTGAGTAGCAATAACTACCGGTTTGCCTGAGGCTCCGGCAACTTCAATAATATGCTTTTGAGCCAAGGGCACTTGCTCGGCGGGAATTTCAACTCCCAAGTCGCCCCTGGCAACCATTACTCCGTCAAAGGCTTCTGTTATAGCATCCACATCATTAAGGGCTTCCCATTTTTCAATTTTGGCCATCACCGGCAAGCGCTTACCGGCATTATCCATGATCTTTAATACCTCATCAAGATTTTTTGAGGAACGTACGAAGGATAGCGCAATCCAGTCCGCCCCTTCTTTTAGGGCCAATTTTAAATCGGTTTTGTCTTGTTCAGTCAAGGTGGGAACATCAAGTATAATCCCGGGGAAGTTTACTCCTTTTCGAGCCTCAACCGGTCCGCCGATTTCCGTCCGGCACCTCAGGGAATGTTGGGATTCTGTCTCAATAACTTCTAATTGAATTCGGCCGTCATTGATCAAAATTTTGGCCCCTTCTGATACTTCAGTAAAGCCAATACCTTCGGTTACGCGGATATGTTCCTTATCTGCCCCTCGTTCATTTGTGATGGTAACCATCTGCCCCGGTTCAAGGGTAAAAGCTTTATTTACTTCTTTGATCCGAATTTTTGGGCCCGCTAAATCGGTCAAAATACAGGGGTGCTGACCATTAGCCATCTTAAGTGATTGAACTAGACTATATAAATTTCTTTTAGATGATTCATTCCTATGGGACATATTGAGGCGAAAAGCATTGACGCCAGCATCTACCATGGTCTGCAACATATCTGCATTGTCACAAGCAGGGCCAATGGTGGCGATAATTTTTGTTTTAATATCCATAGATCTATTGCGCCCTAATTAACTGAAAAAGGAATGGTTAAGCGGAAGGGTGAAATCTTTGCCTTGAATTTTTTGCCATTATCACAAACCATTTCGAAGTGGCCATGCATCACCCCAAACTCCGTTGGAAGAGGACAAGAACTGGTATATTCAAACGATTCACCTTTCTTTAAATATGGTTGGTTTCCAACCACGCCGGGACCGCGAACTTCTTCGATATTACCATTTCCATCAGTGATGTGCCAGTAGCGATTTTTGAGCTGCACAGACTCGTCGCCCTCATTGGTAATGGTAATATGATAGGCAAAAAAGAAAATCGGCCGAGATGGATCAGATCGCTCAGGAATATAATTTGGCAGAACCTTAATGTTTATTTGGTTCGTTTTTGTTTCTATCATAGCTATAAAATTACTATTCATTTTGTTCCAGAAGCATATGGATTCTAAGTAAATTTACTCATTATTAGCGGGGTGCATTTAAATCCATGATAAAACATTATTATCCTATTCTGCTTCTTGCTGTTCTGGCAGGATATAGCCAGAACCCAAATCAAAAGGCAGGCTCAAAACTAAATTATGAAATCACAACAGATGAACTGTTGGAACATATTAAATATCTTTCGGAGGATAGTCGGGAAGGTCGCTATCCTGGGACGAAAGGATCACAAGAAGCGGTTAATTATATCGTTCAAAATTTTAAAGCCTGTGGCTTAACTCCTGCGGGGACAGATGGTTTTTTACAGCCCTTTGAATTTATAACGGGGATTAATATAGGTGGACAGAATATCCTTGATATCGACGGTGGAAATTATACTATAGGTGAGGATTTTATCCCTTTGGAATTTTCTTCTAATGGAATACTTGATGAAAAAATTGTTTTTGCCGGCTATGGTTTTAGTATTGATGATTCGGTCAAGTGGAGTGATTATGATGGAATTGATGCGGAAGGAAAATGGGTGATGATATTGAGAGGCGCACCTGGCGGAGACCACCCCCATTCAGATTTTGCGGAACATCTACCTTTGCGGAAAAAAGCCATGCTGGCCCGGGACCAAAAAGCCGCCGGTATTCTTTTCGTGAACCAAGGCGGGGATGAAGATGAACTGATCCCACTAAAGCATTCACCCAATTCAACGGCAGTTGATATACTGGTTTTGCAGGTTTCCAGAAAAGTTGCCGATTATTTATTAGATCAAAAGATAGATGTATTACAAGGCTATTTGGATGATAATCATTCGCCCCAATCATTTTTGGTGGATAAAAAAATATCCGCCGAAGTAATCCTGGAAAAAGAATTTGTGGATGTACCAAACGTAATTGGTCTTATTCCAGGAGCGGATCATGAATTGAAAAATGAATATATTGTACTCGGCGCTCACTTTGATCATTTGGGTTTTGGGGGCGAAGGGACCGGTTCACTCACACCTGATTCTAATGCTGTTCACAATGGGGCGGACGACAATGCCTCCGGTACTGCGGGCATCTTGGAATTGGCGGAAAAATTATCCGCCAATCGAAATGAACTTAAGAGATCAATTTTATTAATGGCTTTCAATGCAGAAGAAGAGGGCCTTTTAGGTTCAAAATATTTTGTGAATAACCCCACCATTGATTTTAGCAAGGTCACTGCCATGATCAACATGGATATGATCGGCCGTATGTCAGAAGGGAAAATCACCGTGGGCGGCATCGGCACTTCCCCTGGGTTTGAATCCATCTTGAATGAGGTGAACCAAGGTTATGATCTCCATTTGAAAATGAGCAAAGAAGGGTACGGCCCCAGCGACCATGCCAGCTTTTATGTGAATGATGTCCCGGTTTTGTTCTTTTTCACCGGCACCCATACCGACTATCATAAGCCAACTGATGATTGGGAGCACATCAATGCTGCCGGCGAAAAACAAATTCTAGACTTGATCTATGATGTGACACTTGGCTTTAGCAATGCAGCAGAAAAACCGGTCTTTACAGAAGCGGGACCGAAGGAGGCTACCCAGTCACGACGGAGTTTTAACGTAACCTTAGGCGTAATTCCATCTTATGGAAGTGATGCAGTAGGCCTTGAAATTGACGGGGCCAAAAAAGAAGGTCCGGCGGGCAAAGCGGGAATGCAAAAAGGAGACATCATTACATCCATTGGTGGAAAAGATATTAAGAATATTTATGATTATATGTACCGCTTGGCAGAGTTAAAGCCGGGAGAGATGGTGGAGGTGGTAGTGATGCGGGGCGAAAAAGAAATAACCTTAAAGATTAATCTTTAATAATACTCTTCTTTAGTTCATCCCGCAGTTCTAACACTGCTTTTACATAATTGTCTGCATGGTTGTAGGCATAAACCGATTGATATACCAGTTTTTCATTAGCTGGGTTTGATACAGGATATTCATTTTTAATCAGGTAATTTCCCACACTGGCGAATACATCTACCCATTCATAAGGCATCCGTATCCCATCCCCATTTCCATCAGCGGCATAGGCGTTATAACTGGATGGTATAAACTGTCCATATCCGAATGCGCCTGCATAGGAACCCATAATTGAATGGGGTGCAATGCTGTCAGTGTAGCAATAGACTAAATATTCCACCATTTCTTTTTTTGCCCATTTCGCCCGCCGAGGCATTTTTGCGATTTGGGTATAGAGGGCATTGAATACAGTGAATTCTCCTTGGTTATGTCCGTAATTACTTTCCACCCCAACAATACTTAATATAAGAAATGGATCCACCCCTATTCGTTTCGCCATAAATGTGAGATTCGATTGGTTTTGCCCATAGAATTCTATTCCTTTGCTGATTCGCGATTCAGTGATAAACAGTTGGCGATAGTCGGACCAGCTTTTTTTTTCGTAAGGCCGTGCAAATCGATCAAGAATCTTATCGTGGATGGCAATGCCTTCATGGGCAAAAGCTTTGTTCAGGTAAGCTTCGGGAATTCCCTTTTTAATTGCATCTGCGCGGATGGCGGACAGAACAGAGTCCTCCCCGGCGAAAAGAAACGCGCATAGTACTAGTGGGATCAATTTACCCATTCGGCAATAAAAATATTGGTATCACCGGACTTTGCCTGGTTACGGTTGGAAGCAAAAACAAAATATTTTCCATCGGGACTAAACATGGGGAAACCGTCAAAGCCGTCAAAATAGGTGATGCGCTCCAGGTTGGTTCCGTCAACATTCACGGCCCATAAATCAAAGTTCCGCCCATTTGGATCCGCCATGTTTGAACAGAAAATGATTCGTTCATCGTTGGGGAAAAAAAAGGGCGCAAAATTGGCCCCTTCATTGTGGGTGATTTGCTGCTTGTTGGTGCCGTTCGCATTCATAACACGAATCTGCAGGTTCATGGGGCGGATCATACTTTCCGCAATAAGACCTTTATAATCAGCAATTTCTTTGGCTGTTTCAGGGTAGAATGCCCGCCATACGATCTTGCTCCCATCGTGACTGAAAAAGGGTCCCCCATCATATCCTAATGTATTGGTCAGCATCCGTTTGTCTGACCCGTCGGGATTCATGCTCCACACTTCTAGATCTCCAGAAACGATAGATGTATACACAATTCGGCTGCCATCCTCGGCCACAGTGCCTTCCGCATCGTAGCCCTTTTCATTGGTGATTTGCTCCAAGTCGCTCCCATCGGAATTCGCGCGAAAAATGTCATACCCCTCATAGAGCTTCCAAACATAGCCCCGGCTGAAATCCGGCGGCGGCGGGCATGCTTTATTCTTGTGATGGGTGGATGCATAAACAATTTTTTCATTATTTGGATATTGAAAATAAGCGCAGGTGGTTACTCCATCACCGGTAGAGACCATTTCCGATTTACCTGATTCTATATTCATAATATAGATTTGGTCGCAAAGGCCTTCCCCATCGTGGGACTGGAAGATCAGTTTTTTGCTGTCGGGGCTGAAATAAGCTTCTGCATTTTCCCCGCTGAAGGTGAGTTGTTGCAAGTTCATGAAATGAATTTCGTCTTGCTGGATATATTTGTTAGCGCTGCCATCAACCAGTTCAGGGATTTGCTGAATGGCCCGGGATCGCATGAGCGCCATAAAAGCAATAGCAATTACAATAACAATAACATAGTGCTGCAGTTTTGTTTTATACATAGGAATTATTCCCGCTGATTTTGAGTTTATAATTTACGGGGAAAAATCAAATCGGAAATATAATGAAAGTGATTTTTGTCTGGCCTACTTTCAGGTATGGGAAGTCACATAATCATAATCCTTGTCCTGGCTTTGGTCTGCATCAGTAACTCCGCCATAGTTGCCGCAGGATTCTGGGTTGTAACATTTCAGATTAGAATAAATTATCCCGACAAATGTTGGGGCGACAGTCCTTTTCGTCCTTTTCCGCCCGCCCCATTTAAAATATATAATGTGGCGGGCAGGTCTTCTAAAAAAAAGTACAAAGAGACCTCAAAAGGATTATTCATTATTAAAATTCATCATATGTTTTTGTGAATAACCGGATAGTATTGAAACTGATCCAACCAAAGTTTACATTCTTTCACTGATTCATGCCAAAATTTACACTCTACGTCAATGGTAAAACCCACCGGTTAAATGTAGTTGCAGATATGCCTTTACTGTGGGTCCTTCGTGATGAGCTGGGTTATACTGGCACAAAATATGGCTGTGGCCGGGGGCTCTGTGGGGCCTGCACCATCCATGTGGATGGAGAAGCAACCCGGGCCTGCATGACAGCTGTTGAAAATTTGGACGGTGCCGAAATCACCACAATCGAAAGCTTATCCTTGGATAATTCCCATCCTCTACAAAAAGCGTGGATTGCAGAGGAAGCGCCCCAATGCGGCTATTGCCAATCGGGCCAGATCATGACTGCCGCCGCTTTACTTAAGCGTAATCCCAATCCCGATGACGCGGATATCGATTCCGCCATGAAAATGAATTTGTGCCGCTGCGGCACCTACGGGCGTGTTCGAAAAGCCATTCATCGCGCCACGGAGGATAATGGATGAGGCAGGTTTTATCACGACGGGATTTTATAAAAATCTCCTCCACGGCCGGTGCGGGACTTATGATCGGCATCACCCTGCCTTACAAGGATCGGTTGGTGGCGGCTGGTGTGGTGGAGCAGACTTTTGAGCCCAATGTCTGGGTTTCCATTCATCCTGATAATACCATAACTATAATGGCTGCCAAATCCGAAATGGGTCAGCATATTCGCACCTCACTGCCTATGATTGTTGCCGAAGAATTGGAAGCAGATTGGTCTCAGGTAAAGGTTGCCCAGGCCGACGCCCATCCGGATAAATACGGTAGTCAGGGAACAGGCGGCAGCGGATCCATTCGCCGCTCTTTCACCCGTTTAAGAAAAGCTGGCGCAACTGCCCGTGAAATGCTGGTTCAGGCAGGGGCGGATAAATGGGATGTTTCAAAAGCTGAATGCATAGCAGAAAAAGGAAAAATATTACACGTTTCTTCAGGGAAAACGTTCACTTTTGGCGAACTGGCAGAAGCTGCATCAAAATTGCCGGCACCGGAAGATCCTCTACTAAAAAACCCTAGAGATTTTAAATTGATTGGCAATTCTATGCCCGGGCTAGATACGCCTTCCCGTGTGAATGGTACGGCACAGTTTGGAATGGATATACAAGTGCCCAATATGGTTTATGCTGCCGTATTACGCTGTCCAACCTTTGGCGGTAAAATAAAATCCTTTAAGTCACAAAAAACCAAAAAAGTAAATGGTATCATTGATACTTTTGAAATTGATGACGGTATAGCCATTGTGGGTAAAAATACTTGGGCCGTGATTAAAGGACAACGGGCCTTGGATGTAAATTGGGATCACGGTGATTTTGCCAATTGGAATTCCAAACAAATCAGGGACATGATGGAAAAAAAGGGCGCTGGGAAGGCAATAGTCGCTCGGGAAGATGGAACCGTAGTTAATGTAAAAAATGACCAAATCATCAGCGCACAATACGAAGTGCCATTCACCCATCATGCAACCATGGAACCCATGAATTGTGTGGTCCATGTGAAGAAAAACACCTGTGAAATCTGGGCGCCGACCCAGGTCCCCCAGCGAATTCAAACAACTGCCGCAAAATATTTAGGAATGGATGTCAAAAACATCACGGTGCATGTTACCTTATTAGGGGGAGGGTTCGGCCGACGGCTTTGGGCTGACTTTGTAACCGACGCCCTTCAGGTGTCTAAAAGGACTAAGAAACCAGTAAAGCTTGTTTGGACACGTGAAGATGATATTGCCCATGATTTTTTCCGTCCTACTAGTATTCACAAACTCCAAGGGTCTCTATCTAAAAAAACGGTCAATTTGTGGAAACACCGTGTAGTAGCACCTTCCATATCAGGACAAATGGCGCCAGAAAGATTTAAAAATGGGCGTTTAGACAGAAGTGCTGTTAATGGTGCCAGTAACCTGCCTTATGCTATTCCAAATGTGTTGGTGGATTATGTAATGACTAATACTGAGGTTCCGGTTGGCTGGTGGCGCTCTGTTTATAATTCACAGAACGCCTTTGCCAATGAAGGGTTTATTGATGAGTTGGCTGAGGCCGCGGGGAAAGATTCTTTTCAATTCAGGTTGGACTTATTAAAGGATTCTCCGCGGCATATGGGGGTGTTAAAACTGGCCGCGGAAAAAGCAGGCTGGGGTAAAAAACTGGGCAAAGACAATGGGATGGGTATTGCCGTTCATGAATCTTTTGGTTCTTGGGCTGCCATGGTTGCGGAAGTCACTGTAGGGGAAAAAGGCACTTTGAAAATAGACAAAATCACTTCAGCAATTGATTGTGGTTTAGTTATTAATCCAGACGGTGTAAAGGCTCAGATGGAAAGCGCTATTGTTTATGGGCTTACATCAACTTTAAAAGGCGAAATAACAATTGAAAAGGGTGCTGTAGTCCAATCCAATTTTCATGATTTTGAGTTACTTCGAATAGATGAAATGCCGAAAGTTAACGTTTACATTGTTAAAAGCGCTGAACCTCCCGGTGGTGCTGGTGAACCGGGATTACCCCCCGTAGCCCCAGCGGTAGCCAACGCCGTTTTTGCAGCCACAGGCAAACGCATCCGCCGTTTACCGATTAAACCGGAAGATTTAATTTAAATAATAGTGGGACCCATTACTGCGTCCCTTACAATTTATTTTGCGATCCATATTTCTCTATTGATGAATGTCCTTGGTAAATCCCATGACATTCGTCTGGGAGCAAAGCCGCAATCCGGCACATAACCTTATGGCCGATTGATTGCAGCTTAGCTTCTCTTTGTGAACGTACTTTTGGCAAAGAGTAGGGACCAAATGGTTTACCAATATTAACTCGTACTTTGGGTCGGACACCCCGCGAGACATTAGACCATATGTTTCCAATGTTTCCATTAATACCTATGGGTACGATTGGGACCTGCATTGTAGTAGATATAAACATTATACCCCCCTTAGCCGGCCGCAATTTATCGGAGAGTGAATCCCCCTCAGGAAAAATTCCTAAAATATCTTTTTGTTTCAATATGTTTTTTGCGGATTTGATCGTGGATGGTCCCAATCGTATCCGATTAGTGGGAATAAATCCATAGAGCCAAACGGCCCAATAATTAAACCATTCCACCACTTGGTCACTGGCAGCCAAAAAATTAATTGGTCGTCTAATGGCATAGATTACAAATGGAGGATCAGCATAATTAAAATGGTTAATCGCCACAATGAAGGGGCCTTCTTTTGGAAGGTGATGTCGTCCGCGGACTCTAATCTTGGCGATGATCATCCCTAAAAAGAGGGCAAGATAAGTTACGAAATACCGCACCCGTTTCGGGCGCGGCTTTAGAAGGTCCAGTTTGGTGCGAACGCTCAAATCAACTTGGGTATTTATTCAGGATATAACCGATGCAGGCGCTAAGTTTTTTGGCGAATGGAATATGGATGAATTCATTTGGACCGTGGGCATTTGATCCTGGCCCCAGTACCCCGGTGATTATAAATTGAGCTTTTGGGAATTTTTCGCCCAGCATGGCCATAAAGGGAATAGTTCCGCCTTCGCCCATAGCCATAGCCGGTTTCCCATAAAATGAGTTGGAGGCTTCCTGGATCGCTTCATCCAACCACGGAGAAAGTTTTGGTGCATCCCAACCATTGGCCGGCTCTTCCCATTTAATTTCTATGGTGGCACCGTAAGGAGGTTCTTCCATTAATGTTTTATTTATGGCTGCCATAGCAGTATGACAATCCACATCTGGTGGAAGTCTAAAAGAAAGCTTAATGGTTGTATAAGGGCGCAACACATTTCCCCCGTCTTTTACCGCCGGAATGCCATCAAGACCGACAAAAGAAAGAGTCGGCTTCCAAGTACGCCTTAAGATGCCATCTACCGGGTCATCCGTGGAAGCCTGCATTTTTTGGTACCAGGGGAAAGCCTCTGTTTTACCGCTCAATGCCACCACCATTTTTTTTACTTCATCAATACGATGAGCGGGAATATTTGTATGTAGCTCCGTTACTTTAATTTCACCTGAAGTTTCATCTTCTACTCGGGAGATCAACTGCCTGAGCACACGGAAGGAGGAGGGAACTAATCCGCTGGCGCTACCGGAATGTACCCCTTCGGTTAAAACATCTGCCCGCAGTTCGCAGGCCACCATACCTCTAAGGGAAACGGTGGTCCAGAATTGTTCAAAATTCCCCGCGCCGGAATCCAGGCATACCACTAGGTCCACATTTCCGATTATATCTGTATATTCATCAATATAATAGGGAAGATCCGGGGAACCGCTTTCTTCGCAGAACTCGATCAGGATGATAATCCGCGGCAAGACGGCACCCTGTTCTTTCAACGCTTTTACTACGCCTAGGGAAGCAAAAATAGCATACCCGTCGTCTGCGCCGCCACGGCCGTAAAGCTTTTCATCAACCATAACAGGATCCCAGGGGCCGAAGCCTTCGTTCCAGCCTTCCATTTCCGGCTGTTTGTCCAAATGACCGTACATGAGGATATTACCTTCCCGATCACCGGGGATTTCTAATAATATAAGGGGTGTCCGGCCCGCCAATTGTTTGACGTGAAGAGTGCTGTTTTTGGGACAGTGTTTTTCTGCCCAATTCACCGCTAGCTTTAGGGCGGCATCCATGTGGCCCATCTCTTCCCAGTCGGGATCAAAGGCCGGGGACTTATTGGGAATCTTAATATATTCGGTGAGGGTGGGGACAATTTCGTTGTCCCAGAATTTTTCTAAATACGACTGAAGATGTTCGGCATTCATGAATTGTTCCATTTTTGGCTAAATAAACGTCGGGAGTTTAAAATAGTTGGACCAATTATTCTTAAGGGTAATTGTACGACAACCATCCTTGTTTACCCATCTTTGGCGTGGGTTGTTAGATGGATATGGATTGAAATGATGAGCCCAAGCCTGCCGGAACTATAGTACAGGCAGAAGATGCTTGACAAACATTAGCGCTGATAAATGATTTTTCCATCAAAAATAGTTGTCATTACTTTTACATCTTTGATTTTTGTTGGTTCAATTTCCAACAAATTGTCAGATAAAATTACTATATCCGCTAACTTGCCCACGGTGATGGAACCTTTGGTATTTTCTTCAAAAGAGGCATAGGCTGAGTTGAGAGTGTAAGCTTGAATTGCCTCCTCAACGGTGATTCGTTCATTGGGAAACCAACCATTTTCAGGTTCCCCGGTTAATGTCTGACGGGTCACCGCCGCATAGATTCCCAGCATAGGATTGAGAGGATAACGGGAGGCGTTAGTTCCGGGAGAATCGGACCCAAAACACACAATCGCGCCATTGTCCCATAAGGTACGAAAAGCATAGGCTCCTTTGGAGCGCTCATAACCGATCCGCTCTTCCATCCAGCGCATATCATCTGTGCAGTGGTAAGGCTGTACTTCGGCTATGATATTTTTTCCATTGAACCGCTTAAAATCTTCAGGGCGAATAACTTGCGCATGAACGAGGCGAAAGCGCCTGTCTTTCACGCCGTTCTTTTCGATGAGCCGGTCCATCATATCTAACAGATATCCGTTCCCCGCGTCGCCAATGGCATGGACAGAGAGTTGAATGCCCGCCGAATCTGCTTGAAGGGCTAAATATTCCAGGTTACTTTGGAGGTTCCGGCCGCCGTTTTGGGACCGCCAGGGAAACATAATTTTTCGCCAGATACCAAATTCATTGGCATCATGGGAATAGGGTTTGTAGAACCGTGCAGTGGAATTGCCCATGATACCATCAATCCAGGCTTTCACTGTTCCTGTGCGGATCAGTTCATCCCCGGAGCCGATCTTTAGGCCCAATTCATCCATTTTTTGCCACTGGTCCAGGTAGCCACGGGAATGAATCCGGGCGGTGAGTTTTCCTTCATTTCTTAAGTGATAAAAAATTTCCCGCTGGCGGGTGTCGGACATGTCAGATAGACTGGTAACACCAACGCTGGTACAGCGTTTTAGCACCGCTTCCGATTCCCATACACGCTGTTTCCACGATCGCGGCGGTATTATGTTACTAAAGTATTTTTGTACCTCGCTTCCGGATAAAATTCCGGAGGGGTTTCCACGGCGGTCCCTTTCCACCTGCACACCGGGTGGATCAGGGAAATCTTTCGTGATACCTGCAATTTCTAAAGCTTTACCATTGGCGAAAAACACTTTGCGGTCAAAGCGCTGGATAAAGATCGGCCGGTCCCTAGTGAAACTATCCACCATTTTTCGGTGGGGTTTGAAGAAATCCTTTTTGGCCCGACGTCCTTCTTCGCCGATAGAGCCGGACCCCCAGGCTTCATAAGCAGACCAGAGGCCGCCCGTGATCCAGACCCCCGGTGCAAACCGTTCGTGCACATCACGCAAACGGCTGACGAATGGTTTTTCTGTATGGACATCCATTAGGTTCAAACCTGTAATGATGCGGCAGGTGGATTCAAAATGGACATGGTTATCGTTGAATCCGGGGAGGACCAGTTTTCCGTTTGCATCAATGATTTCAGTATCGGCTGAAATAAAAGAATTAACCCCTTCTTCGGTACCCACGTAGATAATTTTATTGTGGTCAACAGCCACGGCTTGGGCGGTGGGATTATGCTTATCCACGGTCCAGATTCGGGCATTTTTAATGACCAGGTCAGCAGGCTGGGCCTGGATGAATATACTTAAAATAAGGACGGGAAATGGTTTCACACGAACCTCCAAATTTGTGATTTAACCTACAGGAAAATACAACAATATTGGATTGAGAATTTATTGTTAGTGAAAACACATCCCCTTGCCAAGAGGTAGGCCTTCGCAGAAGAGCGGATTTAAATTATTTTGATCAATAATCCATATGATATGAAAAAGGCCTCTCGCAAACAAGAAGCCTTTTCCATTAATCTGACATTCAGGATTGATTAGAACGGAAGATCGTCCTCATCGTCACCGGCTGTAGCAGGCACTGCCTGTTTGCTGTTATCCATCTTGCGGCCAAGCATGGTAAATATATCGCCAACCACTTCTGTGGTATAGCGTTTAATACCGTCCTTGTCTTCCCAGTTACGGGTTTGGAGTTTACCCTCCAAATAGACCAGCTGACCCTTTTTCAAGAGTTCACCGGACATTTCCGCAGATTTCCCGAACATAACACAACGGTGCCATTCAGTTTTATCCTGAATTTCACCGTTGGCATCACGCCAGGTTTCATTTGTTGCCAGATTGAAGTTGGCCACGGCAGCACCGGACGGCGTATACCGTGTTTCCGGGTCGCCACCCAGGTGTCCAACCAACACCACTTTATTTACACTACCTTTTTGCATAACGTACTCCTAACTTGTTTTTCGTGTTACTTACGCGTGTGTTTTATACTACACCTCAAAATTGATTTAAGTCAATTATTTTTTTGAAATTTTAATTTTCCCCGATGGAAAATCTATTTAATTGTTCTTTCTTTTATCCCATAATTTTTTTAATGCAATGGCACCTCCCGCAGCGGCCAAAAGACCCAATCCACCAATCGGTGCTTGGTTTGGTGTACTTGGGAAAGTAGGTTGTGCAATTAGAATTGTTAAGTTGAGGATTATCATTATACATTTGCCGTATCTCATGGTTTTTCTCCTTTATCTTATTAATACAAGTTTAATGGTTTGAATGTCTGGGCCTGCTTTAATCTGGCAAAAATAAATTCCTGACGTAGCCTGATCTGCCGGCCACAAAACGGATCGATTCCCCGCAGATGAGAATTTATCCAGAAGAGTTGCAACCTGACGCCCCATCATGTCATATAGTGTCAAACTAACGGTGCTCTGAATAAGCAGGTCAAATTCAATGGTGGTGGATGTGTTGAATGGGTTTGGATAAGCGGGATATAATTTAAACCGGGAGGGAGAGGTATTGGCTGACAGAAGAATATTTGGAATTATTTTTAGTTCAAATCGCGGCGAGCGAAATATAGGTATTGGCCCCATATCACGTTCATTAAGTTCGGAGTGATAAGGCACATTATCGTTGACGGATATTGAATTGGTTTTCTTTAGATCGGAAATAATACCTGTCTCCATATCAACCAGCTTAATGGATAAGCGGTCAGGAATATGGTTTAACTCCCAACCCAGTTCAATCCGGCCGGGTTTTAAAGCCCAGGAATCATCAACCATATAAACATCAAATGGGATTGAGACTACCGTATCAGATATGGTTGCGTTAAGGATTTCCATTGGCAGAGAAGCATTGTAAAAGAAAGATAACAATCGCTGGCGGTGGTCGATTGGTTTCAGCTTAACAGCACCATTGGAATAGAATTCACCTGTCTGACCGATGTTAAGGAAAGCCCGGTCTTTTTTACCCCTGGAAACGGTTTCAAAAGTAATATTAGGATAAGACGGTGTTTTGTAAAAGGTTCCGGAGCTGGCAGCTTTTGCTGACGACTTAAAATCAAATTGAGTGCCTCCGGATTTTGACTGAATAAAAAACCCCTGGAATGGTTCGATAAGCCCACCAGTGAGTGTCCCTGAATCTATAGAAGCATCGTAGGATTTAAACGCACCGCTGGCATTATCCCAAACATATACTACAGTCTCATAGTTATCATTGGTTCCGTTTCCACTGCCCCCCAGGCTGAGTTTATCAGCATCGATTGTATGGGTGAATGGATTACCCAGAAAATTCCAGCTGCTCTCAGCTGTTGTAACACTTACAGTTGCATCATGTTCGCTGCCGCTCAAGGTTATCGTTTTCGGGAAGCCTTCATCAGTCCCGTCATTGTTATCATCAGAGAATACATAAATGAGAAAACCCTCCCCGGCAGCAGGCGTACCGGATTGGTTGCTGATTGATGACCATGAACTGCCATCATAAGTGTAAACATTGGATGTGCTCCCGGTTACATCGGCTCCCGTAAATCCTTGGGTCCAAAGGCTGCTTAATAAATCATCATAAGTCTTGCTTTTTAATGGAAGTGTAAGCGTTCGCCACCCGGCTGACCCGGTTAATCGAAATGACTGGTTAGCATAACCTGGCGTACCGTCCGAATGGTAACTGTAGGTCCAGTTGGCTCCGACACTGTTGTCGCTGGAAGCATCCTTTAATTCCAAGGATGGGCCATCCCCGTCAGGCGGGGTGGGCCAAGGGGAGACTTTATCAAAAGCTATTTGGTCAATGGTATTTCCTGAGCCATCATACAAGGTAACCGTTTCGCCGGAATTTGTTAAAACGCCGCTGGTCCATTCAACACTGCCTGAATAATTATCACTGTTGCGGGCTATAACTGTAAAAGCGCCAGAAGCAATAGATGTACCTGAAGGAAACGTGTAAGTAATGCCTGAAAAATAATAGTCTGCTACATCAACTGATGAGCCACCTGCGTTATACAATTCAATGAATTCGTATTCTGTATCACTTCCCTGGCTACTGGATGGGTTGTAGTGGATTTCATTAATGACAATGGACTGTGTCAGAAGCATCTCGAGGGGTGCGAAAAAAGAGAGGGGAAAACATCTAGAGTGTAGACCAATCATAACAAATATGTACAGTGCTATGCTGGTACCAATGGTTGTGGTAATATTGGCTTAAAGCCCAGTCAAAACTGCTAATATTTTTTGATTAAATCAATGGATTTATTCTATTACCATATCTTAGGAATAAGTGCTTTTCTGTTTTGGGGATATTCCTCAAAATTTTCTCTATACCAAATGTGGTTTGCCCTTGCCCGGGGGACGAGATTGGCCACACCCCAAACAGCAAATGATACACCCGCTAGGGACCAAGTTGCAAGGGCCCATCCCCACCATTCTAAAAGTTCACCCAAATAGTTTGGGCAGGACACCCACTTAAACAATCCGCCCCGGGGAATTTTATAATCTGTTGTTCCATTTACACGTAGGTTAAACAGCATATCATCTGATTTAATATTAATGCCCATCCCAGCAATAAATAGAATTACACCGATTATGAATTGGGGGCTGTAAAGCCAGGCTAAAGGATAGGGATGATGAAGGCTGAACAGCCACTCAGCGTTGATCCAGGAATTAACGCCGTTGAATCCTATGGCAAAAAGGATAATGCTTACAGGCATTTTCTTCCCTGTTATATGAGCCCGGGCCGGCCAGATCCAGCTGCGGTGTACATAGTGGCTGATCCAAAGTATGTAGAATATGATCCCCACCGGATCAGCCAGGTTCCAGCCTGAGGCGCCAATTCCGAAAAAGACTGTCATCACGATGATACAGGGCGATTCCATGAGGATCCAGCCTAAACGAGCCGGAACTCTGGGCCCCCAGCCGGGGCGTTCATGGCGGCCATAGGGGGCGCGCACAAATAGAAGCAGGATAAAGGTACCGGCAGCGATGCCTAACCATATCCAAATGGTCAGTTCATATTGCCACTGGTCAATCAGCATTATCTATCATCCAATCCACTGTTTCTTGAATCGTTTCACGCAAGGGCCTCGGTGAATGGCCGATCCTATCCCGCGCCAGAGTCCCCGGAATATCTTTGCATTGTACGGCTAGGGCATGAAGGCTTCCACGGCTGAAAGATGGACGGCTCCCGGTCATCTTTGAAAGGATAAAAGCGAAGGGGAGGGCTGTATATGCGGTCCAGAATGGAAGCGCTGCATAGGCAGTTCGGCTGTCAGTATGATCCGAAATGATATTCGAAATCTGCCTAAAGGTGGCCCATTCACCGGGCAGAATATAATGCTGGCCAGGTTTCCCGCGATCAACACAATTGATTGCTGTGCGGCACACATCCCGGACATCTACCCAGTTAAACCCGGTGTTTATCGTAAGAAGCATTTTACGGTGGAGAATATTCCAAATTACCTGTCCCATGCGGCTGGGTTTAAAATCAAATGGCCCCAAAATCCCGGTGGGATGGAGGATGCTGGCATTCAGTCCTTTTTCACAAGCCTCATAAACAACGCGCTGTGCCGCTGCTTTGGTACGGTCATAAGGCACTGCTTTGGAGTCTGCTGCGAGAGGACGTTCTTCCGTTAGAGCCTGAGAGGTGGGTTTTTGTTGAAAAGCATGAATACTGGAAAAATGAATCAATTTCGGGACACGGGCTAAAAGGGCAGCATCACACACAGCTTTTGTTCCGCCCACATTAATTTTATCCATTAAAGGGATATTAATATTTTCTATCGCTATGTAGGCGGCCGAATGAAATACAGCGTCACAACCGGACATTTGTTGCGTCAAGGCAGCGGCGTCAGTCAAATCCCCGTGGACGCGCTCGATATTCAGGCCCTCAATTGCACGGGTATCATTATGAATGAGACAGCAGACCTGCCATCTGTTTTCCAGTAATTGTCGGACAAGATTTCCCCCGACATGACCGGCCCCGCCTGTTACAAATGCTTTTCTCATAAGTGCCTAACCGCAATCGGGAGTCAGTCAAAATAATATGATTCGTATCGCCAATCGCCGAATATGGTTAAGGATTTTATTCCCAAATACACCCATTTTCAAGGGGCTAAAAGCTAAAAAACGGGAGAAATAAAAATAGAAAAAGATGTTGTTTATCTATAAATACAGGGGGTAAAATTGCCTAGAGATTTAGATAGGGCTTCTCATAAGAAAGACCCTTTCTAGTAACTAATAATCATCTTGGAGGGCATTTATATGCGTAAATCACTTGCATTTAGCATTGTTACATTCCTTTTACCTGGATTGCTCTTAGCGCAGTTCAAGGTTTCGGGAACTATAACAGACGCAAACACCGGCGATAAGCTGGTTGGAGCGAACGTGGTTGTTGAGGGGACCGAAACTGGAACTTCAACTGATATGGATGGGAATTATTCCCTGACTATCCCTGCGGGTTTAAGCTCTGCTAAGGTTACCGCACGTTATATTGGCTATAAACAAGCCACTGTAACAGTAACAGCCTCCGGTACTCAAGACTTTTCCTTACAGGAAGATGTTTTGAAAATGGATGCCGTTATGGTAACGGGTGTGGCAGGTGCCTTGACCAAAACAAAAACACCGTTTGCTATTGACCAAATTGACTCTGACGTACTAGAACTTGCACCCGCAACTACTGTTGAATCTTTGATTCGCGGTAAGTCTGCCGGTGTAAAAGTGGTGAAGGCAACGGGAGAACCGGGTTATGGTGCTTCTGTACAGTTACGCAGTGCGACCAGCATCAATGCCAGCGGTCGCTCACAAGCACCGTTATATATTATAGACGGTATTATTATTAATCCAGGAATTGCCGGTAGCCCCATGGGAGATATAAGCCCGGATGATGTCCAAAGCATCGAAATTATTAAAGGCGCTGCTGGCGCTTCGGAATATGGGGCCAGCGGAGCCAACGGGGTGATTGCTATCACCACCAAACGTGGTTCGGAAATTGGATTGGGCCAAACTCGGTTCAACTACAAGATGGAACAGGGCTATAACCAGTTGAATGGTTCCATTGAAACCAACGGATCACATTTTTACAAAACAGACCCAGCAAGTGGATACTTCATTGATTCCGATTCGGGCGAACCATACGATCCGCGCGACGATACCAAAAATCCGGAACCTCTGAATTATTCTGATAGTACTTGGGCCCAGGGTTACCATTTTGCTGACCAGCCATATAAATATGTAGTGACTGGAGAAGCAGGCGACGGTTCCCCAACCTTGCTGCCAGATAATGGTGGGCGTCCTGGTTATAATCACGTAGATCGTTTCTTTTCAGACGGTAATTTCACCAAGCATAACTTCTCCATGAGTCGGAATGCGGAAAACTGGAATGTTTTTACCAGTTTTTCAAACCACTCAGAAGATGGTGTATTCGGTGATTACATCGATGGGTTTAACCGAAACACTTTTCGTTTGAACACTGATGTGAAGCTACCTTTTGGCATTAAATTGGGATTTAGTTCCTTACTCTCAAGATCCCTTAAAGAAGTAGCCAATACCGGCTCCTTTTTTGATTTGACCTTTTTCCCCTGGGATGTGGATATTTTAAAGAAAGATCCTGCTGGCGAATTTTATATTCAGCCCGATCCCCGGAACCAAGAAGAAGCGAACCCCGTGTATCAAATTGCGAATAATGAACGACTCAGCACAAGGGACCGCTCTATGTTAGGATCCAATTTCAGTTGGTCCATTACACCGCAATTAAGAGCTGTGGGCTCTGTGAGTTATGACCGCTCTTCCCGTTTGTGGAAAAATTATTATCCCAAAGGATGGCTAACCGTAGTACCGAGTCCCAATATGAATGATGGGAATCTGGGTAAATCAAATACTAGTGAACAAATCATTAACAGCGCTGCGGGTCTAACCTACGCTACCCAAATGGGCGATTTGGATTTGGGTGTCCGCGGTCGTTATCACTATGAATCATATAATTACAACTACAGAAGTGGCTCTGCCTGGAAATTAGCTGTAGGTGATGTCCCCCAATTGGAGACCGGTGAAGAGATGTCAGTGAACTCTTCGAATGAACTTGTCAATTCAGATGGGGCCAATGTGGGAGCCCAGATTGATTTTAAGGACCGCTATATTGTGGATGTTTCCCTTCGTCAGGATCGCAGTTCTCTGTTTGGTCCCAGCAACCGCGTGAACAACTACTATAAGTTTAGTGGTGCTTACCGCATGAGTGAAGAAGGGTTTTGGGGCGGCCTTCGTGGAATCTTCCCGGAATTTAAAGTTCGTTTCAGTCAAGGAACTGCTGGTGTTCGCCCTGCTTTTAGCCAGCAGTATGAAACCTGGTCAGTGGCTGCCGGTAATATTTCTAAGTCAGTACTTGGGAATAATGACTTGAAACCGCAGACAACTACTGAAACAGAATTTGGTGTTGACTTCAGCATTATGGGTATCGTTTCCGTTGAATTCACCCAAGCCAGCTCCACGAATGAAGATCAGCTTCTTCCTGTACCTCTAGCCGGTTTTTATGGCTATAGTTCTCAGTGGCAGAATGCAGGTACACTCTTAGGGGACGCGACAGAACTATCTATAAATGCATCGGTGATTAATACCAAGGATATGTCATTAACCTTGGGTCTTAACTGGGATACATATGATCAGCAAATTACGGAATTCAATATGCCGGCATACTTGTATAGTGCTGGCGGTCCGTTAGTCTTTTACATGAAAAATGAAACCCAATATGCTTCCTTCTGGGGAACAAAATGGACTAGAGAAACTACTGAGCTTCCTGCAGACGACCAGCAATATGTAAGCCAGTTCCAAGTCAATGATGAGGGATTTCTGGTTTGGGTAGGCGAAGGCAATACCTATAAAGATGGGATTGCCAAAACATTGTGGGGAAAAGCAAGCTCAGGTATGAGCCAAACCTACAGTTGGGGCCGCCCCATTCAGTATGTGGATGAGACAGGCAACAAGCTTCATCAAATTGGTACTTCTGTACCGGATTATAATTACGCATTCAATGCCAATTTCCGCTTTCAGGGTCTAACGGTTTATACCATGTTTGACGGTCAAAGCGGCGGCAACATCTATAACCGCACCCGCCAATGGGGTGCCCGTGAAGCAGCCACCGGTGATGTAGATCAACATGGTAAAGAAGACGCGTTGAAAAAACCCACAATCTACTATCGGGACCTTTATCATGTGAACGCACCAAACGACTTCTATATTGAAGACGGTTCTTACCTTAAATTGCGCGAATTAGCTGTCAAATTCAATGTAGCCAGCATGCTTGATCTGCGCGGGTTTGGTATCAACGGATTAAACGTGGGAATTGTAGGTCGCAATCTGATTACATGGACAGATTATAAAGGCTATGATCCAGAGGTGGGTCGTACTGGAGGTCAACTCGGTTCTGCGGTGAATGCACGTGTGGATTCATACACATATCCGAACTACCGGACATTTTCATTCACAATGGATATAGATTTTTAAGGAAAGGAGAGCATACATATGAATATCATAAAGAAAACAACAAGTCTCGCCTTGGTTGCTGTACTAGCCATGTCCGGCTGTGCCGATCTGGATGTCAGCAATACCAATGCGCCTGACCAAGCCCGTGCTCTTGCAAAACCCGAAGATGTTGAATCTTTGATTAAGAGTACATTTTTAACCTGGTGGCAGGGAACACATACAACGGGTGGTTCTTTTAACCCCGGTGTCATGGCAGATGCCAATACTTCCTCCTGGGGAAATTACGGCATGCGGGAACTTTCTTCTGAACCCCGTGCAGCCGCAAATAACAGCCCCGCATGGAACTATGCCTATGCTTTGGAACAACCCTGGTACAGCTGGTACGGCGCTATTTCTGCTGCGAAAGATGGTTTATCTTCAATAGCGGCAGGTCAAGAAGGTGGAAAAACTTTCTTAGCCGATGCGAATGCAGATAAAAGAGCGAAAATATTCGCCAATTTCATTATAGGTATATCCAATGGAATGGTTGCCATTTACTATGACAAAGGGTTCCTGGTAACAGAAGATACTGATTTCAGCCAAGAAATTAGTACTGTACCCTATGATGAACTTATGGCGGGCGCCATTGCCATTTTAGACCAGGTCATCAGTGATTGTAATTCCAATGCTACTATTTCTGTGCCTGAAGGGTGGCTGCAAATCGCCAATCTCACGCTGGGTGATCTTGGTAAAATAGCCCATAGTTTTGTTGCCCGTTTTAAAGCCGGCGTTGCACGAACGAGCCAGGAACGTGGCACTGCTGACTGGGCCGGCGTGAAAAGCCACGCTTCCCAAGGGATGCCTTTTGCTCCCATGGGCGATGGTGATTACTGGTGGACCCGTACACAGTATTATACAGGAGTTTCTGCAAGTTGGGGACGTGCCGATTATAAAATGCTTGGTCCCGCTGATAAAACCACTGGTTATGCGAGCTGGCTGGGAGATGGTTCTGATGCAACCATAGCTGGGCGTAAAGCCTTTTCAATGGAAACAGACGATGCCCGCATTACAGGCCCACTGGATGCCGATGGACTCCAAACCCAGGGACTATATGCTAAAAATGAGTATCGTACTCGTTTAATTGCCTCTCGCGGAACCTATCATCAGACTTATTATCTGTTCAATAGAACACGCGATTATGCTGTTGACCAAGGACTTGTGGGCCCTATGAAGGATATTAACCAGTCTGAGCTGGACCTTCTGCAGGCGGAAGCTGCTCTTCGGGCAAGTGACGGAGCAACTGCAGCAACATTGATCAACAACACGCGTGTTGGTAATGGCGCTTTAACAGCCGCTGCCGTTGCTGATGGACTCGGTTCTGATGCTGATGCTCCTAGTGCGCTGGATGGCGGTTCCTTATGGGCTAAGTATAAATATGAAAAGATCATAGAAGGATGTCTCCAGCATCCTTATACTGGTTATACAGATCGTCGCGGTTGGGGTGACCTGGTTCGTGGTACACCCACAATGCTGGCAATACCTGGTAAAGAACTCGAAATCTTACTGATGGAAAACTATACCTTTGGTGGTGTGGATAATATTGGGACACCGGGGACAGCTGGTAAAATCCGTGAGAATGGATATAGAAGTCGCGGATTTAATATTGAATGGGAAAAAGTAACCCCGCTGAATAAAGCGGATTTACATTAAATCCTTATTCTAAATTGGTTTAAAAGCCCTGTCCCGGTTTCGGGGCGGGGCTTTTTTTCTTCACTTTATGATAATGCTGAAAAAATTGAACCTATTCTTTTGTATTTCCAGTTTGGTATGGATCGGCTGCAGCGGTGCGCCGTCAATGACAATGACGGAATACCGCATCACGATCGGCACAGCTACGCTCGATGATTTCTTAGTCATTTCAAACAAAATATTAAATCGTCAGCGCATTGTTATAGATCGGACTGAAGATCGTGGTATGAGCGCTGTAATAGAGTGTAAATATGAATATCCTGAATTGTCGAACGAGGAGGCCCTTCAGGACATTAAGGAAATCAAATACCAATTAATTCTGGAAGCCAGGGCTAAAGGAGGCACCGGCGTCAGAATGTATTCCGTTCGGGGAACTGTGCGCTCTTACGGCCGTTTCGGCGGTAGCGAAGAGTGGGTGGATATTCCAGCCAATGAGAATACCAAACGCCGAATCAAATTGCTTGCCAATGAATTAAAAACTGAATTTGAAAGTAAAATTCGCGCATTTTAATTTCCATCATTTCTCTTTCCCTTGTGGATCTTGATGACGGATCCGTCGTATTGTGATTTAATTTATTTTTTGATCAATATAGATTCATTTTCAATTACTCGGTACCAACCATCAGAATCAATCCCTGAAAATGTTTGTGTTGTTTGAGATCCGGGCCAAAAAATATTGATCGTTTTAATTTCACCATCTTTCCCGAGACCAATCATTTGATCAAGGGGGTTCCCCCCAAAACTTCCACCACTAGACACAGTGCGAAAAATGGAAGATCCATTCTCTAACACAATTTCAATTCGTGCTCCTAAAGCTAATTGATTTGTTTTCTTTCCTCTTAGAGATAACCCAACCCAATGGTTTTTCCATCCTCCAGGGTTTTGAAATAGAACATTTTGATATACACTACCTTCAAATGCCCCTCCCATAACAGCATGAACATCCTGATCCCCATCCTGATCAAAATCAGCAAAAGAAACACCATGCCCTTTTTGTAAATGCCCAAATCGTCCATGAAAAGTTATATCTTCGAACGATTTTCCCGCATTGTTTAAAAACATACGGTTGGGCTGAATAGATCGATAGTCTGGATCGCCGGTTCCTGCGTAAAAATCCAGGAATCCATCATTGTTAAGATCACCAAAATTACTCCCCATGGTGAGTAGAGGATGATCCAAATTGGCTGTTTTTGTTACATCAAAAAATGTGCCATCCTTATTATTTTGATAAAGCCGTGGGGATTCACCCTGATGTTTTAGTCCAAGATAATCCATGGCCACGTGCCCGGAAGAGTTGTCATAGCCGGATACCCATATATCTTCCCATCCGTCATTGTTGAAATCCCAAAACCAGGCAGGAAAACTATTGATGGGTTCTGTGACACCGGCTTTTTTTGATACTTCATTAAAATGATAATTATTTTCCGAACCGCTATTTTGGAATAGCAAATTGGTTTCTCCCAACCGGGAGATATATAAATCCAAAAACCCATCATTATTCATATCTCCCCAAACAACAGCTTTCACAAATCCGATTACATCGACACCATGAGTCCGGGCAACTTCAGAAAAAGTACCGTCACCATTGTTTTGATAAAGTTCGGAAATATGTCTGGTATCCTTGGTACTCTCATTGCCGATAAAGAGATCTAGCCATCCATCATTATTAAAATCTCCCCAGGATGCAGTTTGTGTCGGATGCTCAGAATAAATACTGGCTGAAATGGTTACATCAGTAAATGTACCATTACCATTATTCTTTAATAGCGAATTTGGATGAAGTCCATCTTCTTCAAACCATCCACCCCGTAAAACTAACACGTCAGCCCACCCATCATTGTTATAATCTCCATGGACCATGTTGAGTCCACCTGTAATTCCATTAAGATTGGCAGATAGAGTCAAATCTTCAAATCCACCGCCCCCCATATTTTTGAAATAATGGATCTGATCATCTACACCCCAGGAGGATACCATAATATCAATTAAACCATCTCCATCAAAATCATCTGCAATAGAACCGCCCGCCAGGCTAATATGATCCAACCCGACAAATTCAGCGATTTCATTAAACTCAGGGAATGTGATTGAATCAGAAGGTGTTAACTGTGGAATGAACCAACGTTTAGGCACCTGTTCTGGATAGTCTCCTTTTACCATATATGCGAGGTTTAATAACCATCGGTAAACATAGTCACCCGATTTGTCTTCTAAGAGCGATTTATAAATATTAATTGCTTTTTCTGCACTTGCTTTTTTACGGTGTATCCCTGCTCCGCGAATAGGCATGATACAAGATTCTGGATTATGGCCATCCAGGCAGTTTGTTTCTTCTCCATGGCGGAAATGGGTAATAGCCAATAAATCATAAATAGCAGTCATAAATGTTTCTGGCGGCTTCATATTAAGCGAATCAATTGTATGCAGTATATCATTATATTGATCAATCGCCTGTTGGGTATATCCCGCATTCAGCATTTCATTGGCAATCACCGCCTGATGCTGGAGGGTAGCAGAAATGTGCGCATCAAAGGATTGGGTTTGTAGCCAGGCTAGTCGTTTTTTGTTGGCATACAAATTTATTTCAGGATTAACCATTTCTGATTTTTCGGATAAGATTCGAATCATTTCATTGTGGCTTTTTATTTCAGTTGATTCGCACCCCCAACAGTAGAACAAAAAGGTTATTATCAGAATAGGTTTTGTTTTGTTTATCATTTTAAAAAGAAGAAAACAAATTTAATGAACCTCAAAACAGCGAATTAAAGGAAGTTTTCTCCCAAGATGGGACGATTAATAATTAAAATGCCTGCCCGAAGAAAACAGCATTCAGGAATAATCCATGGGTGCCATACCAAAATGCCCGGAAGTTTGGATTATCCGCAAAGAGCACAACATGCCCGCGCCCCTGTCTCCGGGCGATGATGGATGCGGTTCCTTTCATCTGAATTAATTTTTCTTCTGAAATGTACCCGCTCAATAGTGGCGCTTCAGTATAGCGCCCAACGTTGGCAGCTGTTTTTTTAGATAATTCATAAAAGGCATCGCCCCGCCTGAAAACAGGGGCTGTTTTTCCATATCCATAAGCAATAGGATGGGTATTATCTAAGACAATTTCAAAAATAGCGCCGCCGATGCGTTGGGCCCCGGTAACCATGGGAACTTGGTCGTAGGGTATATCCAGAGTATCCTGTTTGCTTTTTTTGAGCTTTTCATCGAGAATTTTTTTATTTACCATCCATTTTGCCCCCGATTGGGTGGCGATCAATGTACCGCCTTGGCTTATCCATGACTTTAGCGCTTTAATATCGATGGAATCCAAATTGGAATAATATCCGTCTGCGACAACGATGGTGTTGTATTTAGCTAATTTCTGTGCATTCAATTTTTTCGCATTCAGCAATGAAATGGGAATTCTCATGCGGAAATTCAACAGGTGCCAGGCTTCTCCAACCCCGTAAGATGAAGTCCCTTCTCCAGACAGGATAGCCACTTTTGGTTTTTGCAGGACACTCTGGCCGGAGCCGCCCAAATCCGGTCCGCTGGGCGTCGAGGCACTGTTTACGGCAAAAATGTTAACATGGTCAGTTTCTGCCAAGTATTGTACCATTTTATGGATTTCATCCGCGGAGATATCCCCATCCGCATCCCGCTGGTTTACGGGGATCACAATAGTGCCCCGATCAAACTGTCTTGTTTTTCCATTCACCACGGCAGAAAAGGGCTGTTTGGTTAAACGGGGGCGGATCCCCGATTCCATTATACTGTATAAACTCCGGGGCGCATAATAACGGTTCCATTCCATCAGGTAAGCCGAAGTTGCCTTCCCGCCGGTCGCAGAACCCCCATCCAGTATTACTGGACTCAACTGGGGCCCAAGATAAGCAGTGGGGTTTTGTTTTAATTCAATGTACTCTACCCCGTATGTCAGGGGCAGTGCCCAAGCCGAGACATCATAAAAGAGTGAGTCCTGGAATGTAAGTACCCGTTCCATAATGCCTTTCAAAAAGCGGGTTTGGGGCTGATTGGTTGGGACAATCACTGCTTCGCTGGGTTTGAATTTTGATTGTTTTACCGTCATAACTTTTTTCAGTTCATGGGCTACAATACGATGTTTTTGGAGGTTCTGGATCAGCATTTGTGCCCGCGTACGGTTTTTCTTTAAACTGATTAAATATCCTCTGGCCGGATTCTTTTTAGCTGCCACTGTTGCAGTGGCATAAAAATCTCGTTGGTAGGAAAGAAAATCTCCCCGGAGTGCAGTCAATCCGTCCAAGGCCCCGATAGTAGCCATAAAATGGTTTCTCACCGTAAAGGCATAGGTTAAGCGTCCCTGGTCGGTTTCTGTTTCCAGGGCGCGGGAAGAAGCCTGTTCAAATAAAATACCCACCGATCCGTGAATATCCCCAAAGGTTGATCCCTTTCCATAGTAAAAGTCATCAAAGGATTGCTGGGAGTAATACATGGACTGAATACTATCTAATCTTTTAGCGAAGAAGGTGGCCATTTTTTCAGCCAGTTCAACCGTTCGTTTGGGGGTGTTGGGGTTATTGCGGCTGGGAATCCCCGGTTGGAAAAAGAAAGTGGAATTGGCACCCATTTCATGGGCATCCAGTAAAAATTGGGGGCGCCAGTGGTGAAAAAGTTTAATCCGCCCGTTGGATTCCGGTTGGGTCACGGGTAGCCAATCGCGGTTCAGGTCGAATAAATAATGGTTTGTCCTGCCCCTGGGCCAAGGCTGATTATGTTCCCGGTCCTGGTTATCGGCAGTAGGCACGGCCCCGCGGTTGCCATTCGCCCAGTTCACAAAGCGGTCCCTGCCGTCTGGATTGAACATGGGATCAATGATTAGTACCGTATTTTTCAGGATATCATCGATTTGTTTGCCATGTCCCGCCGCTAAGTGGTACAGTAATAGAAGGGATGCTTCTGTACCGCTGGCTTCATCCCCGTGGATGGAAAACCCTAGGTAAGCCACCATGGGCATTTTATTTATATCTTTATCACTTACATTATGGGGGTCCTCCGATAATTTTAGGTTTGCCTGCCGGATCGCCTCCAAATCCTGATGATTGTCAGGATGGGTTACAATTGCATGTATCAGTCTACGCCCTTCGTGGGTGCGGGCATGGTCAGCGAGAATAATACGGTTGCTTTTGGTCGCCAGCGCTTCAAAATAATCAACGACCTGGTCTGTTCGAGTATGGCTGGTACCAATCTGGTGCCCGATAACCGCTTCCGGTTTGGGGATGGCCGTATTGTAGCGGACACCCTTGATTTTCATGGGCAATTGGATATTTTGTTCCGCGAACAGAAATGATAATAATGAGATAAGTATGAACCGTTTCATGAAACCCCTCCTCAAGTGATTTCTTATTTGAATAATAGCTTTAGAAGACAGCAAAGTTAAACCAGGAACATTATCCAAGCATGGATAATTTGGGCTGGGAAGGGTAATTAAAGGCAAATTCACTCATGAAAGGGATCAAAAGTATGAATCCTTTTTTGGGTCAACATCTACAATGTGATAATTTTCCATTAGCCATTTTTGGCATTTTACACCCGGTTTTGGCGGAGTTTACCATGGCTTTATCCATAAATGTGGTAGAAAATTTCAACCGTATCCGTCGAGAAATACTGTATAAACTCCATTAAAAAACAACTCAATTTTTTTGGAAATAAAGTTTGCATAGCCCTGAAAAATACTATTATTTTCGCCGCAGAGGTAAAAGGGGATCAGTGCGTTTTGTCATACTGATCCCTTTAATTTTAAAGATTTTAATACTAAATCAGAACAGCAACGTGGAGAATAATATGAGAAAACTCACAATTTTGTTCTTAATTGCTATTTTTTCTGTCGGTCTGTATGCACAGAGCCTGACAGGTAAAATTAGTGGAACTGTTTCATCCGATGGTCAACCCATGGTTGGCGCAAACGTTATCCTTGAGGGAACATCAAGTGGTGCAGCAACGGATGAAAATGGAACATTCTATATCTTTGACGTACAACCGGGTATTTATACCATGAGGGTAAACTATATCGGTTATAAATCCCAGGTGGTTTCCAATGTACGGGTAACTATCGGTTTAACAACCATTCAAGACTTTGAACTGGAAGTTGCCGCTGTAGAAGGGGAAGTGGTAGAAGTAACTGCTGAGAAACCTTTGATTGAGGTCACTCAGACAAACGTTGCTCGTACCATTGACTCAGAAGCTATTGATAATTACGCCGTGCGCAGTGTGACATCGATGGTGGCCAGCCAGGCTGGTGTAATTAGTATGCATGATGGTCTACATATTCGCGGTAGTCGTGGCGAAGAGATTGGGTATACCCTGGAAGGTGCATCCATGACCGGTGCCGGCGGTAAAGTTGTTTCAAATGCGATTCCCGAAGCCCTAGAAGCGATTGCTGTTCAGGTAGGCGGTTTTGATGCCAGTATTGGTAAAGCAAACGCAGGTATGATACAGCAGTCACTGAAAACAGGTGGGAACCGGTTTTCTGCTTCTGTCTTGATTGAAAGAGATGGCGGTGAATACGCTGTCGGTGATCAAGACTTGACAGCAACCTTTCAAGGCCCCATTGGCGATAAAATCCGCTTCTTTGGCGCCTTTAGCAAGACTTCTACTGACAATTACAGCAGTACCAGCAGATGGTTTACACCGTTCACAATTGCAGGCGGCAATCCAATTGCAGATAAAGTTGGTGGTTTGACCGCTTCCGGAGATTACATGGTTCTCCAAGAAGGTAACTCATATGTCTTTAGTGATGACGACCATGATGGTGTTTATACGGCAGAAGGAGATAAAATTGTTGGTCAGAATAGCGAAAGTGGTGCTTTTGATAATGTCGACAGTGATATGAGATTCAATGGGACTGTAACCTTTGACTTTAACCCCCTGCTTTTGCGTTTATCGACTTCCGTTAATTCTAGTACCTATTCAAGTGCGGGGCTCCCCATTCAAAATATGTTTAATACCCGCCGACACGAAAATACATCAAACAACTATTTGCTTAACTTAAAAGCAACCTACTTCTTAAGTAACAATACTTACATTCGTACCAACGTGCGCACGTTAGGTCGCAAGTATGAATCTTATGATAAAGCGTTTAAGGATGCCGGCACGTTTAAGACCGGCCATGAAAGTAATCTGGTAGATTGGCTAAAGTGGGGCGATCGTAATGAAGTAGCAAAAATTGATTCTGGATGGTCCAACCACTTTGGTACCCCCGGTCAAGACTCCAATTTAGACATTTACCGCTATGTTGAACCCAAGCTGTATAACATTAACGGATTCAGGTTCGCCCGTGATGGCGCCCGCCGAGGTGGTTACAGTAAGGGTGTTGACAGCTATATCGGCTTTGATGCAGAATTTGTAACCCAGATGGGTGAACATGAATTAAAAGTGGGTACTGACTATACCAAGTGGGTTTACAGACGTTATGGTTATAGCGGTATCAACTCCCTGAACTCCAAAGTAGGGCAGGATTCAACTTTGATGGATGCCATTATAGCACTAAATGAAAGGGCAGAGCAGGAAGTTGTAACCGCGCGCCTTTCTTCCTGGATAGGTTATGATCCCCTGGGAAGAGATTGCGACAGCGGAAATTGTCAGGATTATGACCAACCCCGCGAGCCTTGGAATATGTCATTTTATATCAATGACAAATTCGAAGCCGGTGATTTGGTTGTAAATGCCGGCCTGCGCTATGAAGCCATTAACCAGGCCAATGTGGATTTAAAGGATTACGATAATCCACCCCTGGATCGTAACTATACGATTGTAGCAGCCGATGATCCTACCTATGGATTCACGGAAATGCCAACCCAGAGCTACCTGCTCCCGAGAGTCGGCCTTGGTTTCCCAATTACGGACCAATCAACTTTCCACTTGAACTATGGCCGTTATGTGCAGATGGCACCCATGTATCGCCTGTACCGCAGCCGCGGTTCAGGATATTCTTCCTGGGGCCTGTTGCCTGTTAGGGAAACAAAGTTTGAAATGGGTTATGGAACCCTTCTTGGAAATGTGGCTTCTCTTGATGTTACCGTATTTGCACGGAACCCGAAAGATCAGATCAGTCGCGACGTTTATGTACCAGATGCAACCCAAAACATTTATGGGCTGCGGAACCATACCAATTATGTAAACAGCGACTTTTCGCAGATTAATGGTGTTGAAATTGATTTCAAGACCAATCGTGTGAACAATTTCCAATTGTTTGCCAACTATGTGTTCCAGGATACACGCGGTACGAACTCCTACCCGACACTCGGAACGATTGGGTGGGGTAAAGCCACAATGATTTCCGCAACACGTTATGATCAACGCCACCAGGCAAGCGCTGTTTTGGACTTTAGAACCGGTAGAACCGGTAGCGTCCTTACCAGCAATTTTGGTGCAAACCTGATTGCTTCTTTTAACAGTGGACACCCCTATACATTCTCAGACGGTTCCATGGGGCAGCGTGATGCCGGTGAAGGGGCACTCCTTTCTGATAACGATCCTCGAAACCGGGCACCTCAGGAAGCAATTAATTCCTCCAGGACACCTTCGATATTCAATTTGAATCTTGGAATTGATAAAGTGTTCAGCGTTGCCAATACAAACGTAAAGGTCTATGCGACCATTACCAACCTGCTGAATACAAAGCATATTGTTAATGTGTATAACCGTACCGGTGATGCATATGATGATGGTTTCCTAGATGATCCGGCTTTGAGCTCACTCATCATTGAAGGACGTGGACCGGAATATGTAGAGATGTACCGGAAGATCAACTTGGCCAACCGCAACCACTGGTTGTATGACCATGGGTTTGATTTATTCGGGGTTCCGAGAGAAATTAAAACCGGTATTCAGGTCTCCTTCTAAGGAGGCTGATTATGCCAGATAAAACAGTGGAGAATTTTATGAATCTCAAAAAATCAATCACTTGGGTATTTACCGGTGTATTTCTTTTGACTTCAGCCCTAACAGCTGAAGAAATAAAGGGGGATCGCCAGGCCGGTAAAACAGGTCCCAGCCGTCTGTTAAAACATGATGCTGGCCCAAAAAGTACGTTTTTTAACATTAACAGCTGGTCAATCCAGATTGAACACCAGGGGTTTTTCCAATGGGAAGGAACCTCTCATGGTTCAGCCGGTGACTATCCCAAAGGTACTGCAAATGTGATTTTTGCTGAAGGTATCCTCTGGGGTGTAAAAGTCACTGATAAATATGGCTTAGATGCCGATGGACAGCTTTTGACCGATGGCTCAGGGGGCGGAACTCCCAGGGTTCGTGTAAATGGATCCATGTACAATACCGGTCTTAAATCCGGTAAAGTACTCCTCGATGCCAGCGGGCGGGTTAATACCACAGGATACTCAGAAGACTGGCGCGGCCAGCAAATCTGGCGCGTGAGAAAAGACTGGGCAACCGGAACCGGTGAACACTTGCGCTCAGATGTCGCTATTGTTAAGAATATCTCGGCTACCACGGTAACAGACGCCCAGATTGAAGCCACAAAAACGCAATACCAACATGACTGGGAACACTGGCCGGTTGATAAAGGTGCGCCTTTTGATGACGTCAATGGAGATGGCACCTATACAGCGGCAACCTGGTCCGAAGAAACTAAGGAATGGAGCGGTGATTTACCGGGAATCCCCGGCGCTGATCAAACCATTTGGCTGGTCGCCAATGACCTTCCTGATGAAAATGATCCGAATTACCCGGGTCAGGCCGTCAGTGTTTCAGAAGGCGGTTGGGGGTCACCTCCGGTCGGTTTTGAAATGCAGATGACCATGTGGGGCTATAATTATCCCTTTTCAAACCCTCTTTCAAGTATGTTCTTCAAACGGGCCCGTATGATCTATGTTGGTCTGCCTGGCGGCCCGGCGGACGCCAAACTTGATACAGTTTATTTTACACAGTGGTCCGATCCTGACTTGGGTACCTACACAGACGACTACGTTGGTTGTGATACTACCTTAAGTCTGGGCTACGTGTATAACGGTAATACATTTGATGAAACCTTCTTTGATAACTACGGTATGGCTGTGCCTGCCGGCGGTTACGACTTCCTGGAAGGGCCTAAAGTTGATGCAGATGGTGATGGAGTTCTAGATACACTTGGGATGACCAGTTATGTATACTTTGCTGCTGGTTCATCTGTAAGTGACCCAAGTACAAAAGTATACGTAGGATCGCTCCAGTGGTTTAACCTAATGGAAGGTTTCTTACCCAGACCTGAGTATCCTACACAATTACCTTTTGTTGATCCTATAACAGGCTTGGCAGAGACCTTCGTCCTGGCGGGTGACCCCGTAACGGGTACTGGCTGGATTGACGGTATTATTCTGCCTCCTGGTGACCGGCGCCTGGTAATGAACACAGGGCCATTTGAAATGGTTATCAATGATACCCAGGATGTTGTTGTAGGTCTCATTGGCGGCCTTGGCGGGGATAACCTGTCATCCGTAACGGTGCTTAAATACAATGATATTTATGCACAATTTGCCTACGATAACAATTTTGCATTGCCTTCTCCTCCGACACCGCCAGTTGTATCTGCTTTTGAAGGTGATGGTTATATTACCCTTAACTGGGCAGAAACAGCTGCTTATCATAAAACAGAGTCTGTGGTCAATAAAGGCTTTGCTTTTGAAGGTTATAAAGTTTACCAGTTACCGAATCCGCTTGCCTCTGGTGAAGAGGGTGAACTGATTGCCCAATATGATGTGGCCAACGGGGTAATGGTTATTACAGAAAAAGCGGTTGATCCTGCTACCGGTCTGGTCCTTGAAAAACCGGCTCATGTGGGTTCGGATAATGGCATCAGCCGTGTGATTGTAATTAAGAACGATGCTATAAGAAACCGGCCGATTTCAAATGATAGGCCATATCATTATGGTATAAGCGCCTATTCTTATCTCCCCGATCATGAGTTTTCACCGTTTAAATCATTGGAGTCAGCCATGACCCGTGTTTCGGTGATACCAAAACTGCCCGATCCGGGTAGTGCTTATACCGTTGATTCCGGCGATTACTTTGACATGGTTCACAGTGCCGGTGTAAGCGACGGTCAAGCCCGTTTTGAAGTCATTGATCCCGGTGTAGTGACCGGTCATGATTACAAAGTCACTTTTGAAACAGATACTGTAACTGGTTCTCCAACAAAGGGAAGCATCCTGTGGAACGTTACAGACGTAACCTCAGGTTCCCAAGTTCTTACCGGGTATGAACAGGGTGCTACATTCAGTGACCCTGGCTACCCCGCAGTTGATGGATTGACTTTCAAAGTAACCGGGCCTCCAAACAACTTTAATGGCTTTTTAGTAACAGCTCATGGTGGCGGCGTACAGGATCCGCCATTGCAAGGTGCACAGGACTGGGGCGGTTTCCCAGTTACTTATACCGGTCGTGTCAACCAATCTGACGGTTCTGGCTGGTTCTTCCATGGTGGTGGTGCTGCTGGAAACTCCTATGATGCCATGATTGCACGAATCATTCGCGGCAGCGGTTGGAAATACCTCATTCCAGATGATTTTGAATATCGTTGGACTTATGAAGATGATAACTATGCTTATGCGGCCTATACAACCGGTTCTTTAATAAGAGTTGGGTTTGAATTGTGGAACGTAACACAAGACTATCGACTCTGCCCATGGTTCTATGACTATGATGGAAACGAAAAATGGGGATTACATGCTACTGACCATCCAGGATCTGGTGGATCAAATGATCCATATACAGATTGGACTTATCCACGGCTCCCGGTAGATACGTCTCCCGGTGAAGCTGGATACCAGGCTTGGCTAGCGGCTTCTATTGCTGCTGGTGGTGGAACGCCCACAGCAGACGGAGATTATCTCCATGAAGAATTTACTCGCGATTACTATGGCACTAATTATGGCGCGGAACTGATGGGTCGTAATGTTTGGTTTGTTTGGAACTTAGATGATGTTTCCGACGGCACAATTGATGCTGTTGCAGGAAACAATAACGCAGGTCTTGAAAAAGGATCTGTAGTTAAAATTACTACCAATAAAACCAACCAGGTTGCTGATGAATTCACTGCAACGGCACCGGAAGTTGCGTCTACAAATGTTGCTGATGATGTGGAAAATATCAGTGTTTTCCCGAATCCTTACTTAGGATATCATGATCTTGAAATTTCCAGTGCATTTTTACCGCAACCAAAATATGTGACTTTCAACCACCTGCCAACAACAGGTAAGGTTTATTTCCGTATTTTCAACCTGGCCGGTGTAATGGTAACGAATTTTGAGAAAAGCACATCGACACAGTACCAGACTTGGGATATGAGAAACGCCAATAAGTATCCAATTGCCAGCGGTGTTTATATCGTTCATATTGATATGCCTGATATTGGTAAATCGAAAGTGCTGAAACTGGCGATTGTCACTGAAGAAGAATGGGCTAAACGCTATTAAGGTCAAAAGGAGAATTAATAAAATGATTAGCAAAAGAATAATAACAATCACATCTGTATTGGCTCTCTTTGCGGGCACCTTAATGGCGCAAGGTTCAAACCAATATGGCGGTGCAAATGCAGGCGGTATGCGTAATGGTACTGCCGGTGCAAGCCAGTTGTTGATTCCCCAAGGTGCACAATATTTAACCGGTGGCGGCGCTGTTGCCAATGCCACCGGTGTGGGTGCAACCTATTGGAATCCGGCCGGTGTTGCACGTGTTAAAGGTAACTTGGAAACCTCTTTTTCCAATAGAACATACATCGCTGATATGTCTGTCTTCTTCTTTGGAGCAGTCATGAAATCCGGCAGTAATGCTTTTGGTATTAATGTCCGCTCGGTTGATGTAGGTGAAATACCTGTTACTACAGTATTTTCACCGGACGGCACAGGTGAAAAGTTCAAACCGACTAATTTTACAGCTGGGTTGACCTACTCTCGGATGATGTCTACCAAGACATCAATGGGACTTTCACTTAATGTGACCAGTGAAGGCTTCAAAAGGGTTACCGGTACGGCCGTTACCATTGATGCCGGTGTTCAGTACTCGGACTTCCTAGATGTTTCCGGACTGGATATTGGTGTTGCCGTAAGAAACTTCGGCCGCCCTATGCGTTACACCGGTTCTGGTCTATTGGTTGATGCGATTGCCATAGGAAGCGACAGACAGGTGGGTACTTATAAAGTTGAACCTGCTAAATTTGATGTTCCCATGCTTATGGAGCTGGGTGCATCTTATAGAATTGGAAGCAATTTAGGCGTAAGCGCTACCTATGAAAGCAACAACTTTGATCAGGATAAAATCAAAGTTATGGGTTCATTCACCGTACCTGGCCTGGCCACTGCAAGAGTGGGTCTATTAAGTGATATGGAATCTGTTGAGATCAACGATGATTTATTGACCACGACTGTTGACGAAAGTAAAAGAGAAATTGAAGACATCTTTGCTGGCGTTTCATTCGGCGGCTCTGTATATCTTCAGAAAGTTCTGGGAATTAATGCATCAATTGATCTTGCTGTTATTCCTGTGCAGTACTTTGAACAGAATACAGTTCTTACCTTAAACGTAGGTTTTTAAGAAAACGTTTAAATAAAATGAAGAAAAAGCCCTGTCAATTTTGACAGGGCTTTTTTTTATCTATTTGTAATATATTTGCCCGTATGAATTATCGGCTGATTCCAAACTGGTTCCTGTTTCTGCTTGTTATTATCATCGGATGCGCAAAGGATAAACAAGCCAGCCAAACATTTCAGGTACCTAAACCTGCATATAGGGATAAAAATCCCCAAGTATCATTTTCAGATTTTATCGGTGCTAAACAATGTCAGCCCTGCCACGGGGATATTTATGCCCAATGGAAAAATTCGACCCATGCAAAGGCAGGTGGAAATCCAGATGAAATCAATATAATTGCTCCCTTTAACGGCAGTCCGATCCGCTTGGCCGATGTTACAGTTTATCCTGAACATGAGAATCAGGAATATCAATTCAGGATTGTTAACAATGCAACCCAGGATGAACAAATATTAATTGTTGAAGCAGTGGTTGGCGGCGGATTTATGATTGGTGGGGGAACCCAGACATTTTTCGGGAAATATGAAGATGGTTCATACAGGTTCTTTCCATTTGATTTCAGCAAGGACGAGAATATCTGGTTTGTGCAGGTTAAAGGGTCAGGAGAGTGGAAAAAGGCCGATAAAAATATAGGATTGGATCAATTGGTCAATTGGCCTCCTCACCGTGTATTGGGAGAAATAGAGGATATTTCTAACTGCCAGAATTGCCACGGCAGCCAGGTTATCGGCCAAAGGGTAGGTAACAGGTATAAAACCCAATTCACCTCTTTAGGAATTAACTGCGAGTCCTGCCATGGTCCCGCAAAAACACATGTATCATCCATATCTGATATTGTGCGCAGTATAACTTCAAATACTTCAGATATCGGAATAAAAACACTGGCGGGTATTTCTCCAAAGGAGAGTTTAGATGTCTGTTTGCAATGCCACGCAGTTAAAACACCGCTAAAAAACGGTTTCCTCCCGGGAAAGAATATGGAAGAATTTTATTCCTTTCGGATGGCCTTACTGGGGAATGAAAATCCCTATTCAATCGACGGCCGGATCAAATCATTTGGATATCAGCAGAATCACCTGTTCAGTGATTGTTTCATCAATGGTACAATGACCTGCACAAGCTGCCATAATCCCCACAGCCAGGACTACCAGGATATTAACCGCAATACATTAGCCAGTCGGTTTGATGACCGGCAATGTACAGCCTGCCATGCGGCAAAAGCAGAAGATATTCCCAGCCACACTTTTCATCTTTCAGGCTCAGAGGGGAGCAAGTGTATTGCTTGCCACATGCCTTTTCGCCAGCACGTGGGGATTGGGAATGAAATCAGGTTCACCCGATCCGATCATACTGTTTCAATTCCACGCCCGGTTTACGATCAGTCCCAGGGGTTTGAATCTGCATGCATTCAATGTCATACCAATAAACCTGAAGCGGCATTACAGGCATATATAAATGAATGGTGGAGTTCTGTAAAACCCCTTAACCCTGTGATTGCCAACCGTTTGAGAGTGACCGAAAAAACCAGTTTGGCTGAAGCAACTGAATTATTACTGCGCCCCGACTGGAATCATAGCATAGGGCAGTTTTCCAATGTGAGTTATTTTATTAAGCGCTATCTATCCCCGGGGATGGACGCATTGAATCAAAATATAATAAACAAATTAATGGTCTATGCTCAACAAGATGATATTGATATAAAAGCCCTGACCCTTGCGGGGTTGCATTACAGTCAGTATAAAAATCCAAGGGTTCAACTATTTATCGCCGAACAATTGAAGACTATGGGAGATATGGAAGAATCTGTCCGTCTTCGATGGGGGATGATTTTAGATTATTTTGGCACTGTGTTTTATTTAATTGGTGACCGGCCGCGGGCGATTGAATGTTATGAACTGGCGAAACAGGTTTTGCCGGATGATAAAAATATCCGGGAAAATTTATCCCGGGCGAAAACTTAGTTTTTGAAAAGGGAATTCAGGGCAGGATAAAGTTTTTCATAGGGCAGATTCTGGCCAAAATAATATTCGCCCTTTTTATCCTGCAGGATGAGTTCCCAATGAAGATGAGATTCAGCACGTGTTCCTAAGGTGCTGGGACGTGTTCCTGTATTGCCTGACCGGGCAAACACTTCCCCGGCTTCTATCTGGTAACCCGGTTTAACATTTGGATTAATATGGGAAAGGTGGGCGTATATGGTGATGGTGCGGTAGCCGGGGAAAAGCCCAAAACCGTGATCAATGAAAACAGCCTTCCCAAGTAATATACTGTTAAATATATCTGAAGGTGTTCGATCAAGTTTTGCGGCACGGTTTAGCATATTAACCCTGAAATCAGCAGGGACTTCCTTAAAGTGTAAATCTGATCGTATAATGATTCCCTCCGCTACCGCTTGGATGGATGTGCCCCAGTCTGAAAAAAAATCAATCCCCCGGTGAATTCCGGACCTGTATGTCCTGGGAGCATTGGGAAGCCTGGAGGCTTTTTTAGGGATATTCAGGCCTTGGGAGGGCAGAATTAATGCCCTTGTCGGTAAAATGCTTGAAAAATCGGGAATTAAGCCCTCTCTGTCGAATAAAGGTTCAATGGGAGTGGTCGGGTCCGATTGCGTTAAAATATGGCGAATTAGGGGCATTATATAGCTTGTATCTACGGCATAAGTAAGGGTGATTTGATTACCGTTTATATCCAGGTTTCTTAATACGCGTATTAATCCATGATAAGAAATTTTGCCTGAAATCACCTCTGCAAACATACTCTTGGTAGAATCGTGCAATTCCGGCCGGGCCAAATCAATTAACGGTCCCAATGATACGGGCTGGTTGGCTAAAATGGTTAAAGAATCCAGGTCGGTTAATGCAGGATCCGCCATTGCAACATGGTCCGTAATGATAATGGCAGTAAGGCTGTCGTTTGAAAAGTGTACCTCAGGGATGATTACAGGTAATTCTTTTTCGGGACCTGGAATATCAAATTTGGGAACCGTACAAGCAGTGAGCACGGCTAATAGTAAAAATGAAAAGTGTTTCAAGGAATCAGATATTTTCCCGGAGAGCGTTAATCCCATCAATATAAATCTGTTCTGGCGTGCCAATAATTGTGGATGTACATACGTCTGAAAATATTGAATTGTCCTTTTTGGCACCATGGAATCCGCCGGAGAACAGCAGTTGAACAGTCGGAATAGCGGCTATTTTTAAGGCATCGCGGATTGAGTATTCATAGTTGGCCCACGCCATAGGAGCAAACAGTATTCCCTGGGCCCAGTTGCGGTTTCGCTGGATAAAATTCAGGGCTTGAAACACTTTATGGGTTTGGGTAATTTTAATAGTAACATCCGAATTTCTAACGTGACGCCGTAAACCCGTATTAATTTTATCCAATGTGATGCGCTTCCCCAATTGTGCTGAAATTGATCCCAGCAGATTAAGATTTGGTCCGTGTAAAACAAGTATATTCATGATTCTTTAGATAAGAATTTAGCGCATCGGCACCAAATGCCCGATAATATAGCCGATAATAATCCCGATCAATAATGCCAGGGTAAGTACGCGGGATTTGGTGAATTCACTTCGATACCCTTTTTTAATGGCCACAGCACCGACAAAATAGCCTAGGGCGTTTACTATCCAAAAAAATGGGATGGCGAATATTTTAATGATGAAGGGGCCGATCAGGGGAACCATGGCGATTAAAGCCGCCAGGCCGGCGAAAGCCTGGGTGAATACACCGATAATTACCGTTCCGAAAACAACGACTTTTTTATCGATACCAAACTTTAAGGCAATTGAAATACCTAGAACTATCCCCGTCCATATTAGGATTTGCCTGCCGTAGGTTTTGAAAAAGGACTGTTCACTCATTATTTATTAGAATATCGTAAGGGAAACCGTATGCTGTTATCTTAACTTGGATTATACGACGATTTCCATTTCGTTCCACCCAGATTTGACGAGTGGCATTGGGATTGGAGGCATACTGCATTAAGCGATCTGTTTTTTCCAGAAAACCAGCAGAAGCATTGACATATTCCATATCCATGCGGAAATAATCGCATAATATGTTTGTATTGCCGACTTTTATTGTTTTAGTTCCTGCCCACAAAAAACGACCCCGCATGGACCGGCCTTCATGATCCACATCAAACCACCGGGTATCAAGTATTTCGTAAGGCTGGCGGGTCAAGCGGGCAAACAGGGTAAACATGGTTTGGGTGGAATCGGGTAAATCCCTGGTTTCATCTTCCCATTTGAGAATACCGTTTTTTAGTTCAATTAACACCTTTTGCTTGAAATCCTCCTGTTTAATTTTCTTCCTGAAGAATTTTAAGCCGAAGTGCACAGGATCAAAATGAGTGGAATAAGTATTTACTGCCGGCCAGATCATATCAATGATACCAACTGTCTCGTATTTCAATTTAACGGAATCAGCCCGTAATTCAAATTTGGCCTTGGCTACCGGGAATCCATATATATTAGCCGAGTAATTTTGACCATATAAGGCCGATATAAAGATTAGGGATAAAAAGATCCTGTCCATGACAGGTAATGCTTAGGCAATAACGAGAAAAGACCCGGCAATCAAAAAATAGAAAGCAACACCAAGAATATCAATGGCCGTGGTCACAAAAGGACCCGTGGCAACTGCCGGATCAATATCGAACCGATTCAGGACCAAGGGAACCATAGATCCGATCGTAGCGGCCATAATCATGGATAAACAAATACTTAATCCAACCACGATACCAAGCATGGGTGATACATCTATAAATTGTAGAATGGCAAATAAGCCTAGAAGGACACCGTATAAAATACCCAAAATCAGCCCCACACGGATTTCCTTAAATAAAACTTTCGCGGAATTTTCGAATCCTACGCGGCCCGTGGCCAATCCGCGGACAATAATTGTAGATGACTGGGTGCCAATATTGCCCCCCATTCCCATTATGACAGGAATAAACGCGGCCAGGGCAATCGTACTTTCAAGCAAGTTATTAAAAATACCGATTATGAATGCGGCTAAAATACCGCCAATCCAGCTGGCAAAGAGCCAGGGCAGCCGCATACGGGCATTTTCCCATGAGGATTTTAACAGGATCTCCCGGTCCTCACCGGCACCCACCATTTTTAAAAAATCTTCTGTAGCTTCTTCACGGATTACGTCAACTACGTCATCGACAGTAACGATTCCTAATAATTGTTCATCTGAATCCACCACCGGAACAGCGAGAAAATTATATTGAGATACAATCCGAGCAACTTCTTCCTGATCTGTTTCGGGTCGTACAGCGTGCACTTTTCGGGACATGATATCTTTCAGCATTGTCGCCCCGGAAGTTGTCACTAAATCCCGTAGGGAAATTACCCCGGTCAAACGTCTATCGTCATCCACAGTATAGAGATAAAATACCATTTCCGCTTCTTCCTGGTCCTGCAAGGCTGTGATTGCTTCCCGCGCAACCGTTTCTTCATGGAGCGTAAAAACATCGGTATACATGAGGATCCCGGCACTGTCTTCCGGGTAGGCCATCATTTCTTCCAGTTCTTCCTTCTCTTCGGCTTGGAGCAGATTAATTACAGAAGCGGCATATTCTTCATCTACCAAGCCCATGAGATAAGCCTGTTCGTTCGAGCTGGCTTCTTCCAGGATGAATGCCATACGCTCAGGCGCTTCCTGCTCTAATAAACGAATAGTGATTGATTCATCAAGTTCACTTAAAAATTCGACTGTTTCCTCTGCGGGATTCATTAATGTGAAAATGGTATCCTGCTCATTATCGTTAAAATAACGAAAGATCAGGGCCATATCTGCCGGGTGCGTTTTATTGATCAGTTTAACAATATTGGTTTTTGCGTGGCGGCGGAGGAGACGTCTAAAAGTGTCCCGTAAAACAGTGATTTCAGTACCAAACATTTCTTTTTTCATTTTACTTCCCCTGATCTGTTTGCAGTTGTCTAAACCCAAACCCGAAAAAGCCCGCACCAATGATCAGCCATATCGGGTTGATATGTCCATGCCAAAGTATGAGTGCTTCTAAGGCCTCCCCCATAGAAGAAAAAAGTAGGGATGTGGCATTAATAATGATGTGAAAAATAATGGAAGGAACGATTGAACTGGTTCTCCAAGCCAAGAATCCCAGAAGGATGCCGAGAAAATAAATTTGAATCATCCAGTAGGGGTTAAAATGAATCGCCGCAAAAAACAGGCTCGAGAGAAGAATTGCCCGCGTTATATCTCCCCAGGCGTTTTCCAGGTATTTTTGAAGGAAACCGCGAAAGAGAATTTCTTCTCCAACAGGAGCAATGATAACTACAGTGAAAATGAGCAGAACCATAGATAATGAATTATCCGGCGTCAGCATTGCTTCAACTTGCAAAAAGGAGTCGGGCATAGGTATGACCATATTCACCAAAAGGTTAATTTCGTCAGAAAGAATCATGGCCCCCAAGGATAACAAAACAGTTGCCAACACAGTACTTCTTGAGACTGGGTTGATCCTGAGCGCTTCTGAGAGGGAAAAATTTCTCCATAATAAAAAGATAATTACCGGAACAACCAGAAATGCTTGGCCGATAAACATGGCAAAGTAGGTAGGTAGACCCGGCTTAGTGCCGGGTAGGATAGACGAATCCAAGGCGCTGAATATTGAGCCGATAATCAGCGCTGAAAGGACCGATAATAATACGATCCCGAATGCGAACCGTACTGAGAGGGTCCGGTTCATGGGGGTCTGAATCCATTCTATTCACAATCCAAGAAGTTACGGCTTTCTTGGTACATGGGAAAACACCCCTTTACCGGGTTAATTCTTGGAGTAAAATGCCCATGGCAATGCCGACATTAAGGGATTCTCCCTTACCCACCTTTGGAATTGCAATGGTTTGATCCAACTGTGATTTGACGATGTCACTTAACCCATGTCCTTCGCTACCCATGGCCAAGGCCCATTTCCCCGGTTTTTTGTTCATTTCTTTGATTGTTTGTCCTCTTTGATCTGCACCAAAGAAAAAATGGTCATTTAATTCTTTCAATTCTATTTGGTCCAGCCACGATAAATAAAAATGGGCGCCCATTGCACTGCGTACTACTTTCGGATTATATGGATCAATACATCCCTTAGAAAGCGCTACTTGATAAACGCCAAACCATACCGCTGTGCGAAGGATAGTCCCCATATTTCCGGGATCTGATATACCATCTAGGTAAATGAAGTTTTTGTTCATATTGGGTGAATTAAATACCGGAATTTTACAAATAGCCAGGATTCCCGGAGGTGTTGCGGAGGGGGATAGCTGTCTCATTTCTAATTCTGAAACAGTTTCAATTTTAATGGAATTAAAGAGACCCGAATTTTTAATTGCAAAGGATTCCGTTGTTAAGACAAAGTCTATGAGTGCCTTTGCTGATAATGCTTCCTTAACGGTGCGGAGACCTTCAATAATAAAAAGCCCATGGTTATCCCTGAACTTTTTCTGATGCAGTGAACGAATTCGTTTATTTTTTCTTTGGCTCGTCAATTAGCCTGGTATTCTATTTTACCATTTATAATTGTATAGAGTATTTTTGTATTCAGTATCTTATCTTCTGGAATAGTGATAATATTCTGAGAAAGGATGGTAAAATCAGCATATTTTCCTACTTCGATGGATCCCTTGATATTTTCTTCAAAAGCGCCGTAAGCAGCATTGATTGTATATGATTTTAAGGTCTCAAGCCGTGTCATTTTTTGTTGGGGCTCAAAACCGCCCTTCGGTTTTCCTTTTAGTGTTTGACGGGATACGCTGGCATAAAATGACGCAATAGGGTCAATCGGCTCTACAGGAACATCGGTACCATTCACAATTATTGCTCCCCTATCCATAAGCTCCCGCCAGACATAAGCCCCTTCAACAATGCGTTTTTTACCGAGACGGTCAATGGCCCAGGGGCGGTCCGATGAGAGGTGAATCCCCTGCATGGAGGCAATTACACCCATATTCCCGAATCGAGGGATATCCTCAGGATCAATATGCTGGGCATGTTCGATGCGCCAGCGGTGATCTCTGGCCTTTTTTGGATTTTCCTTTAATGCTTTTTCAAATTGATCCAGCACCTCCCGGTTGGCTCGGTCTCCAATAGCGTGGGCATTGACCTGAAACCCATTTGCCAAGCCATCCGTTGCTACCTTGTACACATATTCCATGGATTGGGTAGCCATTCCGAAATGTCCTGGGCGGTCACTATATTCATCCAAAAGCCAGGCGCCCCGGGAACCCAATGCTCCGTCTGCGTTCAGTTTAATGGATCGAATAGTAAGATAATCATCCCCTGTTCCGACCTCAGGCCCTTTTTTATACCATTCTTTTAGCAGGTCAGGGTCTCTGCTGGTAAGCATCACGTATAACCGAACTTTTAATGCTCCTTCATACATTGCTTTTCGGAATGCTTCAATGGATTGATGCCCTGAGCCGGCATCCTGAAAAGAGGTAATGCCATTCTTTAAACATTCTTTTATTGCCAACTCTAATGCCATTTGGCTTTTACCCCGTTGAGCTTCTGTGACAGTGTTGGGATCGGCATCGTCTTTTGCAGTTTGCACATGGCGACTGATAAGCCCCTGAGCCCGTTCATTGAAAATGCCGGTAGGGTTTCCCCGGAGATCCTTAATGATTTCGCCGCCAAAGCCAAATTCAGTCTCTGCTGTAACACCGGCAATTTCCATTGCTTTGGCATTCCCAAATCCGGCGTGACCGCTGGCGTGGGTAAGCCACACCGGATTCTCAGGTGAAACAGCACTAAGTTTATTATGGGTTTGAAATCCCTTTACTATTGTTTCCGGATTGGGCTCCCACTTGCTTTGATGCCACCCTCGCCCTAGAATCCATTCTCCCGGCTCAGTTTTTTCAACGGCATCGGCAACCATATCTACCAATTCATCATAATTGGCCACATTGTTAAGGTCTAACCTCATTTTTGAATAACCCAATCCCATGAAATGACCATGACCTTCAATAAATCCGGGAACCATGGTTGTGCCCTTTAAATCAAGTATCTTTGTGTTCGCATTAATTAATGAACCAACATCGTTTTGATTTCCGACGGCGATAATTTTTCCATTTTTTACGGCTACGGCTTCAGCAGTCGGGTTGAATTCATTCACGGTGTAAATGATGCCATTTTGGATAACAAAATCAGCCTTTTTGTTTTCACAGGCAGTGAAGATTAGAAAAATAAGTGAAAATGTGGAAATTAATCTCGGATTCAAATGTACCTCCTTCAATGAAATTGTGAAGATGAAAATAACGCCCAGAGACTGTCTTTCTCAATGAATACATATAACAAATTCCATTGGAAGCGCATCCTGAACCGGGTAATTTCCCGTTTAAATTTCTGCGTGAGAAAAATGTCAAAAGGTATAACCCCCCAAAGTAAAGACTATTCAGCCTGGTACACAGAAATAGTCATCAAGGCCAGTTTGGCCGATTACGGTCCTGTGAAGGGGACCATGGTTGTGCGGCCCTACGGGTTTTCCCTGTGGGACAATATTAAAGAAATCTTCGATAAAATGATCAAGGATACGGGCCATGTGAATGCTTATTTCCCTCTATTCATCCCTAAGTCATTTTTAGCTAAAGAAGCGGAACATGTAGAAGGATTTGCCAAGGAATGTGCGGTTGTCACCCACACCCGCCTTAAGGCCGATGATGAACATGGAATTGTAGTAGACCCTGAATCCAAGTTGGAAGAAGAAGTAATTGTCCGCCCTACTTCTGAGACGGTGATTTGGGCCATGTATAAAAAATGGATTCAGTCCTACCGGGATTTGCCTTTACTTATAAACCAATGGGCGAATGTAGTCCGCTGGGAAATGCGGACGCGACTTTTTCTGCGAACTACAGAATTCCTGTGGCAGGAAGGCCACACTGCCCATGCCACGGCAAAAGAGGCGGAAGAAGAAGCACGTCTTATCCTGGAATTATACCGCCAATTGGCTGAGGATTACTTGGCCATGCCTGTTCATACGGGGATGAAATCGGAATCAGAGAAATTTGCTGGAGCCGAATGTACATATTGCATTGAATCATTGATGGGAGATAAACGGGCCCTTCAAGCCGGCACATCCCATAATCTCGGGCAAAATTTTGCCAAAGTATTTGATGTCACTTTTCAAACCCGTGATAATAAAGAAAAATTGGTCTATGCCACCAGCTGGGGTGTCAGCACGCGTTTGGTTGGGGGTGTTATTATGACCCATGGAGATGATAAAGGCCTCCGTCTCCCGCCGAAGATCGCCCCGTACCAAATTGTAATTGTTCCTATTTTCAGGGATGAAGAAAGTCAACAAGCAGTCAAAAATTACCTTGATCCTATTTTGGCTGATCTTCGAAATGCCGGAATTCGAATCCATGAGGATTGGCGGAAAGAAACCCCTGGATTCAAATTCAATGAATGGGAAATGAAAGGTGTCCCCCTGCGGCTTGAAGTAGGGCCAAAAGATGTTGAAAAAGGAAAAGCTGTATTGGTTCGTCGTGATAATGGTGAAAAACAATTTGTTGAAAAAGGTGAGATTTCAAAGTGTGTTCCTGGACTGTTAGACGAAATTCAAAAAAGCCTTTTTGAACAGGCCAGGACTTTCCGTGAAAAGAATACACATACAGTTTCATCCTATGATGAATTCAAAAAAGTAATTGCCAATCAGGGCGGCTTCATTCGTTGCGGTTGGGATGGAACCGGGGAAACAGAAATGGCGATCAAGGAAGAAACCAAAGCAACCGTTCGAGTGATCCCTTTTGATGAAAATCCAAAAGATTTATCCTGTATCTACTCCGGGAAACCTGCCAAACACGAAGTTATTTTCGCTAAGGCTTATTAGGTGTAATTAAAGTTTACTAATCCTTGCAAGGATTAGTAAACTTATATCGAATGATCACCAATTCAACCGCAATTGTCCTCAAGCGGTTTCCTTATAGCGAAACCAGTATTATTGCCCGTTGCCTCTTACGGGACAGGGGTAAGGTCAGTTTTATTATCCATGGTGCCCACCGAAAGAAATCACCCAAAAGTGCCTATTTTCAGCCTATCAATTGTTTGGACCTAATTTATTATTTTAAGGAAACCCGGGATCTCCAAACTGTGTCAAAGGTTTCTTTTTTTCACTCTTGGCATGCTATCCCAGCCGACCTTAAGAAACTTTCATATGCTATGGCCATGATCGAACTCACAGATAAATGTTTAAAGGAACGGGATCCTCATCCAGATTTATTTGACGAATTGGTAAATGCCCTGAAGACAGTTGAAAATGAGAAGAATCAACTTAACCTGGCCTATTGGTTTTACCAATATCAGCTTTTAAAATTACTGGGATTTAAACCTGACTTTACGCAAGGGGAAGTAGATTATGTTCCCCTTCCCAATCCGTTTGCAGGGCCAAATTCAAAAGCTGTTTTTGAATTTTTTCAAAATGGCCAATCCGGAATACATAGGGGACTTAACATCACCGCAAAGGATCGAAAAGTTATCAGTAGTTATTTGAATACCTGTATGGGGACTCATTTTGAGGACGTTCAAAATTTGAAATCTTTCCAGGTTTTACGAGAGATAGTTACTTGATGGTTTTTCGAGGTACATTGAGGTGGGAAGGGGGAAAATCATTTATAGAAAATGAAGATGGTAAACGATTCTTTGAAGGTAAGCAAATCTGGGATGGATATATCCACCATTGGCAAAATAAACCCGTTTGTGCCCGGGAGTTATCCCAAAAGGATTATGAATACAATGAACCTATTATTATCATGTGGCCGGATCAACCGCTGCCTGAAAAACCATTTGTGGAAATTTATTATAATGAACGGTTGGTGAAATATCCAGCTTCCACTTTTGGACATAATGCCATAAATGTAAATGGGGAATTTTTTAATTTTTCCCATCTTATTAATGAGAACGAAGCCATGGATGAGGCGGAATATATGTACCGTCCTGCCCTAGGGGAATTTGCCCCTTCTCCCCACAACGGGAAATTTGAGGTATTGGAAGACGGTACTGCATATTATGACAAATTCGGACGGAATTTTATGCGTTCAATTCATGTTTTACGTGTTGTGGGAATTGATACAGATCATTTATCAAATATATATCATGATATATTAAAAATGATTCATGCAACGCCGCCTCATCCAAAAAATCCGGAGAAATACCAAGATTTTAATTTTTTTAACCGTAGTTGTACCACCCTAATAAGAGATGGTCTTAGAAAATATGGACATAAAAGAATCAGGGGTGTTTTGCCGCGGGATTTTTTTATTAGTGCGGCAACTGTATTGAATCAGGCTAACGAATTAATTACTCAACTTTACGAACGTCCCCAGCTAAAAGTACCGGAAGCGCCTTACAGCCAAACAACAATTCCTTTGAATCCAATGAATTGGATTCGTTTGAAGAACCTGCCAAAGATGAATTAAATAATGAAGCGAACTGGTATAATTGTCATTTTCTTCCCTGTGCGCTGGGTCAGCGTAACCCTATCTGAGCACCAATCGGTATTGGCAGCAGATATCGTTAACCAATTTTTAGAGGATCATCCAAGTTATTCACCCAGACTGAGACTGAAAACACTTCAGGCTGCTGATGGTTTATTCCGTGCAGCGGAGATATTGAGTCAATAAATTTGGGAACGGAATTATCCTGGGAAATGTATAAATTGCAGCAAATAATGCCTTCATCATGAAATATCAGATTCAGTCTGAATCAGGGAGTATAGCCTTTCGCCCCCAGTATTTTACGGAAGTAATCAAAGTATTGATTGCCGTGAACATTGTTGTATTCTTTTTCCGTTATATTGCTCAAAACCAATTGGACTTGGCCCAGGTATTCGGCCTTTCTTCCGGATCAGTATGGCCAATGATTTGGCAGCCCGTTACATACATGTTTATCCACGGAGATTTCTTTCATGTTTTCATGAATATGTTTGTCTTGTGGATGTTTGGATCTGAACTGGAATCTATCTGGGGCCGCCAAGGATTTTTAAAATTTTATTTTGTCACCGGTGTAGGATCGGGATTGGTTTGGCTCATGTTTAATATAGGAAATCCATATACGGTGTTAATCGGTGCCAGTGGGGCCATTTACGGAATATTGCTGGCGTATGGCCTGATGTTTCCCAACCGAAAGATTCTGATCTATTTTTTGTTCCCTGTAAAAGTAAAATATTTCGTGATATTTTTGGGTGCCATTGCGTTTATGTCATCCATGGGAGCATCAGGATCAAACATTAGTCATTTAACCCATTTATCAGGGATGATAATCGGTTATATATATCTAAAGTTGCCCAGCAACTGGCCTAAACTACAATTGCTGATCAATTCAAAATTTGTGGAAATGAGACATAAAAAGGTGGAACGGAAAGAGACGCGTAAAATGAATATGCAGAAAACAGTTGACCACCTGTTGGATAAAATCAATAAGGTGGGATATGATGGTCTGACTGAAGATGAAAAAGATAAATTATATATCCACAGCCGCCATTTAGGAAAGGATAAGGAAAAAGATTAATCTTCCTTTTTCTTTTCGATCACCTTAAAAACTTTTTCACCCTTTTTCGCCATGCGGTATTTCTCCCGGGCTAACTCCTCAATGTATTTATAATCGGTTTGTAATTTTGTTTTTTTGCCTTCTAAGGCAACTTTTTCTTCTCTTAAGGAATTAATCTTTTCCTGAATTTCAGTGCGTTCTTTTTTCAGGCTGTATAGTTGGTAGAGGCCGTGATCCCCAAAGAAAAAAATGATAAGCAGGGCCAGTGCCCCCATTACTAAAATAGCACGAATAACCCGTTTTTGAACATCAACACTCGATGATCCAGATGATTGTTTTCGCTTGATGCGCTTGGATTTTCCTTTTCGACTCACAAATGACCGAGAACCTCCATACCGGGATATTTAGCCTGGGAACCAAGGGCCTCCTCAATACGAAGCAGTTGGTTGTATTTGGCAATTCGGTCGGTACGGGAAGCGGAACCTGTTTTGATTTGACCCATACCCATTGCTACGGAAAAATCCGCAATGGTAACGTCTTCCGTTTCGCCGGAACGATGAGAAATGATGGCGCCGTAATTGTTAGCTTTCGCCAATTCAATTGCTTGAATGGTTTCGGTAACCGTTCCAATTTGGTTGAGTTTGATGAGTATTGCATTCATAGCGCTTTCATCAATGGCATGCTGAAGGCGGGTGATATTTGTGACGGTGAGATCATCCCCGACGATTTGTACTCGGGCGCCCAATTCTTTTGTCAATAACTGCCAGCCATCCCAATCATTTTCGTCCAAGCCATCTTCAATGGAAACAATAGGATATTGGTCTGCCAGTGACTTGAGATAGACCACCATTTCTTCAGAAGAATATTGTTTATTCTCCGAGGCAAGATGATACAATCCATCTTGGTATATTTCACTGGCGGCCACATCCAGAGCCAAAAATACTTCTTTTCCCAGTGTATAGGGCGTTTTTTCAATTGCTTCCATAATAACCTCTACCGCTTCAGCATTAGAGCGCAGATTAGGAGCAAATCCCCCTTCATCACCTACAGCCGTATTAAGTCCCTTTTTCTTTAGCACGGATTTAAGGTGATGAAATGTTTCCGTTCCCATTTGGAGTGCAGATGAAAAAGATTCAGCCCCAATAGGAAAAACCATGAATTCCTGGATATCCACATTATTGTCAGCGTGGCTGCCGCCGTTTAAAATATTCATCATGGGAATAGGCAGTGTCACTGCATTCTTCCCACCGAGATAAGTGTAGAATGAAGTGTCTTGCGCTTGGGCTGTGGCCTTGGCTACCGCTATTGAAACGCCTAAAATGGCATTGGCGCCCAAACGGCCTTTGTTGGGCGTTCCATCCAGTTTAATCATGGCGTGGTCTATGTCCGCTTGGTTTTGAGCATCCATTCCCCAAAGTTTTTCGGCGATAACTGTGTTTACATTGGCAACAGCATTTTGAACACCCTTACCCATATATTGGTTTGGATTCCCGTCACGAAGTTCTACGGCCTCGTGTTCCCCGGTAGAAGCACCGGAAGGAACAATGGCTTTTCCTTGGATTCCACACTGTAATTTAACATCAACCTCAACGGTTGGATTTCCCCTTGAATCGAGGACTTGGCGCCCCAAAATATGCGAGATTTTTAAGTCTGGCATGAATTCTCCAACATTTTAATTAAGAATGTAAAGTTGGATTTTAGTCACTTTTAGGTGGATTCACGAAGAGAAAAGGTTTAATTATAATGTTTTATTCAAAAAATGTTGAAATGTTCTAATTTGTTTTTAAATTCCCGCCGATAGAAATGACTGTGGAACACAAAACCACATACTTAAAACGCGAAAGAATTGATCAAATAGGGGACAGGGGATACCTGCCCCCTTTTTTGTTCAATTAATCCTAACCAAGGAGGAACCTAATGGCTGATTTCACTTCAACCGTACAAGGTATTGCCAATTCCGTAGTTGGCTTGATCAAAGCTCTCATCGTGATGTTTGTATTTGTAAACATCCTATACTCAACAGGGTTTGATCCCATCGGAGGCATTGTAGACTTAGTCGAATCATTCCTAGACGGAGGATTTGCTGGTCTGTTGGCCTTGTTAATCTTTGTTTCTTTCGCAGGTTAACCAGTAGAATATCGGGGTCTTTTTGGACCCCGATCTGCTATAATAATCCTAGGAGATAACAAATGAATAAGGCCTTTGAAGCCGTAACCTCGTTTATTGGCGATGTCACCAGCCTGTTAAAAGGATTGGTGGTCCTCGGTATCGTGGTCGGCATTCTCTTTGACGACTACTTTGGCGTCATTGCAGGTATAGGCGATTTAATGAGCAAATTCGGCGATGCCGGATTTGCAGGTCTGCTTGCTTTGATGCTCATCGTATTTTGGTACAAGAAGTAAGCGCCAAAAAGTAAGTGAAAAAGCGTCCCGCAAATTGCGGGACGCTTTTGTTTTAGCGTGTTTTGATGTATAGAAAAAAATATTTAGCATTCTTTTTATGTGCGACAGGTGTTCTGCCGGCCGCATTTGAACATACCCTTTTTTCTCCCATGAATGCTGGCTTGGGCTTGAGTTATGTTAATTTCAATCGAAGTATTTTAGGAATGATCATGGATCCGGCGTCTCTGCCGCGGGGGAATAAATTAAAATTCGCCGGGCAAATCGGCCGGAAGTTTAACTTAAAACCCCTTTCCCATCACAGTTTTGCAGGCGGTCTGGCTACCCGCTGGGGGCATTTAGGAATGGGAATCCAATCCTTTGGGATGAAACAATATGCTGAATCCACTATATCAATTATGTTAGGTAAACAGCTAAAACAGTATTTAAGCGGCGGTCTGGCAGTTAATATATATTCTCTTTCGGTATCTGATTATGGATCGGCGGCCTCTGTTGGGATTTCATTGGCGTGGCATGTGGATTTAAATGACCGTATTCAATGGGGAACAATTTTACACAATATTAATAAACCGACAGTCGGTGCTGCAAAGGATGCTTTACCGCAACTTATTGTCACTGCACTGTCATTTAATCCAACCAAAAACATATCTGCTCAACTTGAGTGGGAACAAGATACAATTTATAAAGGCCAATTAAAAGCGGGCTTCAGTTTTACACCGGGAAAATGGGTAACAATCCATACCGGATTTGTTTCAGGCACTGGTCAGGCGACGGGTGCAATTGGTCTCAATTTGTATCAGTTCAAATTGAATTATGCTATGGCGAACCATCCACACCTTGGGCCGTCCCATTGGATGGGGTTTAATATTCCTCTGGGTAAGTAATACATTTATAACGGCCCAAACGACGGAAGATATCCTGGGGTTAATTCAACAGGACGAGGATGATGCTATCCATGAAGATGAGATAATTCTCCTGGATGACATACTATTACGTTCTTCAGGATTATCATTAAATATATTACTTGAAATAAGAAGCCTTTCCTTTTTAGCAGATGAAGATTATATACTCATTCAAACAGCTTTGGATCAAAATGATATGAAGTCGTTGACCAAATCAAATAAAATTTCCCCCATTTTGAAAACAATTATTGAGGTAGTGCAAAACAATAAAAGTTCGCTCCAAAAAGTTTTCATCCAGCAGCATACTTCAATTACAGGTGGCAACCGCTATCGCTGGAGGGGAAAAATAAATACGCCTATTCAGGAAATCAGTGCAATATCAGTGCGCAATAGGGGTGTAGTGGATATATTGGGTCAAAATAGTATTTATATTGTACATCATTCAAAAAAGGGCCGCTGGATTGCCGGAGATCATCAGATGGCATTTGGGTTTGGTTTAGTTTCAGGGAAGCCATTTCCCAGCAGAAAGGGATGGAATACTGTCAATACCGGTACTTCTATATACACAGGATTAGGTGGATATAAATCTTCAACTGGAATAAAACGGATACGGGGAATTGCTATTGAGCAAAATACTGCCCTAGGTACAATTTCATTATCTTATGGCCAAACAAATCTGGATGTTGCCCAGAATAAGGGTACCACAAAGGGAGCATGGCAGTATGGAAATAAATTAATGTCGGTGGGAACTGTTCTAACTTCTGATATTCAATCTGTCTTTGCATCCTATAATCGGGAACAAATCCGTACGGGGGGAGAAATATCTTTTGGCACTGGGTCACCATCATTGATAGTGGGATTTCATTATGGGATTCCCGCATTTAAATATTTAGTTCAATACAGAGATATTTATCCTAATTCCTTGGCAAAAATGGGAAATCCAATGGTAGAATGGAAAGGATCGGAAATATCCGAAAGGGGATTGTTTCAAGGGGCTTTTATTCGATTGGAGAATATAAGACTGATGATTTATGCGGATGTATTTCATCATCATATCCGGCGGGTAAACGGTTATGAGTTTGGAATTCGAAGTGAAACAAAATTGAATCGTCACCGCGTCGTATTTCAGATTAAAACGGAGAAAAAGGACAAATTTAAGGATGTCATTTATCCACCCCTGATTTTTCCTTCTGTTATGCAGAAGGACGGTGTAAAATTGGAATATCGCTATGGCGCAGATCGTTGGCGGACGGATGTGAAATATCAATTTATCCGTGCCGGAGATTTAGTAACAAATGACAGTCATGGATTGGATCTGCGATTTCATTTCCTTAGGAATAATTATAGAATCGAGTTAGACTGGATGGCAGCCCAAGTTGGTTCATTTGATTCAAGGATATATTTCTGGGATGTGAACCTCCCCGGTGAAATGATGACCCGTATGATATTTAAATCGAGTCACAGCCAGGGCATAAAAGTACTGTTCAACTTAAAAAACAGGTCCCGGTTGGGGGTCAAATTGCGGTTGAACCATACCGCTCTATCATTTCGAACGGACTTTGAAATTTCGGGTGGAATTTTTATTCAAACGGCACTCTGACCGGTTATTGATTCTGGACCAAAGCTAGGATAATTTCCCAACTATGTTTCGCCGCACATTTTACATTCTGTTCACCATTAGTGCCCTTATAACATTTGGCTATTCAGGGTCAGTCCGCGTAGTGAACCGTACCGATAATTCTATGGACGATATTGCTACCCTCGATCGTCTAAGGGGAACATATGTTTCTACCAAGGATGTGTCTCGTATTCTTGCAAAACGGGATCCTTTTGTGAATGAAGCAAGGGGGAAAATGGTTCTATACCTTGGCGATCATCGTATCAAGATATCGGGAAACAGCAGTTATGTCTTGGTGGATGAACAGGTATATCAAATGCCCATGTACGCCATCTGGACAAAAAACGATATTTTCCTGCCCGCCGAATCCTTTTTTGATATTGTAAAACGGACTATCCTTCCTGGCATTAATTATGACCCGCGGCGGATGGTTTTGGATATTGATATGAAGGAATTCACGATCACCAGGGTAGACATTACTCAAAAAGCCAATGGAACAATATTGCGTATTCTCACACGCAATTCATTCCCGGAGGGCAATATAAGTTCATTTTTTCATGAAAATGGTTGGTTTTATTTAACTATTGCAGGCGGCTTGGCTGATACCACCGAAATCCGCCGTAGCGATACCCGGGGCGTTGTCCGCAGTGTGGCCGCCGATCAATTAGGCCAGACTGCCCAATTGGCATTTCAGATGCGTACAAAGGTAGAGAACTATGAAATTTATCAGAGCAGCGATCCCAGCGAAATAGTGGTCAGCTTGCGTACAGCTATGGATAACAGTTTGGCGCGTATTAAAGAAGTAAAGGACCGCTGGAAACTGGATACTGTTGTTCTAGATGCAGGCCACGGTGGAAAAGATCCGGGAACCATGGGTAGAAAGGGAACAAAAGAAAAAGATATCGCGTTGGATATTGTCAAACGTGTAGGTCTGTTGCTTGAAAAGAATACCAAATTGAAAGTGATTTATACCCGTGAAGAAGATGTCTTTATACCGCTTTGGAAGCGCACTAAAGTGGCCAACGAATCTAATGGTAAGGTATTTGTCAGCGTCCATTTGAATTCGAATCCTAATAAGACAGCTTATGGCTTTGAAACTTATTTACTACGGCCGGGAAAGACTGAGGATGCCATTGAAGTAGCCTCCCGGGAGAATGAGGCCATTAAATTGGAAGATCGTTCCAAAGGTAAATATCAGGATATTTCCGGCGAAAGTTTAATTATAGCCACCATGGCCCAGAGTGTGTATATGAAAGAAAGTGAAGAATTGGCAGCCATGATCCAGGAGGAAATTGGAAAAAAGATCAAGTCCAAAAACCGTGGTGTGAAACAGGCTGGTTTTCATGTATTAATTGGGGCTAGTATGCCCAATGTATTGATTGAGGCCGGTTTTTTAACCAATGCCAATGAAGAAAAGAATTTGCGCAATGCCAAATATCGCCAGAATATTGCCAACTCCATTTATAAGGCAATTGTGAAATTCCGCTACTCCCGCGAACAATACCTTTCAGAGAGCTAAATAATGTCCCGTCGGCCTATTGCCGTCTTTGACTCCGGTTTAGGCGGCCTTACGGTAGTGAAAGCGTTGCAAAAAAATCTTTCTAACGAATCCATCATTTATTTTGGGGATACTGCCCGGGTGCCCTACGGGAATAAAAGTCAGGCCCTCATCCAGGAATACAGTGAAGAAATCACTGAATTCCTGATTGATAAGCAAGCCAAAATGGTCATTGTTGCCTGTAATACGGCATCTGCATTGGCCTTAAATCATCTGAAACAAAGGTTTGAAATTCCCTTGATTGGAGTGATTGAACCTGGGGCTGAAGCCGCCCGATCTGTTACCCAGTCAAAGCATATAGGCATTATTGGAACTCTGGCCACGATCCGTTCTGAAGCATATGAAAGAGCGCTGCTAAATTTAGATAATACTATTTTAACAACGGTAAGAGCATGCCCTTTGTTCGTACCGTTGGTAGAGGAAGGCTGGCTGGAAGGCGAAGTGACCATTCAAATCGCTGAAACATACTTGGCTGAAATGATTTCCGACAACATTGATACACTCATTTTAGGATGTACTCATTATCCATTGTTGATCCCTGTTTTGGAAAAAGTTGTAGGTGAAAAAATCCGGATTGTGGATTCGGCGGAAACCACAGCAAAATATGCAGCTAAATGGCTCCAGGAATTGGACCTTCTGACCAAAGATTCATCCCATGGATCGCTGGAAAATTATGTGACCGATCTGCCGGTACGCTTTAGGCGCGTAGCCCGTCGCTTTTTGGGGAGGGAAATTGATCATGTCTCCACTGTCCACCTCAGCTGATTTTAAATCACTTTTAAATTATTTATACAACCTTCAGCGCCTGGGCATCAAAGTTGGATTGCAGCACACCCATGCATTATTAGATCGGTGCGATAATCCCCAGAAAAGATTTCAATCCATTCATATTGCCGGTACGAATGGGAAGGGATCAACATGTGCACTTATTGCTTCCATTCTTTGGGAATCAGGATTAAAGGTTGGCCTTTATACATCGCCCCATTTGATTCATTTTAATGAGCGCATCCGCGTGAATGATCAACATATATCTGATGATGAGATTGTTCAGTTTGTTAAAAAACATAAAAATGATATTGATAGAATTGAATCTACATTTTTCGAAACAACAACCGTTATGGCTTTTCATCATTTTGCGAGTCAAAACGTAGATGTGGCGGTTATTGAAACCGGCTTGGGCGGTCGTCTGGACTCTACCAATGTTTTAAAGCCGGATATTACGGTAATTACACCAATTGCGCTGGATCATCGTGAAATTTTAGGGCAGGATATTTTAACTATTGCAGGTGAAAAAGGCGGAATTTTGAAAGAAAATATACCCCTGATTTTAGCACCTCAAGAAACTGTAGTGAGAGAATACATCTTGCAAATTACCGGGGAAAACAGTGTACCTGTGCATAGTGTGAATTCACCGCA
>CEPZ01013805.1_pt1 | contig 78792 bp, 117 predicted proteins | sample 530461 | NCBI WGS metagenome assembly CEPZ01 (sample SAMEA2620106, study PRJEB7988) | marine metagenome | isolation source: saline water (ENVO:00002010), including
CCCCCACCCTTAAAACCTGAAATCCTGAGACGGGCGCACCCTACATGCAACTACTCATCACTATTATTTTTAAAACACTAGTTAAATAGAAATGCTTATTAGTATTATTTTTAAAACACTAGTTAAACGGGCAGGGCTGAATTATACGGGCAAACGGGCAAAATTCGGGCAATACGGGGCAAAATGGGCAGATACAGGCACTTTCTGAAAATATACGGGAAAATGGACGGTATTGGCGGAAATGGGCGGAACCACGAAATTTACATAAAATCACAAAAAACACGAAAACATGGCAAATACGGAGGAAAAACACGTATGGCTGAACTTAGGTAAACTAAACTACATTTACTTAAAGACGGGTATGGGTGTAACTACAGATTTTTTTGATAAGGAGCAGGTAGAACACTTAGTAGCTACGGGTAGAGTAACGGTAATTACGGATTTTGAAGAAGAGGGTGTAACTATGTTATTCCCTAGGGGTAGTTACTACATAGCAGATGCTAGGTACAGGGAGAGTTATATGACGTACCTGAGAAGAGGGCTAGAGTTGGAGAGGTTTGTAAAATCTATGCATGAGAAATTCGAGGGATTATTTACGGAATTTACCGGTACTAGCTACAGATACACAGAAAACGGAATAATTGAGGAGTAATATGGAGACAGTAAAAATTTCAACAAATTCGGAACCGTTCTACACAGAGGTTGAGGTTCAGGTATTCGAGGTTGACGGGCATAGGTTCGGTTGGTCGAAGGATAACCAATTAGAATTTATACACATATACAGTGGGCTAGGATTTAACTGTACTAATATAGCGGTTAAGAAAACGTGGGCTAATCACAAAAAGAGATTCGATATTGTGGTTAACCATATTGGAGAGAAGCGGTTTTGGGACACAGTTAAAAGTAATATTTCTATCGATGAGCGTATTAAAAAAGATGTAGAAATTGGGGAGGAGAACCAAGAGCGTAGAGAGGCGTTTTTGGAACTAAAGAAAATAATTCCTGCTGCTGCATTGGATAAGTATATGCTTATGGCTAGGAAAGTAGCTATAGATATTGTGGCGTTGGATGATACGGTACAGCCGAATGAGGGGGAATCGTTGGAGGGTGCTATAACTAGAAAGTACGGAGAACAGACAGCGGAGTTAGTTAGGAAACTTATGTAATATGGATATTCATGAATTAGATAATTTATATTTCCGGTATCGATACGGTAATATGGTCTATAAGGCGCATGTAATTAAACAAGTAACTAGAGAAGTATTAGCATTGAGACCTGTTGTGTCATCTGACATTAGTGTTACTTATGGAAATCATGCTAGTTATGTTGATGCTAATCAAGTAATAACTACTATGGAGGAGTTGTTGAGTTTTGAAGATTTTTTACCTACCTATTTGCAGAAAGGGGATGTGATCTATGACTATCATGAGAAAATGGAGGTGGCTTATTTGTGTACGGAATACGATGAAGAGGGTATGTTTACTATTGTGGTAGGTTTGCAGAAGCATTATGTTATAAAACCTATACCTATGAAGGATGTAATAAATTTCAATTATGAATAAAGTTGATTTGGAAGGTGTAAGGGTAATTGTGCTATGCAGTACCCTACCCATAGTGTATGAGGTGCGTAGCAGTAATGTGGCGGGGTGTTGGGAGCTAGTACCGCATATTACTGATGAGTTACGAAAAAAGTACGCGAAGGTTACGGGTATTCGGGGATGTTTGATGGAGAAAAAAGATACCGAATATTTTACATCGGTGGCTCCATTGTGGCTGCAAGTCGGGGATGTGGTTTGGTGGCATGCTCGGACGGACTATAAAATTCAGGAAATATTTTCGGGAATACGGAGGGGTAAAATAGATACTAGGGTAAAAGTATTGGCAGGAGATGAGGAATTTACGATTAGTTTTCATCAGTTTAACGATGCTAAAATAAAGAGTTGTGGAATTAGATAATGTTTTGTTTGTAGATAAGGAGACGGGTATGCTGTATAAGTCTATCTATAAAAAATCTTTTGGCGCATGGATTAGGTTATATTTGACCAAGTCTGAAAAAGTTTCTGATTATGAAGTCCGTAAATACCCCCTACATACGGAAACTCTTATTAGGGAATTAAATGTTAGGTATGTACCGTTGTGGTTGCAGATAGGCGATAGGATTAGAATAGGTGGGTTGGATTATGAGGCTATAGATATTTACATAGGTCATACAGGCTTTAGGGGTGGCAGGAAATTGGGGATTATGGCTGAAATAGATTGTGATAAGTACCCTGAGGAAGCAACTTCGGAGGTAGAGTTGATTGATTTAGCAGTAGAAGAAATACAGGAATGGGATATGTCGGGCAGTATTATATAGACAGCACCAATGGAGATTTAAGGGACATCAAACTTTTATAACTCGGGAAGAGAACCGGTTATAGAGATTTTTCGGGAATTATCGATATTTGATAAAATACAATAACAACATGGGACAGCAGAAAATTACACTTTCTAAGTATTCTACATCTATAGTGTGCTTAAGGGATAAGAACTCATTATATCGAGTTAGTTCCTCTAGTGCGGATGGTAGGGCGATTCTAACTTTTTTAGGTAAAGATGAAATTGCACATAGTTTGGGTTTACCCCTTACTATGACTATTCCATTTGAGGATGTTCTAAGGGCTGAAAAATTCAATCTTTTTTGGCTGCAGTACTTTGATATTTTATACATGAGTGATAAACTGTATGAAGTTATAGATATTTATTTAGAAGAGCAGGAGGGTAATATCCTCACTATAGTAAGACTTAAAAATGATAATTTTGTTAGTAGGGAGTACCCGATAGGAATGCTCAGGAGAAAGGCAAAAATTATTGAAGTAAAGGCTAGGTAGTTATGAATATTTGGGAGATTAAAAATAGGCTTTTATTGTGTAAGTTAGATAACCATATCTATAGGGCATACGCTGACCGGTTTAATAGATATAAACTTGCGGTAAATTATGCTAGGTATCAAAATGCTTATTGTGCAGACATGATAATAAGTGATAATATTGGAATCTTGAATAATTTATACCCGCTATGGTTACAGATAGGAGATATGTTTCTTTTGGGTAGTTGTTGGTATGAGGTTATTGATATAGTTAAACATGCTATGGTAGATGGTGCTTATATAGTTTTTTCAAAGAATAGGATTACCGATGCTGAGATTTCGTTTGACCTAGAGGAGATAAAAAATTTGCAGGTAATAATATTCAGGTAATTATGAACGTAAACGAGTTAGTGGGGACATATTTGGTTCACAAATTAGAGGGCAAGCTTTATTTTGTATCAGATATAGATAAACACTCTAAAGTGGTACATATAAGCAAGATTGAAGATGGTTCTCCAACCATTATAAACTATGAAAGTCTGAGAATATTTTACCCATTCGGTTTACAGTCGAGGGATAGGTTTATTTTCTTAGAGCATGAGTGTATGTTCAGGAGAATTTACTTGGCGAAAAATGGAGAGCTTTGTATTGAAGTTTTTAATGTGACTAGGCAGCATGCGGATATTATCGATTTAGGCTTATTGTTAGATAATAACTATAATTATGAGTATGTGTGATTTTAATATTGATGATTTTAAATGTTTACTTATATGGTGTTAGATGGGTTAGGCTCGTTGTGGGGAACTTATGTTATAGAGAAAAAATCGAATGCTTTATGTATTGTTGTGCATGATAGTGTGGATGGGGTTAGGTTAAGTACACTTAATCGTTATTACAAGGAGGGTGGAAGGGTTAGAGGTCATTTATTAGAACCTAAGTATTTTTATAAGGTTAATGCTTTGTTTATTCAGGGTATGGACGAGATTAGATTTAAGTTTGGTGGGGAGTATCGAGTAGAAGTAATCGAACCTGATGATAAAGGAGGTTACTTGGTTACTCTGAGCGATGAGTACCGAAAAGAAAAGAAAATTAGTTTGGATAGGTTGGCTTCAATGAATTTTAAAATAATATGATAAACACAAAAGAACTGTATAAATATTTTAATGCTTACTTAGTGAGTAAGGAAGATGGTTCTATTTACAAGGTTGAGGGGTATAATAGTTCTATTGAAATGTTACGCTTAGAATCACTTAAGTTAAATCATGTTAGGCATGTAGAAAAAGCTCAGTTGGCTAAATTTTACCCTTTTTGCATACAGAGTGGGGATATGATAACCAATATTATAAACACCGATGTAACCTACAAGGTTGAAGCCATTTATTATAGAGGTAACGCACATAAAATAACTCTAACTAATTCGGCAGGGGAGACAGTCCATACTTTTCTGAGTTTTTGTGGTAATTTTACTTTTATAGAAAATGAATAATCATGGAATTTAGGGATTGGCACAATGTTTACGCTATTGTAAAGGATTCTCCATACTTATATAACGTTTTATGTTTTAATGATGAGGTTAAAACTTTAAAATTAACCGCAGTACAAAGCCCTAGAGCTTACCCTAAGGATAAGTATTGTGGTTCAGTTTTTAACCTAGAAACAACAGGGTCTAAATATTATTTGACACCATTTTGGTTACAGGATGGTGATGAAATCGATGTACCTAAAATAGGTAGGTGCAGAGTTAATGAGCTTAGAATGTATGAAAACTCTATTCATGAGTTTAAGGTTACGGTTCATACATACGAGATAAATAGTGGTAAACCCCACACTTTTTACTTGGAACATATTACTGAACTTAAATTACACGTTTGTAGTGATGAATAAGAGGGAAATTCTTGAAGGATTAAGAGGCGATATAGTGGTAGTATATGGGTGTAAGTACCTGTATAAACTTATTAAAGAATCTAGTAGTAGGTATAAGTTACTTGCAATAGCTACTTGGGAAGAGGATGTAATTAATGCTCAGTATGCAGGTAAATATCTTAGTACTACATCTCCATTGACATCTCTTATACGACCTTTTTGGTTACAGGTAGGAGATTTTATTAAGCCTGAGGGTCATATAAGTCCTCTTAAGGTGCGGTCGTTTACTCTTACAACCCCAACTTTCTATAATGTTGAGTTAATGGATAAAGCTAGTGGAAGTCTAATAGAGCTTGCATTGGAGAATGTAGTAGATTCGGAATTATTTGTAAAAATCTAAAAGTTAGTATGACTGTTGAAGAACTTGAAAATTGGGAAGGGAGATATGTTTTTGTAAAAGGAGACCCTTGCGTATATCACATGACTGCAGGTGCTAATGGTGCTACGTATTTTCTAAGTAGTTGTGTGTCAGATGGTACTGAGACTATGCGCTCTAATGCTAGAGTAGCAGGAAGCTATCACAGGACTAGTTTTTTAAAAGATGGGAGATTCGGTAAGAAAGTGTACCCTTTTTGGTTACAAGTAGATGATGAGATACAAATAAGAGATAGGAATGTTCTAGTAAATGGGATAAGTTGTTTGTATTATACCACAGGAAAAAAGATAGTGATTATTGCACACTTAGAAGCACATACGGGTAAGGTGTTTACTCTACCCCTAACAAACTTAAACGATAATATAAAATTTATAGAACCTAATGGGTAACTACAAAATAGATTCAGGACATATAGTTTACTTAACCACACCTACTGATAATTGGTTATATAGAATTGAACGGAAAAATTCTAAGATGTTACAGTTATTCAGTTTATCCAAAAATGGGTCTATAGGTAAGCATCAATGTTTTTCCTTTATGCTTGGCTCTAATTTTGGGAGAGGAGTTAAGCCTTTTCCTTTTCAACTAGGGGATGTTGTTAGATTAAATACCACTAATTATAAAATCATGAATATTTATTGTGAGGAGAGGTGGTACGGAGATTTTAGGGTATTGGCAGACTTAGACGGAGTTGATGCTATAGGAAATATTACAGTAGATATAGCTATTTTATTTAAAGGTACATACTATGATTCTTAATGAAAATATGTTAGGTAATTTTGTTTTTACAAAAAGAACCTGTTGGGAGGATGTAAACTTGTTTGTGGTATCGGGAAATGTTAATGAGGTAGAATTATTATCGATTAATAGTGATACATACTCCACTAAAAATTGGAATTTCAATAATGAAGAAAGTGTACAAAATTTTATAACTCACTTCGCTTTACTACCTATTCAGATTTATGATTTGTTGGAGTACGGAGGTAAAAATGTTAAGATAACTAATATTATGTACACGCAAAATCATTCGGAATATGTAGTAAGATTGAACAACCTACACAGAGATACGGAGTATATAAATATACCTTTGAGGAGAGCCTTAGAATTACCTAAATTGAGCTAGTTTGGGTCTGTATAACTCTATATATTATTTTTGATATTATAATAAATATTATTATTAATGGATTTATCTGAATTAAAGGGGATGGTTGAAAAATTAATCGGAAGCATAGTATTCTTTAAGTCCGACCTATCGGAGCCTCCTAGCTTATATGAAGTATCTCCTTATAATGGTTCAGGTAATATAACATTAAAACCGGTTAACCCTAATGACTACCAAAGAGAGTTCAGAACAACTTTGTTGGAATTTTCTAGTCTTTACCTGCTTACCCCACTTTTTATACAGAGAGGTGATAGGGTAAAATCGGGAAACGTAGAGGGTGTTGTTACAGTAATTAAATACATACCTAGTTACCGATCGTACTATGTTACTATAGATAGGGGGTATTCTTACCCTATAAGTTTACCGCTAACGTCCCTTATAGGTTTTGCTTCCATAGGCACGGCAGAGGATAATACTAGTTTTATTTAAAGGGTTAAAAAGCTTAATTTTACTTAAATGACCGAAATACATGGATGAATTAATTATTAATCTTATTGAGAAGTTCCTTAGGGGAGATATTGATTATGTACACTTAGTACACAAAAGTACGGGAAGATTATTTAGAATTATCCATAAGATAGATACCCCACCTAGAGTTAATTTTGCGGAAGTATCGGGGATAAAAACTGAAACCGACAGTTATTTTTATAAAGTATTTGTACCTGTAGAGCATTTACGGGAGTTGTTTATATGGGAGTTTACTCCTTTATCAATACAAGTTAGAGACAAGGTAGAATTTTTGCAGTCGGGTACAACACACTATATAGGTTCAATAAGGCGTATCGATGGTATTGTTTATGTAAAGTTAAACAATATAGGTACTTGGGTAGAATACCCTGAATTTTTTAATACTGAAAAATATAGGCTGAGATGAGTTATTCCGAGTTAACGAAGGCAATCATCAGCTTAGATTATTCTAATTATGATGTTCTTTATGTGGTAGATAAAAATAATTGTTCTATCCATAGGGTATCTAATGAGCTTCTTTACTATAGGTTTGCTGATTTATCCTCAGGACACGTAGTAGATATTAAGTCATCAAAATTAAAAGAACTTGATAAACGTCTTGAAGGTTTTTACCCTTTATGGGTTCAAGAAGGAAATAAGATTGATAATCTTTTTGGGTATGAGTGTTGGAGAGTAAACAGTATATATTGCTATTCATTAGGTACTCTCGATTTCAGACTTAAGATTAAAAATGCAAGGTTTAATCATGTTGAGGAGGTTACTTTAGATAAAATTAAAAATATAATAATTAGTAATGGATAGTCTTAATTATACAGGTACACATTCCATAGGGTTTATTGCTAAGGACAGGTGTGGTAATAAGGAGTTTTTAGATGTATTTTCTGATAGATTAATAGAGATAAGATGATGGGTATAGTTGAGGCACTAAATAGCATGGTAAATGGGGAGTGGCTTATGGCATACAATCAAGAACATGGCTTGGTTAGGTATATTAAGTCAGGCATTCATGTTACTATCACTATTTGGGGAAAGAAGGTTATTGAAGGTAAAGTTTCTATGCAGGAATTTGAGTATGACAGAATAAAAATCTCAGAAATAATACAATCAACTACTTTTATTTTTTGGTTACAACTACATGACTACATAATCTTAGATGATAAAGAGTATAAGGTAACTAACATTTTACCTATGGTTGATTTTGATGGGGAAAGTAAACTTTTTGTAGAAGTGTATGATGCTCAGGATAAAGTTTCTTCTTTGAGGTTGTATGGGTATAGTGAATTATTTAAAGAAATAAAATTTACGGAGGATGGATTCAACTAATTATTTGTTACAAGAGGGTACACTCATTAGAATAAAAGGCGATTTGGACTGTGACCTATTGACAGTATATAAAAATCGTAGTGGTAAATTCTCTTTGATTGATAATAGAGGTACTGATGTAGTAGGTAGTACTAGCTACCTAAAAGATGTCTTGAATGAACCTGATATATTTTACCCTAATTGGTTTCAAATAGGAGATATTTTAGAGGGTAAAGATGGCAAAGACTATCGTATAGAAGATACCCACCGAAGCGTTTATTTTATGCTAGTTAGTAACTTGACAGATGATGAGCAAGCCAAGCCTATGAGTATAGAAATGCTGAATAGCCTATTGGTTAAATTTAAAGAATTAGGTTAATGGTTGTACTAGATAACAAAACTAAAAACCTCATAGCAGATAAAGGTTTAATTCTTAGGGGAAAGCAGGAAATTGTTGATGCTTTTTATATTTACATTACTACAAATGTAACCGATAATACATACCTAGTTTTTGATTTAAACCAAAATTCTTTTTTAGACCCATATTTGAGTAATAAAGTTTTAAACAACCTACAATTATATTACCCTGATGTTATTCAAGTAGGTGATGAGCTAGAGCATAAATACAAGGGAATTATGAGGTTAGTGAGTATAGACCATGTAGGGGGAGCTGATTTCTCGGATTATATCGGTTATACCTACAATTTTGAAATAACTAAATTTAGAGAAATATTTATATTATGATAGAACAGGAGCCGGAATCTTACGTTGACCGAATAAAAAGATTTAAGGGTGTTTTGGTGCATAAAAGTACAGGGAAACTTTGGTACAAGGGTTCTAAAAGTAAAGAGCGCACAAAGACTATGAAAATATTGAATGTAACTACTAGAGCTAAAAATTCATTCAAATACACAGATGCACATAAGTTTTACCCTCTATATGTTCAAGTAGGGGATTCTTTAGTGAATGCAGAAGGGGAAAATTTCAAAATACGATTCATAGGTAAGACTATCTCTTGCGATAAGACAAAACCTAATTTTACCGGTTATGTTAAGGCTACCCTCTATCATAATGATATAAAGAATGATTCTAAGTATTTTGATGTTAAATTTAATGATGATTTGTATGAAGAAATTAAGTAAAATAATAGAGGAATCTCCCTACTCTATATGTGTACTTGATAAGCGCAATAATTCTACAAAAAAGGTATGGTATTATGCAGGGCAGTTTAGGTATATGGACTTAAAGATAGCACACGAGCCTGAGACCGTAACTAAAAAAGAAATTAATAAATACTTTAACCCCTTGTTTATTCAGTTGGGAGATAAACTACTCCATAAGAATAGAAATAAAGAGGATTTGGTTAGAGTTGTTCAGCTTATAAAGTCAGGTACTGTTGGTTTAGCTGATGTAGGTAGCCAAGATATTTCTTATGAGGCTACAATAGATGTTATATTAAGGAACATGCTTAGAGGTAAATATGGAGGTTCTATTTTTTATAACTTTGTAGAATAAATTAACGCCATGAAAAATTATCTATTTTTAAGCCTTAAGGGAAGTTTAGTTACTCAGGAATGTTGCTCGGGAGAGTTGGAAACTTTAGGTTCTGATGAGTGTTGGGTAATGAATTTATACCCACCTGCGGTAAATAATTTGAACTTACTTGTTTCTGAACTACCTGAGATTAAAATAATACTTACTGATGTTCCTACGGGGTTTAATAGTAGGTCTATACACGCTAAGTTTTCAGGTGCTTGTTTTAAGTACTTAAATAATATTATTGGTAAGTGTATTAGACCTAGCTCGATTATTACTAAGGTACGCGGTTTTAATGAAAACCCTATTTCGGATTTTCCTATTTTCTCCGGTAATCTTATTGAGCATTTTAAACAGAATTTTTTACATCACCCCTATAAATATGATGATAGGTTAAAACCTGCTTATGAGGTTTGGAACTACCCAAATAATGAAAATAATCTTAGTCAGCCCGAATTTATAGGGCTTCGGGAGGATGCACTCCATGACGATTTTAATTATTTAATTTTGGGGCATTTTGACGGGCTTTTAACGCATCAAATTTCGCACCATATAGAAACCGACATGGCGCATGGAATAACTCAGGAAATTAAGAATAAAATACTAAACTATTTTAAGGATGGCAGACAGTAGGATTAATGCAGATATATATGAGAAAGCGGGGCTATTGGTATTGATTGATATAGTTATTGCAGATACTCAATATACTAAAGTATTGGCTTGCACTTTAGGAGTTAAGGAAGCCAAAAATATTTATGACTTGGATGCTAGATTTACTAGTGCCATAGATGCTGATTATTATACTTTATTGTCTTTGTATGCTACCGATTCTATACTTAAGTATTTTGGAAAAAATGATGCTTCTTCTATAGTTTTAGCTATTCCTACTACTAGGTCAGGATATTTTCATTTAGGTTCGATTGTTAATATTAGACCGTTACATATTCAGTTCTTAGATAAAGCCAGCATAGGTAATTCAGAGTATAAACTAACAAAATTAGTTGCCTACAATAGTGTGGATAAGCAATACAAGTTCAGCCCTAAGAGAGGCATATTTGCTACGTTTAGAAATTCGGTTAGAAATGGTAAAAATATAGAGCTTGATTTTAAAGAATTTTTGAAGAAGAGTTATAGTTAGTATGGATTTTGTTTCAGGCTCAGAATATCTACAAAGGAAGGCTGCCGGTTTGTGTGTGGTTAAGCGTTGTAAAAACAAGGCAGGGAAGAGGTTTAAGGTTTGCTATAAGCACCACAGGCAGCGACAAAAAGAGCAAAACCCTAGTAGATACTATTTTGACCACCTCAGGAACAATGCAAAGAATCGCGGTATAGAGTTTCACTTAACCATTGAAGAGTTTAGAAAATTTTGTGCCGAAACAGACTATTTAGACTATAAAGGCAAAAAAGCCGGTAATCTTACGGTAGATAGGAAAAACCCGAAAAAGGGGTATAGCTATAATAATATACAAGTATTAACTTTATCTCAGAATAGCAGAAAATATTGGATTGATTTAAAAATAAGATTTGGGAGGTATCCTACGAAAGAGGAGCTAGAGGAATTATATGGAGGAAGTACGGAGTTAGTTGATGAAATACTTGAATCCTACGAAGAGGAGGAGACCCCCGATGATGAAGTACCATTTTAAGTATGAAACTAAAATTATTTGAAAAAGACCAAATAGTAGTTTATCTACTACAAGACCGAAAATCTTTTGAGCTTTATAAAGTTCTCAATGTATCATTAGATGATGAAGGCAAAATTTACCCTATGTTGATAAAGATAAAGTCCGGAGGGGGTTATGCTAAAAGTAAGTTTAGTTCCAATATGACCAACAAGAGGGGTAAGAAATATAGAAAATTAATGCCCTTGTTTCTACAGGTTGGGGATATATTTTATTTAGACCATACGAAGTATAAAATCACAGAAATTTTCCTACATAAGGCTATTAAGAAGGGTACTCAAATGGATGAGGTTGAGGTAGTATTTAAAGAGGCTTTTGGAGGTAAGAAAAAAGCGACTTTAGGATTCTTATATGAAAAAGCCCGTCTTATAGGTACAGACCACCCGAATTATGATGCAATTATACAAGGGTTCTAATAATTAGCTAGTATTGACTAAAATATGCTACATTTGTTATAAAATGTAGTATATGAAATTAAATAACATCTACACAACCTTTCAGGGAGAGGTTAATGCTTTTGGTATCGGTATGCCTGTTATCTTTATTCGATTGCAGGGTTGCCATCTACGATGCTACAAAAGAACGCTAGGGAGCTTATGTGATACCCCTGAGGCGTTAAGTAAACCATTGACTAAAACGAAAATAAATGATATATTTGTAGAGGTTGAAAGAGTAAGGGCAGAAACTGGCATACAGTATATTACCCTTACGGGGGGAGACCCTTTGTGGAATAACAAGACGGAATTAATCGAGTTATTTCATGGGTTGACACAGAGAAACTTCGCGGTTTCGGTTGAGACAAGTGGTACAATTAGTTGGCTACCGTACAATAATATTCATCCTGACATCTATTGGGTTTTAGATTATAAGTTAAAATCCTCAGGAGTTAAAAATGCTGATAAGCTGTTTTTGGATAAAAAACACTTAGATAGTTTAGGGAGGGATGATATTATTAAGTTCGTTGTATATGATGATTCAGACTTTAATGAGTTTTTGCAGGTAGTGGATGACCTTATGACTAGCACCGATGCAAAAATCTCAGTTGGGGCTTATTGGGGAGGCAAACTTAGTACGTTTGAGTTATTCAATAAGTTAAAAGAAAACTCGCTATTGGGGTGTGTTACTATAAATATGCAAACTCATAAAATGGCGGTTAGTAGTAATTATAACACTAAAATTCCAAAAGATGCCTGATGCGAACGGACACTTAAACTGCAATGACTTAGGCAGTTTAGAGCAATACCCATTTAAGATATGTGGTAATAAGAAGATTATTTACGTTTCTATGACTTCGGGAGGTCAAACTACTGAGGAAATTACTTTTAACGTTGATGTTTCTGATGCTGCACCTGCCGGCACTACTATTCCTGCAGGTAGTACTATTGATGATATTCTTAAGATTATAGGACAGACTATTTTTGAGCCTGTTTATGTAGAGCCTGATTTCTCTATATCGAATGATGCCGGTAGCCTTAGGGTTATTGGTGATGTTTTAGATGTAGCTATTTCTATTGATTTCGATCGTGGAGAGATTAGAGGTGCTTTAGTGGATGGTACTTGGAATCCTAATGCTATGCAAGCCCCTAGAGCCGGTAATGCTACTTTATATACGTTTAATTCCGAAGGGAACGGGACGAATGCTAGTAAGGTATTTTCTGATTATGAGGTTATTCAGGGCTTGAATATATTTTCAGGTAAGGTAGCTTATGCAGAAGGGGCGCAGCCGGTAAATAGTGAAGAGGAGGATTTTGAGACACCACTAAGCGCAGGAGAATTGGGGAATAAGAGTACTAGTTTTGAAGGGGTGCTGCCAATTTATGCTACTACTGTTAATGTGGCTACTGTTACTCAGCAAGGTTTAAAATCTATGCTTACCGGTAATAACATAGCTATTACTCTAGCTGATGAAGGGGATGGAAGTAGTAAGCAGTCTTTTGAGCTGCCTAATCTTTGGCTCAACGATAGACCATTGGCGAAAGTGGAATTTTATAATACGGTTAGTGATAGTTGGGATTCTACCAACCAATTAAACACATTCAGTACATCTCAGATAACCAAAACTATTAATGGTGTTTCTAGGTCGTACACAAAATACACGAATGCAGGGGCAGACAGAGATAGTTTACAAATAAGATTAAAATTCTAAGATATGACAGGATTAACAACTCCCGGTTCTTTTCCTTTTAGTGTAAACTTTATGGCTAGGTTTGCAGGAGACTTGGATGATAGAAGGTTAATAAAAACTTCTGCCGACAGGTTACTTTTTACCAAATCTGAACATAAGGTTTATAATGGTTTTTGGACGGTTGCACAAAATATAGATTCTGAAACGGGCTTATCGGAGCCGGTTATGTTTTTATTGACTGATGCTGAAAACCCTGATTCGGAAGATTCTTGGATTGAATTGGGTTCGGGTGCAGGGTTAAAATACCAAAATATTACTAGTGGAGGAAATAAAAATGATTTAGAGCTTACGGGTAACGTACTTGTATTTACTAATGAAAATGCTCAGGCAATTATACAGGGTTTAGACCCAAGTAAGTATAATAAGGTTTATTTGCTTAATTATAGTGATTATGAATTGGCTTTAGTGAATGAAGCATCATCATCAACTGCTGAGAGTAGAATTGCTTTACCTACTAATATGCCTACTTTTGGAATTGAAGGGGTTTGTGAACTTATCTATTTACCGACAATTCAACGATGGAAAATAGTTGGTGCTTTTGGCACTAAATATAGACCTGAACATAGAGGTCTTTCTGAGGAAATGGTTATGACTGTAGATGAGGATGCAGTCAGTAAAACTAATCCTATAATTGATTTAAAGCTTTATAGAGATGCACAAACTGAAAGTATGACTAATGATCAACTTAATTTAGAATATCCTAATGCTAGAAGAGGTTTAGAAATTGTTTGTCCTCTTTTAGGTTTGAAATATGAGAAAGTTGACAATAATACTAATGAATGGAATACTATTCACTTAATGTAATCTTATGCCTACTTTTTATAAAATAGATGATAAAATTTGTAAAGTAGATGATAGTTTTTTAGCTACAGAAGTTAAATCGCTTACTTTCCAAGTTGGGGGTAATGTTTTTCCTGAACAATATAATACAGGAGAGTTGGGAGGTTATCTTTGGTTAGAATTTTCAAAACCTGTTACTGCAAGTATTAATTATGGAGATGGTACTGTTGATATTGTTGATTCTTTATCTGCTGGTGGTGGCTCTCATAGAATAGTTTTTGATTCTTTAAATACATATCATTATTTTTCATCTTCAGAGGTTAGAAATATAACTATTGAACTTTCTGAATTAAGTGCTTTGACAAGCATAATAACAAGAGATGTAAGATTATATGGTAATATTCCATTGGAAATCATTTATGCTTCTAACTTTAAGGGTTTATCTCTAGTTAGAACCTATTCAATAGATTCATTTCCTCTTGAAGTATTTGAAGCGGGTAGTATGACAACTATACTTTTAGTTAATGCAGTTATTTCCCCCCTTCCAAAAATTCCAGATTCTTTTTTTAGTAATCCTTTTGAAAAGGTTGAAGTTTCTTCTGCTTTTAATTTAGCAGATGTTGTATCTAGTAATTTTTTCAAAATAAATCAATTAAAAGAAACTTTAAAATTTCTTGATGTAGAAAGTTGTAATATAATAGAATTACCTTCAGAAATAGCTGAATGTACAAAACTTGAACAGTTAAGAATAGGTAGAAATCCTTTAAATAAATTTCCTTCAGAAATTGAAGAATTAGAAAATTTAATTCTTTTAAGGATTGGTAATTTTGGTAGTATCCCAAACCCTTCTTTCATAGATTTCACTAAATTAACTAAACTTCGTACTATTTATTTTTTCTTTGATAATTTTAACCTTTCTGAAATTCCAATCAAATGGAAAGGTTTGAAAAGTCTTACTTCTTTACTAAGTTTTAATAATTTCATTACTACTGATAATAGGCTAAATGAGTTTATTTTATATATCTATCAACTTGTAATCGAAAATGCTTTTGTTGACCCTACAAGTTCTGAAGCTTTAACAGACGATTACCCTAACCAATTTAGGAACATTTCTTGGGGGCATTCTTCTTTAACTGTAGATTCTACAGTTGAAGCTCCTCCTAATTATCAACAAGGTATTTCTAATGGGGATGTAACAACTAATGGACATAGAGTATATGTTCTTGCAAATAATTACAATCATTCAATAACTTATAGTAACTAACAATATGGATTATATAAATTGGATAAATAAAGGAAATGTAACGGTGGCTAATGAAGCTTCCTTACTTAATTTAACGGCAGCGAAAGTTCCTGATAGTAATACTCCTGTTCTTGTAAAAGATGAAGGATTATTTCATTGTGTAGATGTTTCTAACATCAATAATGCTGATAGTTGGAAAAGAGTTTCAGAAGAACTTGAAATTACTGAAAGTGGTAATATTCACAATGTTCCTGTTTCTTGTGGTAAAATTGTAGTTAATAATACAGTTAATACTTCTATTTTTACAGGGTTTAAAGCTCCTGATTATGGTTGTTCTATGATTATTATAGAAGCTAATGGAGATTATCCTATAAGCTTTCAAAACCAAAGTAATAATAGTGATGAAAATAATAGACTTTCTCTACCTTCAAATCTTGATTCTATTGATATTAAAATTGGTGGTAAGGTTTTTCTTTTTTATAGTGATATAGAAAAAAGATGGAAACTTTATAATGAATGGGGTAGTGGGTTAATGCTTTCTTTAATAGACGAAACTGCTACGGAAGATTATGCTGTTACAGTAACTCCTGAAGGTTTTTTACAAAGAGTAGAAATACTTGAACTTACTGTAGCAAATGAAGCTAAAACTGATGAATATAGTTTAGATGGATTAAATGCGGATTATCCTGATATGCCTAAATATCATTTTGTTTATTGTCCTAATATTTCTTCTTCACCTATTCTTTATATGAAAAGTAAATTAAGTCCTTCTGAATGGGTTTCTTTTATGGGTAAAGAAGTAACAAATCCTGTATAATTATGTTTACAATAAGTGGAAGTTTTTTAAAGCTTAATAATAAACTTTTAAGAAACAAAGTTAAGCAGCTTACTTTTCAAGTTGAAGGAGATAGATTTCCTATTCAAACAGCAGGAGCTGTAGGAGCTTTTTATTTTGAAAGTTCTGAGCCTAATACTGTTACTGTAAATTATGGTGATGGTACAGTTGAAACTTATGATTTTTTTATGGCAGGTTCTACTCTTTATAGATTTGGATATAGAAGCCATGACAATATGAGTATTTCATCTGCTGTAGATACCGACCCTCATTTTCCTCATATCTTTCAAGATAATGAAACTGGTATTAGAAATATAACTTTTGAATTTAAAAATTTAACTAAGTTAGTATCATTACGTGCTAATTTTATTGAACTTTCAGGTAATTTCCCTGTTGAAGTTGTGTTTGCTAATAATTTGAAAGAAATTGAACTTAGTCGAACAAACAGACTTAATGCTATACCCAACGAAGTTGTTAATATCCCTTCGTTGGGTGTATATAGAGCCAGTAACGCATTTCTTGTTACTCCAACTTCTATTCCTTCAGGGGTGTTTAATTCTAACTTAGAGGAGTTAAACGTTTCCGGAACAATTCTAACGGATAACACAAGTTCTAATTTTTTCTTGATTAATCGATTAAGTGGTACTCTAACAGATTTTGCAGCTACTAGAAGTCAAATAGAGGAGTTGCCTAATGAGTTGTTTGAGTGTACGCTTCTTTATGATTTGAGATTAGACGGTAACAATTTTCAAGAAATAGATGAAAGAATTAATTTACTTATAAATCTTAATAGGCTTTATTTTGGATCTGGTGATCAAGGTTATACAATGAATATTAGTTTTCCTGATTGGAACAGTTTAACTAATCTTGTTACTTTATATCTTGATTTTAGAAATGTAACTTTTGATTTTTCAGATATTCCTCAAAATTGGACAGGCTTGAAATCCCTTTCTCAATTTTCGCAGTTTAACGCTTTTTGTAGAACAGATGCTCAATTTAATGAGTTTATACCTTACTTTTATCAATTATGTACTGAACAAGGTTTTATAGACAATGCTTCACAAGAAGCAATAGATTCAGATTACCCTAATCAGTTTAGAGAAATTTCTTGGTCACATCCATCTTTAACTGTAGATAGTGTAGTCGAAGCTCCTAGTGGATTTTCTTTAGGTGTTTCTAATGGTACTCCTACTACAAATGGTCAAAGAATTTATGTGCTTGCAAACAATTATAATCATTCAATAACTTATAACGTATAATATGAAACTTTTAGTAACTTACAATGAAGAACAAACAGAAATAACTAATGTTCAAGAAAAACCTTTAGATGGTGTAATAATTTCAGGACTTGATATTATTACAGGAACTAAAGAAAACTTAATTTTTAGTTTCGGACAACAAGGTTATGACACAACTTTAATAGAAGAATTTAATAACGAAGTATAAATACTAAACCTATGAATGAATTAAAGAAAATTTTGTTTAAAAGAGATAAGCTTTACCACCTGATAGTTGGTACTGTTATCTATTTGTTGGCATTGTTTGTATTGCCTCATGATTTTGCACTTATACCGGTTTTTATAGCAGGTATTTTTAAGGAGACTATCGATATGTATAGCAAGACAGACCAACTATACAATGCAGTACCTAAATTTTTAAAAGGTTGGGCTGCAAAGTATAGGGGTACTGCCGACCCTTTCGATTATTTTGCTACTATTGCATTACCTTGTATTATTGCTTTGATTATAACCATTATAAAGAACTAGTATGGCTCAGTTGATAACAAAAGACGAAATATTGTTCGGGTATAAGTTAAAGCCTGAGGTACTTAAATGTAGTGTTCAGGATTTTATCGATGAAGTTGTACGTGTATCTGATTTATTGATGATAATTCCTGACTGCCTTATGGCTGTTATGGAGTTGGAGACAGCAGGTACTTTTGACCCATCCATTACTAATAGTTTGGGTTATACAGGTTTGATACAATTCGGGAAGCCGGCAGCTAGAAGTGTAGGTACTACTAGGGCATCTTTACGGGCTATGGATGCAAAAACACAGTTAACCTATGTTTATAAGTATTTCAAGCCTCACACAGGGAAGCTGAAATCTTTTAGTGATATTTATTTGGCAGTATTCTTTCCTGCTGCATTGGGTAAACCCGATGAGTGGGTATTGCATACTAGCCGACTTACTCCGCAGAGAATCGCGTTGTGGAATCCTCTGTTCGATGAGAATAAAGACCAAAAAATACAAGTTAAAGAAATTAAAAATAAACTAGCAAAAAGAATACCTAATAGCCACAAGTGGATTTTAAATGGTTTTAATTAAAATTAGGTAACTTTGTGTAAATTATAAAATTATGGCTAATACACCCGATTATAGTTCACAGGCTACTTCAAGGATAGTATATTTTAGAGGTTCAGGAAGCTCCGGTAATAGCGGAGACTGCTCTAATTGTGGATGCTGTTTTTATGTAGTACCTAATGCTTCTGACTTGAATATAGTTATGGAGCCTCAGGAGTATGATGTGGCTATCATACAGAATGGTCAAGGTGGCGGTGTGGATATAGGTGTTTATTTTAATAATGAATGGACTATAAAACCGTTAAAAGGGGCTAAAGGAGATCAAGGTATTCAAGGGATTCAGGGTGTTCAAGGTCAAGCAGGAGAAGATGGAGAGGATGGAGCTACGGGAGCAACAGGGGCTACCGGTTCCGCACCTGAGCATAGATGGCAAGGTACTAGATTACAGTTTAAGTTACCTTCGGGGGCTTGGGGTACTCTAGTTGATTTAGCAGGGGAAGATGGTCAGGATGGGGAAGATGGAGCAGATGGAGCTAAAGGGGACAAGCCTAATCATGAGTGGTCATCTACTAGATTACGTTTTGAACTGCCTGATGGTACTTGGGGTGCTTATGTAGAGCTGAAAGGAGAAAAAGGAGAAGATGGGGCAGATGGAGAGAAAGGTGATGCACCTGAGCATGAGTGGAATCCGTTAGAACTTACAGAATTGCGTTTTAGAAATCCTGATGGCTCTTGGGGAGAATATGTGAATTTGAAGGGAGAAAAAGGCGAACAAGGGGAGCAGGGGGAAACCGGTGCAGATGGACTACCCCCCGAACATGAGTTGAGTGATGATGGTATGCAAATTCGCTTTAAAAATCCTAATGGTACATGGGGGGAGTTTATAAACCTAGCCAATTCTCAACTATCTACAGTTTTAGGGTATTTAGATAATGTGCATATCGATTTACAATGGGGAGAAGGTCGAGGAGCTACTACTATAGGTTGGGGGAGGTCTAATGCTTACATTGATGAGATTAGGTTATTGGAGGTAATAACATCTAACTTAGAACACTTGTCTGAATTTGAGCCTACTTTAATTATAGAGAGGTATCGATATGCAGAAGTTCAAAAAGGAAATAAGGAAAATAGAACTTATAGGACTAATGGTTGGAGGTATGACCTTACTTGGAGCGATTTAGAGAGTGCAGGTTCTAATTATAGACCTAACAAAATACCTATTACCGATTCCAAGCAAATGGTTGATATACGACCTGAGAATTATTTTACAAATGATAGGACTAAGTTTCCTAGACCTAAGGGATTACCTAAAAATATCAATAAGGCAAAAACAAAAGGTTTTGTATATTTGCGTTTTAGAGTTCAGATTACTTTTAATGGTAGTATATATTTAAGTAGGTATAATAAAACGTTTAGAGTATTAGGGCTTATTGCGCCTACGGGTGCTGAATCTAGTATTAATGTGGTTAGCTATGGGCTAGTCTAAAAATATGACCTATTGGGAGTCAAGAGAGTTACCTACTAAGGAAACCATCTGCTTACCTCACAAGGAAAGTTCGAGTGACACCTATATAGTTAAAAATTTATATGGATTGGACTTTAATTATTACTACTGTAGTTTCTGCCATTTGTGGTGGAGGTATAGCCACGTACTTCAATTATAGAATTAATAATAGGAAGGAGGACACTAATGAGTTCTCCACTATTATTAATGAGTATAAGCGTTTACTAGATTCGGACAAGGTTGAAATAGCTAGGCTTAGTTCTGAGGTAAGCGACCTTAAGGAAAGGGATGTGCAGAAAACCCTAGAGATTCAAAATTTAAAACACCAGTTAATAATTTTTGAGAGTTCCCACATTGATATACCACTACCTTGTTGGTTGAAAGACACTTCAGGTAAAGTAGTATTTTTGAATAAGGAGTATGAAAGTACTTTTTTAATTCCTAGAGGTTACACTACTGAGGATTATATCGGTAAAAATGATTTCGCGGTATGGGATGAGGAGAGTGCTAGGGGGATGATTAAGAACGATAAGGAGGTAGTTAGAACTAAGAGGTCGTGCAAATCTATAGAGCAGCTAATTGATGCTGATGGAGAGGTTCTATATGTTGAGGTATTGAAATACCCTAGAAAATTTAAAAACACCGTTGTAGGTATTGGCGGTCTTGTATTGAGAAAAAGTTATGATTATGATAAACTTACAGGATTTATTGATTAAAATATTGGGTACAGAGGATTTTGAGATGATTCTAGCAGGACTAATCTTTGCAATGGTTGGTGCAATACTTAGTATTTTAATTGATTCATCAAAACACAAGATTGAGAATAGGGGTAAAGGCTTATTTAGAGCTTTTGTCATTATACGATACAACATAAGAAGGCTTCTTATCGCGGTTCTCACTATTATAGTTTTTATGCGTTTTTCTGACCACCTTATAGGGGCTAAGTTAACTGTTTGGGTAGGTTTTGTTATTGGTTTTATCTCTGAGAAACTTAGTGAATATTTAAAGAAACTAAAAGATAAGTTATTTAATGCCAAAACAGGGAAAATACAACAAGAGGTTATCGAAAAACATGAGGAGGAACAGAAATCGTGTGAAACGAACACCAAAAACTAAAAAGTCATGCCGGGAGTTATAATACAGGAGGGTACTAAAATACCTCATCAGAGATTTATAGGGTTTTTAAATAGTCTATTGAATGATTATGTCTCATCATTTTGGGATGATGCGGTTAAGAACATTATAGAGCTTTCTTTTATCAAGCAACATAAATGTTTCCTACAGGAAATGTATGGAAACTCGGGTAGGCAGAAGAAGGGTTTTATTACGGTATTACCTACGGATAGTGAAAATTATATCATAATGTTACACGATTGGGCTACAGGGGAGCCTTATTTGTATAATACGGAGAATGTAATGGAGCTATTTACTTTTAATTCCGAAGGTGTTATTACGGAGTTTAAGTTCAATGATATTATACCTATGTATGATGCCAATGGAGTACATACCCATGACCTGAGCATTTATTTAGACACAATTTATGGTATAAGTTCTCCAATTATGAGAATAAAAGATAGGAATAGTAATTTTGTCCTATGTGATGGTTTATTGGATATGGATTTTGAAGGGAGAGATAGTGGTACTTATATGGTAGAAAATACCCCTGTAGATGATTTACCTAGATTTAGGGTTATAAATATATCTAAGCTTGCGGTTACTATTGATGTTCCTATACTTTCTAAACTAAATTTACGTTATAAAATACCTGCAAGTCAGTCCGTAGAAATTCCTATTACAGAACATTCCGATTATTTTTTCAGAAAAAATAGTAACTTAGGCTCGTTGAAAGTAAAAAAAGTCTAAAATGGCGAAGGAGCAAAAAAATATCTATCAGGATAATGCGAGTGTTTCATTTCAGGGAGAGCCTGAGAAGATAGATGTTGAGAAGGAAGTAAATAAAGAAGCATCCGCAGATTCAGGTTACAATTCGTATAAACTTGCTCAGGTCTTACTTAAGATTGGGGAGCAAATGACAGGGATAAAATTATACAGTTATCAGAAAGACCCTGCATTCAGAATAATTTACTCTATGTTGGATAGGGATGGTGCTGAGATTACCATGCTATTCGCTAGGCAATCCGGTAAGTCGGAGGTAATTACATTTTCTGCTGTTACTTTAGGTGTGTTACTCCCTGTATTAGCTAAAATTTTCCCTAAGGAATTGGGGCATTTTAGTTCCGGAGTTAAGATGGGTTTACTTGCACCTCAGGGAGAGCAGGTTGAAACTGTTTATAGACGTTGTATGGAGAGGCTACTTTCTGACCCAGTTAAAATATTCTTGGATGACCCTGATGTAATGGATGCACCGTTATCTACGGTTAATTTTAAGTTGAAGTCAGGTACATTCTTAACGGGGCAGTCGGCAGCGAAGCAATCTAAAATTGAGAGTAAGACTTACCATATTGTATTTATGGATGAAAGTCAGGACATGGACACCGAAAAGGTTAGAAGGTCTATTATGCCGATGCTTGCATCTACATTCGGTACTGCGGTTAGAACGGGTACACCGAGTAGAAATAAGGGAGATTTTTATTACACTATTCAGCAAAATAAGCGTTCAGATAAGAAGTTACGTACTAAAAAAGAAAAGCAAACTAAAAAGCTACATTTTCAGTACAACTACAAAGAGGTTATCAAGGCTAAAGAGGAGCAGTATAAAAAGGATGGTAGAGATTTTCATACTTTATACAAGCGTTCGGTAGATAGGGATATTAAGTCTATGGGTAAGAAATCTGAATATTTTAGGCTTGCATATAATATTGAATGGTTATTAGAGGTAGGTATGTTTATTAGCGAGGAAGGTCTTGATGAGCATGTTTATAACAGACGTATTACTTTACCAAAAATTGACCATGATAATGATTTTATAGTTGCAGGATTGGATATTGCATCAGCTAGAAATGATACTGTTTTAACTACGGGTATTTTAGATTTTCCTGCTGCGGATTTTGGGGAAAGACCGGTAAAGACTTTGGAGGATTGGTTAGTACTTTCGGGTACTAATTATGAATTGCAGTTTCAAGCAATAGCCCGACACTTACTAGAGAAATCGGTAAAGGTACTGTATGCAGATTATACGGGAGTGGGGAGAGCTTTAACGGATATACTTGCGTATCACTTGGGAGACCATTTAGAGATAGTGCCTTATACGTTTACTCCATCATCTAAATCGGATATGTGGAAGGCTTTAGATGAGGATATTATCAATAGGAGGTTAGTAATTCCTGCCCATGATTCTGTAACAAAGAAAAAAGAATTTGCTATGTTTGAGGAGCAAATGACTAACTTGCAGAAATATTGGAAGGGTAGTTTACTTGTGTGTAATAAAACTCAGGGATTCTCGGATGACTTTTGCGATAGTTTAGGTCTTATGAATTTAGCAGGAAATCATTTATATACACCGCCTCAGAATATTGAGGTTACAGAAAATAACCTTACCAACTTAGGTAATAGAGCAGGGCTAATTGATGATAGCCGGTGGTAGTAATTTAAAATCTTAATTAGATGTTTGGTAACGATAGAAGTCAATTACAGACAGGGTACAGAAACCAAAAAGGTTCCGGTACTTCATACCTTAGAAATACTATACGTGCTAGGGTTTATTCAGGTAATGCAGAAATAGAAGAAAAATTAACCCAAGCACAGTTACATTGGAAGTATTATAATAACATTCATTGGGCAAAGAATAATGACCAACTGTTATCCTTTAATTATTGTAGAGCAGTAATTGATAAGGTTAACAATTTTATGATTGGTAAAAATGGCTTCGAGATTAACATATACGATACGTATGGTGATGAGTTGCCTGAGACATTAGAAAAACCTTTTGAGGGGCTGTTGGAGTATAATTGGAGAATGAATAAAAAGAAAAATTTTCTGCATAATTTACTACAGATGGGTTCTATTACAGGGGATGCTTATGTGTTTGTATATCCTGATACTGATAAGGGTTATGTTAAGTGTACAATACTAGATACTAGAAGGGTTGTACCTACGTTTATTAATGGAGATACTTCACAACTTAAGAGTGTTAGGGTGGTAAAACCTTTAGGTTATAATGAGAAGGATTATATTCAGAAGGTTGAGGAGTATGATTCTACTAAGACTATGACGTATTATGTGAAAGATGCGGAGGAAGATGCACAAAAATTTGAATATAAAGAGACTGAACATAATTACGGTTTTATTCCTATTGTGCATATAGAGAATATTCCCAATTCTGACGGATATGGAGGTAAATCGGATATGGTAGATATAGTTAAAATCAACAAGATATTTAACGAGATGTCGGTTGATGTTAAAAATATTATTGACTACTACGCTCAACCTACTACTGTTATTACGGGAGGTACTGTAGGTCAATTAAAGAGAGGGCTAGGACAGATATGGAGTGGTTTACCTGCGGAAGCTTCGGTAAGTAATTTATCCTTAGGGGAGGACTTAAGTGCAGCGAATGGTTATTTGGATAGATTAAAACAAGCTATTCATGATTTGAGTGGAGTTCCGGAGGAGGTTCTTAGTAAAGTTCAGCATATATCTAATACTAGTGCAGCAGCATTACAGATGTTGTACCAACCTATTATTCAGGTATCGGATAAAAAATCATGTACTTATGGGGAGGGGATAGAGAATTTGCATTCAATGATTGTTACTGTTTACTCTAAGTTTATTTCTGACCATCCATTATTTGTAAAATTAAATACTGCCAAAGGGGAGAGGGATATTCCTAAGTTTACAAATAGGTTTAAAGCTGAGGTAGTTTGGAAATACAACTTACCTAGTGATAGATTGGGTATGCTTAATGAGGCAGCTATTGAATTAAGTAATAAGGTTGGTTCTAGGAGAGAAATCATGGAGAGACTAGGTAAAAAGAATATACCTAAATTAATTACTGAGATAGAGAGTGATACGGAGAAAGAGATAGAAGAAGCTAAGGCGAAAATGCCACCCCAACAGTTCGGTAATAATGAAGGTCAGGAAGCTAATCAGGGAGGTTCTGAGGGCGGTTCAAATCCTAGTGGAGGAGGAGAACAAAAAGAGCAAGAAACTGAATAATTGTTGTTTATATTAAGTTCTATTGGAATTATATAAAAATAATCTATATATTTGTTTTGAAATCAATTTATTAAATCAGCAAAATTTTTAAATTATGGGAAATAGCAGCGCACAAACTAGTGAATCTCAAATGGGCAAAGTTCAAGGTCAGAAGGAAGCTTTTGATAAAGGACGTAGTGCAAGCCCTATGAAAGGAATTAAAGAGCAAAGACACACAGGCAGAAAACCTGCCGGTACTCAGTTTTTGCGTAATCACGCAAATAAGCAACACTAAGTAGTTGCTTTTTGTTTTAGAACTATAACCGAAAAGTGAATTAGTAAAATATTTGTATTAAATTAAAGAGTTATGCCAAACGGAAAAAACAACGGAAAAATACCTGAGACAATCACAATAGGAGGGCAAGAGTACAAAATCAAAGACCACCCTGAATTACAGAGTTTAGTTGAAAAGGCTAGAAAGTCTGAGAAAAACAAACTCTATTCTGAGATTAAAGGATTCGAGAGTAAAATCGCGGTTCTTGAAAATAAGGAAAAAGAAAACGGGGAGCTTACAGCTAAGCAAGAGAAAGACTTGGCGAAGTTGAAAGCGGACTTAGATAGTGCTAATGCTGAGAAAGCAGAATTAGAAAAAACCATCGCAAAGGGTGGTAAGTCAGGTGGAGATGGTAAGTCGGGAGAAGGTAAAGGTGATGAACCTAAAGGACTAACTGAGGCTAAGGTAGCAGAGTTACTTGAAAAAGCCTTAGAGAAAAAGGAAGCAGCACATCAGAAAGAAATCGAGGAGCTTAGAAATGGTCTTAATACTAAAACAGTAGGAGACTATCGTAAAGAGCAACTTAAAAAGTATGAAGGTGTTATTATTCCTGATTTAGTTCCTGAGAGTTTAGATTCTCAGTCAGATGTTGACAAAGCCATTGAAGCAGCTATCACAAAGTCTAAACCATATATCCGTAATACTTACGAGATTAATGGGGAGGAAAAAGAAATGTCTATTGCAGACTACGAGAAGTATAAAGCTGAAAACCCTGATGGGAATGAAGGCGGTAACGGAGGTAGTGGTAATGAAGGCGGTTCCGGAGGTGGTACACCTGATTATGAAGGTGGGCAAGGTAAGCCCGCTACTCCGCCATCAGGAGGTGGAGGTGATGTCTCAGGTAAGGAATTGTTAAGCCGAGTTAAAGACATGTCACCTGAGGAATATGCTAAACACAGAGAAGCTATTTTGAAGGAGTCGGCACAAGTATCTTACGGAGGGGCAACCGAAGAGTAAGAAATTAAGTTTAACTAAATAACTTTTATAAAATGCCAGGTACAAATACGGTAAATATACCAGCAAGTATTAGAAATGTCTATGCTCAGGAAATCATCAGAGAAGCTACACCACGTCTGATGTTCTCGCAATTTGCGAAGAAGAAGCAAGACTTAAGACAGAATGCCGGTGGTGCGGTTAAATTCACTAAGTATGCATCTATCGCTAGAGGTGGAAAGCTTACTGAGGGAGTGAATATGAATGAGAAAGCATTATCTAACTCAGAGGTAACTATTACCGTAGAAGAGTATGGTAACGCTGTTGTTGTTTCGGAGAAAGCTTTACAGCTTTCTATCCATGATGAATTAGCAGAAGCATCTGTTGCTTTAGCTAATGACATGGCTATCGTTTTAGACGAGACTATCCGAGATGTTGCATTACTTACTACTAACCAAGTTTATGGTGGTGAAAAGGCAGCAGCAGGAGATTTAGTAGAAGGGGATGGACTTACTACAGGTGCAATTAAGGATGCTGTTGAGGCTTTAGCTAACAACAATACTCCGAAGATTGCAGGTAGATATTATATCTGTATCGCTACTCCGCACCAATTACGTCAGTTGAGAGACGATGATAATTGGGTTAATGCTCACTCTTACGTTAACGTAGGTGATGTGTATGCCGGAGAGGTTGGTATGTATGAGGGTGTTCGTTTTATCGAAACTACTCAAATGCCGGCTAATAGTGCTGCTGAAAGTACTGAGAAGTACGGTATCGCAATCAAGACGTGGGAGGCTGTTATCTTTGGAGAGAACTCTATTGGATGGGCAGAAGCTTTACCGGTTGAGATGCGTGATGATGGAGTTACCGATTACGGTCGTAAGCATGGTATTGCTTGGTACGCGATTTGGGGATTCGGTATCATCGAGGAGCAAAATATTTTCTCTATCTTAACTGCATAGGGATAAGGATTAAGTGCAACACAGGGCGTACAAACCCCTACCGTATGCCCTGCACTTATTTAAGTTTAACATAAAAGTATAAAGATCATGGCGGAGACTAAAAAAGATACTTCGAGTAAAAAAGAGGAGACTAAGAAAGCTGAAACCTCAAAGACTGAAACTAAGTCTAAGGCTGCTGATACCAAAAAGGCAGAAACCCCTAAAGCTGAAACCAAAAAGGCTGAGGAAGTTGCTACGGTTGAAGTTGCTAAGAAGGAGGTAAAGAAAATCAAGGTTAAGTTCTTGAAAGACCATAAATTCAATGTTGGTACTGATGTACTGAACAAGAAAAAAGGAGAGACGGAAATGGTGGAAAGCCACGTAGCTCAAAAGTTAGCATCTAGACAGATTGCACACCTGATGAACTAAAAAATACAGTTTTATGAGTAGGCTTGTTACTGATATTAAGTACCAAGAAGCCTTTAGAACTATTCGAGAACTAATACAAGATGTAAACCCTGTTCAGGCTTTTAAAGTTATAGGACAGGGTTTTTCTTTTGTTAAGAATAGTCAAGGCTTTATTATTAATGGAAACCTTTACACCTTTGCTCAGGCTCCGAAGTTTTACGATTTGAGTAAAATTTTGAGGTCGGAGGGCTTGGATGTTAGGGTTATGCCATCGTTTGTAGCTAGTGAATTTACAAACACTTTGGATGATGTGATTTACCCTAGTGATTACACACCTCCTACCTTTGATGAAAATGGAGACTTGCTTACGGAAGGTGCTATGCCGGAAGTCCCTGAACCTGAAGAAGGGGCGGAGCCGGTAGAGCCTGTTGATGGAGAGTTAATCCTTACTAGGGAGAATTATTTCTCTACACCGGTTATTGAGAAGTTAATGGAGGACTTCTGTTTTGATTATTTAGACTTCTTAGGTATTCCTAGAACTTTGTCAACTATTTTCGGAGGCTTGGAATATTATACGAAGCGTAAGATGATTTATTGGGTAGCTTATTACCTTATAGACCGTAAACGTATGAACTTTGCATCGGCTCAGGAAATGATGCGCCTGAATGGGGATGATGAATGCAATAGTAGTGGAGAGCTTATTAATAAGAATGAGGAAATCACTACTAAAATAGGAGATTCTTTTACTGTAAGGGAAAGTATTAATGAGGAGGGAAAAGGAGTTGAAGGTTTTACTAGTTTATGGGGAGACCAATACTCTTATTTGACTAAGCTGCAGTTGTGGATAAGACACCGTTTTGAAAAACAATTCAAAGATTTTTCATTGCGGGATGATTGTTTAATTACACAGAGCTTTTTCCTAGAGAAGGGATGGGAACCGTCTGCGTATTTCGATACTATCAATTACTCTATTTATACGGAGGATTTAATGTTACCTAATGATAATCTGTAATGGATAGAGCGAGATTCGAGAAAATACAGAAAATGTTTTTCAATAAGGTGGCTTGTTGTTCTAATACCGGTAAGGTAGAGCTTAAGTTCATTAAGATTGAGCAAGGCGATGATTTTTCAGATTTTACAGGAGATAATGAACGTACTATAGAGAAGGATATTACATTAGGTTGCCTTTACCGAAGAAACATCTCGGATAAGGTTCGAGAAGAGGTAGGAGTTGACCAAAATGTTACCGATATAGTTTACATTTCTCCCTTAGAGCTAAAACGCAAGTATGGAAGTATGGAGTTTCCTGATTATATCCGAAACTCATATTCTCAATTCGCGGTTAAATTTTTAGGTAAGCATTATGAAGTTGTGCAAATTAGAGAATTAGAGCCTATGGAATTAGGTGGTAAAATGATGTGCATAGCTTATATGATTACTCTTAATAGAGATAAGGGTAACAGGGATATAAATTAAATTAAATTATGGGTTTAGGTTCATTCATAAAAAGCCTCACGGGAGGCAAGTCAAGTAAAGGTGGTTCAGTCAAAGTTAAATCTCACACGAGAGGAGGTAAGAAAGTTAGGTCATACACTAGAGGTAAAGGCATGACTAAATCTGCTAGGGCAGGTCGGGTTACTAAATCAGATAGGAAACTTGTTGGCGCGTATAATCGTTCTACGAGTAATAATAACCACATATCCGCTTTAGGTAGCTTAGGTAGGTTACTCGGAGATAGGAAGGTTGATAACTTGGTAGCCAAGATTAGAAAATATGATAAGGCGCATAGAGCTAAAGGTAATTCATCTGAGGCTAAGTACGTTTCTAATGCTTCTAGGAGGTTGGGTAAAATAATCGATACTAGGCTTAAGAATCACTATGGAGATAATGCGTTAAAAAAGTTAGGTATATAAACAATGGCTAAAAGGGCAGTCAGAGTAACTATGAAAAACATGAAAGGGGGCTATCAAAGGATAAACCTCTTTCAGTTTTTTGATGATGGTATCAGAAAAAGATTGCCTAAGAATATTGCCAATGCGTATAAGGAGCAGTTAATTGAAAATATCGATAACAATACTTTCGGTTTTGAATTAAGCCCTAGATGGGTGGATTTTAAAAGGAGAATTGGGGCGGATGAGAGACCGTTTGTAATGTTTGGTCATTATAAAAATGCTATATCGATCGTAACAGATAAAGGGCATTTAACTGTAGGATTTAAGAAAACCACAATGCACCCAAGAGCTAAAATTTCTATGGGTAAACTAGCGGTAGATTTGGAGTATGGGGATGTGGCTAAAGGTATTCCTGCCCGTCCACTATGGAGAAAAACCACTACTCAATTTTTTAGAACTAGGAGGGGGTATGTTAGCAAGATTATAAAAGATACTATTTCCACCAAAAAATATTTATAATGAAGAGAGTAAAATCATATACTGCCAAGAGGGGAAATAAGAAGGTTAAGGTAAAGGCTCATAATAAAAATGTTCGCTCCCGAAACCTTACTAGTTCTTTTATGGATAAAATTAAGGAGAACCCTGATGGGGATGGTATGGTAATTACTATATTAGGGCGAGATTACCCCTACCCCTATTTACCTAAAGGGAAGGTGGCTAGTTTGATGGCTAGTAAGTCTAAAGGAAAATATTATAACCGTAACATTAGAGGCAAATTCTTTTAATATGGCATTCACTCAAACATATCAAGTTCCTAAGGAATTTTTTAATTTGTTCCTTAAGCAAACAACTAAAAAACCTATTGATGGGGATAACCGGTTACATTACATGCTTCCTGTTGAGCTACATAATGGGGCTACTGAGGATTTTATGGTTCGTTATTTTAAGCGAAGTGGGGAAAGCTCGGCAGAGGATTTAATGGAGTATTACCCTAGTATAATTATTCAAGATTTTCAGCCTGAGGTTGACAGAAGTAAAATTTGGGGTAAGGATTATATAGAGGGAGTTTTTGACGTTATTAACGGTACGGTGGATAAGGTTATACTTCCTGTACCTCTTATGTACCGTTTTCAGGTTTCGGCAGTAACTAGAAGGCTTAAGGAAATACAAAGCATAGGGAATTGGTTCCTACGTGAGTTTAATATGCAGGGAGCAGGATTCTTTGAATTTAATAAGGTTCAAACTCCTAATGGTTTTGTAGCGGATATTACCCCGTATAGGGTAGATTCTGCGGAAGTCCCTAGAGAAGATGGCAGGTTTGAATATACTTACACGTTTGAGATTGATACTTATGTGCATGTACACCACAAGAAAATTACTTGGGATTCTGAGACCGGTTATTCGGGAGGTAATTTTCAGGATGCAGTTACGGGGCTTAATATTGCCTTGAATACTCAGGATTATAGGAAGTTGGCTAAAGTATTGGAGGATAATATTTCCCCCGAATTTTCGGACTTTTCTAGTGTGGTTGAAGGTATTACTGACCCAAAATTTTCTAGCTTTGTTAGGTGGTAGTATCTATCTAACAATAAATATTTTATAACTATTATTAATAATATGTATATTTGTGAATAAAGTAAATTTCTAATATGGCTACAAGTAAAAACTCAGGACGTAGAAAATCCTCTTCAAGCAAGTCGAAAAAAGAAACATCGGCTAAAGCTTCAAAGAAATCTGAACAAAAAACTGAGCCTAAGACTTTCGTAAAGAATAAGACTAAACAAAAGCAAGTCTTAACCCTAGAGAAAGGAAAAGTGCTTAGTTTAGAATCTTACGAAAGTAAGGAAATGAAACTTACTGCTAAAGATGAAAAATCTTTGCAGGTGTATGTGAATAGAAACATTATAGAAATCTTAAAAACTAAATAATCATGGCAAATCCTTTTTCAGATAGAATCGGTGTTACCGTTGAAGAAAAAGTAACCAATGCCCTTAACTTGTCCTCAGGTGCAGGTGTTGGTAACATAGGTCTTTTAGTTGCAAGGGAGAGAGGTATTGAAGGTAAGGCTGTTTTAGTGAACGGTCTTAGAGAAGATACTCAGAAATTCGGAGGGAAAAACCCGAATATGTATTCTCCTTATGTGATAGAAAGCCTATTCAATAATACTGGGGGCTATCCGGTAAATGTTTATCAAACTAGAATTGTGGGGGAGGGTTCTCTTGCAGCTAGTTTATCGGTGCTTGCAGGTACTTATACGAATACCGCTTTAGCTACTGCTACTAGTCAGAATGCTAGTGAATCTCAACCACAAATCGATACTATCACTATACCTGAGGGGTTTGCTGTAGGAGATACATTGAAGGCGGATGTGATCGTTGCAGGTACTACTTATAGTGCCACTTTTGTTGCAGCTACTACGGCTACTGCTGATGCGGTTGCAGGTCTTAGTTCAGCTTTAAATACTGCACTTACCGGTATTGATGTTACTTCGGTAGAGACCGATGGTACTACTATTACGTTGACTTCGGTTAATGATTTAGCTTTCACTACCAATGCTTCGTATGATGCTACATCTGAGGATATTGAGGTGTTTAAGGCGGTTGCAGGACAACAAGGCGAGCAGGATAAGGGTTCTTGGGGTAATGATATGAAATTAAAATTATACCCAATCGGACACACTAACGGAGATACGGATGGGTATAAGATGGAGGTGTACTACAAAGGGTATTTAGTAGAATCTTTTGTATCTGATGGTACGGATTGGCAGTCATTAATTGATGCGGTTAACTTAAGAAGTAACTATATTCTTTTAGAGGCTACTAATTTAGGTCTTACGGTGGAAAATGCTCCATTTGAAGGTACTTTTACCGGTGGTGTTTATAATGCCCCTGTAGAGGCTGATTTTACTCCTAGCTATAACGAGGTTACTACGGAGGCTGAGGGTATGGCTAAATTTGAGGCTGTTGATGTTCAGATTTTAGCATGTCCTGAAATTTTCTCTACTTCCTTTGCTACTGCGTGTGATAAGTTCGCTAGAGATAATAAAAAATTCTTCCTATTCAATTTACCTTACTTGGCTACGGAGAGTGTTGTGGAAACTTATTATAATGCACTTACTGTTCCTGACCAGTCATTTGCAGCAAGTATCTTGAATTGGTGTGAGGTAAATGCCGATAATGATGGAAACAAGATTTGGATTCCTAGTATTGGTTATGCTTTAGGGGCTGCCTATACTAAGAAGAGAGCGTTACATAATGGATATGTATGGATTCCACCTGCCGGCAAAGAAACTGTAGCTACGGGTGTATTCAGATTTACTCATGATGACCTAAACGAGGCTAAATTGAGTAGATTTGTTAAGAAATGGAACACTAACGTAGTAAAATATGTTAGAAATACGGGTTACTGCTTATGGAGTTCTAGGACTTATTCTAAGAATGAGTTATACCAGAGTATTCATATTAGATTGGAGACAAATTGGATTCTTGAAAATTTACTATTGAGAAATAGTGATTTTGTTCAGTCCCTTGCTACTCCGACTACTTTGAGAGATGCTAAGATTAGCAATAGATTGTGGTTAAAATCGATTTACGATAAAGGAGGTATTGAGCAAAGCATCGCTTTTGATAAAGCGGTTGTTGTGGATGTTCAACAAGACCCTAACTCTAGGAAAGAGGTAGAGATTGATATTGCTTGGATTCCGCCTGAGTGCATCGAGCATATTCACATCAGACTAAACAGGAATGATGGTATTCTTGTATTAGAGAATGCACAATAATTATTAATTTAAAATCTAAGTAAGTTATGCCAACAAGACCTACAGATTTATATACTAACAATCACTGGTATTTTGAAATTCCGGGACTTGTTAGTCCTCACTTCCACATGCTAGAAGGTATTGAGAAGAAATCGGGGGAGGTATCTATCGTTGATGGTAGTACCAATATCAAACATAAATTCAGCTCACAATTAATGGAGTTTAATGACATAGTTCTTACACGAGCTATGGATGGCTCTATTGATGATGAGAGTATGAAGGAATTAGTACGTCTATCTTTAGATTACGGTCAGAGATTCGATGGTCAGCTAATTAAAATGCACAATCATCAGGAGGTTTTCAGGATTTTATTCTTGGGTCTCCGTATCAAGAACGTAGCGCACCCTTCATTAGATACGTCTGCTGAGGAGCGTTATGACATTAAATACACCGTTTCGGTATCGGAATGGGTTGAAGTAGGATTATAGACTAAGTAAGGATAAATTTTTGAATTAAATTATGGAAGATAAGTTGTACTTACCTATCGGTTTTAAACACGAAGGTCAGGATGTAACAGAAGTAGAATTGGCGGAAACAGGTGGGGATGCCGAAAAGATATTTACTAAGAGAGCGAGTAGCTCTAAATTGTATAGTTGGATGGGTCAGGTAATTTCTGCCTCAATAGCACAGATTGGTGGAGTTTCTGTTGCCTCAGAATTTTTCAAGCAGAAGGATGGGGCTACGGAGATTCCTTCGGTCATCAAGAAGATACCTCTTTTAGATGTAGGGAGCTTAATGCTACAGATTCAGAGAGAGTGTTGGGAGGATGTGCTAGAGAATCAGAAAATTTCTTGTATTCATTGTGGTTCAGTATTAGAGGCTGATGTTGATTTATACAAAATGCCTTTACCGAAGTCTGAGGATGGAAAAGCCTTAGAACATTATACGGTTGAACTTAGTAAACCCCACAAAATTTCGGGGATGCCTGAGATTATGGATGAATATAATGGTCATTTAGTTAACCGAATCAAATTCCGTACTGCTACCTTAGGGGATGCTATCCGTCATGAGAATGTTTCTCAGGATGAAGTAGTATTTTGGCGAAACATCGCTTTCGATACTATAGTTAGTATGCACTACGAGGACAAGGACGGGGAAATAACGGAGCTTCCTGATGGCTTTATGGCTAAGAGGGGTAAACTGTTTTTCACTAAGGATTTAAGCACTAGAACCCTTAAGCAAATTAGGAGTGGTATGACTAAAACTCAACCTAGTGGTAGATTATACTATGAGGATGAATGTGCTAAGTGTACTAGAATGACACCATTTTTGGCTTCTCCGGTAAATTTTTTCCGAGCTTAAACAAGGTACTCTATGGTGGTTATGATTCGATAACTGATTATCTCGATACATATTCGGACTACCCTATTATTATTAGTATGTTCGAGTTTAAGTTTATAGAGCTGCTTTTTCGTTGGTCGGAGAAATTCCCGCCTATTGAAGAGCAGCTTTATTTGTATATGAAGAGGTTTAATACTCAGCCGAGCGAATTTTTTGCCTTAGATAGGGATATGAGACTTAGTATTTACCACCGAGAGTTTAAGCTTCTAAAGAAAGAGTACGAGGATTCTGAGAAATTAAAAAATAAGAATTAATTTTATCTTATGAACGGTAAAACATTAATGGAATATGGTATCGCTGTAAATTTCTTTGGTAACTACCGAAGAGAGGCGGAGCGTTTAAATACCTTAACCGACACCACCTATAACAAACTTTTCAATCTGCGAAATTTATTCGTTGGTGGGGGAATGTTAGCAGGGGTATATAAATTTTCATCCGCGATACTTAGTACCGCTACTCAGATGGAGCAGAATTTTGCATCATTGCGTTCTACACTTGGCTCCGCCACGAAAGCAATACAAACGCTGAATTGGGCTAGGCAGCAGGGTGCGGAAACTCCTTTTGGTATTGAGGAAGTGAATAGTGCTGTTACTATGATGACAACTATGGGCTTCAACAAGAACAACAAAATGAGGGATGAGGTGTTCAAGTCTATTGGAGATTTTGCAGGACTTAAGGGAGCCGGTTTCGGGGATATGATGCAGCGTGTAGCTAAAGCATCCTTCGGGAATTGGGAATCGTTAGGAGATACCTATGGAATCAGGCAGCAGACTATAGGTGGTATGGTTCGTACTCAAATGGATAGAACCCCTGAAAAATTTGAGGGAGAACAGGCAGCTATCGAGAAGGCTATTCAGATGGTTGAGACGGGTAAGAAAGGTACTGAGGAATATAAGATGGCTATTGTTAAGCTTATCGGTGTTTTAGGTCGTGATGGGATGGCTAACCGAATGAATACGATTGCCGGTGCTTGGAGTAACGTGGATGACCTTGTAACTAATTTTATGGCTAACTTGGTTGGGTATTCTCAGGTAGAGGGTACTTTTGCCGATGCAATAAAAGATACGATTAAGGAGGGTATTTTAGACCCGTTTATGGAAGCCCACGAATTTATTATTGATGGAAATAAAGAAATCACTACATCGGTTGACCAATTAGGTAGAATCGGTAGAGGTGTTGGGGAGATGCTTACTACGTTGTGGAGCTTGGTAGATACTCAGGTTCAGAGTTCATCTAATTTTATAGTTGGGTGGATTGATAAGCTAGATAGATTTTTTAGAAATTACGAGGAGAATGTGGCTCCTGTTATCTTATTCCTAGCTTTGGTTAGATTGGAGGTAGAGGACTTTATTACTAGCTTCTATGATGGTTTTGTGAGTACTTTCGGTTGGTTCTTGAAGGCAGGGGCTACCGTTTGGGGTACTATTGCAAAAATCGCTGAATGGATGGGGATTTTAGATGTTACGGGGGCAGGTTTAGGTAAGACGTTGGGGACGATTATAGGTCTTTTATTGGGTATAAAAGCCTTCAAAATGATGACATCACCACTCATGCCACTAGTTCAAGGTTCTCAGGTAGCTCTAGGTGCTATGAATAGGCTTTATGCTAAGCAGGTTGCAGTTCTTACATCTCAGGGGATAACCCCGACCATAGGAAATACGCTGAGAAGTTTGGCTAGTCCTATCGGTGGAGTTATTGGAAGATTAGGTAGTTTGGTTCCTATGTTAGGTAGTGCTACTACTGCGAGTAGTGCTTTTAACGTATCATTATTGGCTAACCCTATTGGATTGGTTATAGCAGCTATTGTCGCTTTAGTGGCTTGGATTGGCTACCTTATCTATAATTGGGATGATGTTAGTGCTAGTATGCAAAATGTTAGCGATATGGCTTTATTTTTAGTTTCTATGTTTATGCCCGTTGTGGGTATTCCTTTATTATTGGCTAAGCATTGGGATAAGTTTAAAGAGGTTTTCAGCAATGTTTGGAGGATTATAACCGCGTTGTTTAATGTGGCTGTAATTAAGATTAAAAACGGGTTTGAGACCTATATAAAGCAGCCTATAAATTCCATTATTGAAACCTTTACAGGGTTGTGGGCGCATATTCAGGAAAACTATCCTACTATTGCTAAGTACCTTAAAATGGCTTTTGCCCCTATACAGGCTATTATTGATGGCTTTATGTGGATAAAAGACAAAGGAGGTAACTTTATCGGTACTATCATGGGTAAAATCGGAGATTGGACGGGAGGACTTGCGGACAAAGCCGAGAATTACGAGCGTGATGTGGTGATGAATGAAGGTAGCCGAGAGGATAAGGACAAGTATTGGGATAGTAATTACCAACAAAACGAGAAATACTACGCTAAGCAAAATTCCGGTGGTACGGATGATAGAATTGCCGAAGGTAGCCGAACGGAGGTTAACCAACCGCAAATAAATATTTATCAGAAGGATAATGAAGATTCGGAAGGGTTGGGTAGAAGAGTAGTAGAGGAAATGCAAAGAGAAATAGCTAAATCAGGTACGTAATGAGCATCACCAAAGACAGAGCAGTAAAAAGAGCGTATTTCAGTAACCTAGAAGGAGGAAATATAGTTGAATTTCAGTTCAGTCCTGCATCTTTACAATTTAAAGAGGGAGGAAAATTTGAGGAGCGTATAAAGGTAGGTAATTATTTCCCTGAGCTTATTTGGATTTCAGGGGACACTAATGCGTTTGAATTACGTTTCTTTATAGACAGAACTCAGGAGAGCTATGTTAGGGATGAGTATAATTCCGACCCGTTCGAGGATTTTAAACGCTTTCCGGAGCCTTACACTAAATATGTTCCATCACAGGTTTATGCTTTAATTGCAGGGGCTAAGCAGGATAGTGATGTTAGAAAAAATGGTGCAGTAGGTGGGGGTATTCAGCCATCATCGTATAGCGCATCACCACATTATGCACAGTCTAGTTTTAATGATAATGTAGGAGTACTTAAGGACTTGGAAGCCCTTATGTATTTTCTCAGACCTCAGGGCATAGAACTTGGGGATATTTCTATTTCGGAGAGTGGCGAGGTTAATATTAATGATTTTTCACAGAACCGGTTTACTCCGCCTCCTATGTTTAGATTTTATTATGGAAGCATTTGGCGAGAGGGTTACTTTACTAATATAGAGTATCAGCTTTCTGCTATGAATAAGCAACTAGTCCCAAATAGGTTAGATGCCACGATAAAAATGGCTTGCTCTAATTGGGGATATTTAAGTGAACTAAATAATGAACTATCATGATCAAAAATGATTATAACAGTAAGGAAGGCACAATTATAACTCCTATCTCGGGAGGGAGAGAGCATTTTACACACCGGTTTCCTACTAGAGCCACTAAAACCTACAAGTATGAGACTGTTCAGGGAGATACTTGTTATTCTCTAGCAGCTATTATTTTTGGTACGGATGAAAATCATTGGGTTTTGCAGGATATGAATGAGCCTCATTTGGGTATAGGGTATAAAGTAGGGGAAGTACTTAATTTGCCGGAGGGAGTTGTAAAGCCTATGAATGGAAGCACTAAAATTTTTCTATAGATGGCATTGACCCAATATTTTAATATTACTGTTGCATCCCCTAAAGGAAGTAAAAAACCCGTATCTATAGATGTTACTAAAGACATAGATAGGGCAGTTGATTTGGAGGATGAGGATGGAATGATTAAGGAGCTAAAATTTGATTTGGCTAATGGTTCCGTATATATGGATGTTTTGTCTGTAGGTATGAAGGTTGACCTTATTGGGGGAAGCTTAGAAAAGAACACTCATCTATTTAGTGGTTACATCAAAGAAATTCCTGTAAAATTTACTAAATCGGGAGATATTCAGCTTACGGTTGTTGCTCATTCAGAATCGGGAGGTAAGCTAACTAAATCTGTAAAGGATGTTATTTACCCGTCTAAGAATAGCCCTAAGAGTTGGGCTACTAGTGAACTTACCTACTCCGCAATTATTATGAACTTGGCTAAGGATGCCGGTATAGTTGTAAAGTCGGATAATATTCAAGTTACTAAGGATATTAAGGCAGGGTTTACTAAGGGTACTATTCGCCAACAGAACATGACGGATTGGGCTTTTATGCAATTTTTGGCAAAGAAGATTAAGTGTACTATGTGGGTGGAAGATTTTAATGGTAAATCTGAGCTTCATTTATCTGATGATAGTACGGTGGTTAAAAAGTTATCATCTTACACTTTTTTCTTTTTATCAAGGACATCTAACAAGTCCTTTATAGACTTTGAGAAAACTAGCCCTAAGCAAATTCAGATTATAGAGGCTAAGTTGAACCTAGATACTAAAAAAGGTAAAAAAGGACTTACGCAGACTACCGACCCAAATACAGGAGAGACCCGTATAACTAAAGAAGATGAAGAAACGGGAGAAAGATGGGTTTTAGATGAGGAAAAAGTACGCGCTTTACCTTCGGAAGAACGCAGAAGGCTTATGGATTTGTTCCTTAGTGGTAAGGTTTCTTGGGAGGCTAAGGAAGATGGGGAGGTTTCCGCCAAACAGTATTTTAAAAAAGTTCTCAATGATGGAAGCTCTAGGGAGGGGGAGCAGAATTATGTTGAGGTTGAGGTTTCTCCGGAGGATGGAAAGTTGAAGGAGGATGGTATAAGTTCTCAAAACCCCAAGAAAGAAAATACCGGTTCTACGTCTAAGAAAACAGTAGTAGATTATGAAGCCCTTAGGAAGCTTAGTGCTGAGCAGCGTTCGGGTATTATGGGGAGGATAGCACGAGGGGAAATAACTGAGGATGATAAGAAGTACTATACTGTAGTTGACACTACCCCTAAACAGGAAGCAGACAGCTCCGGTAGCAGTAATAAGCCTACCAATGTAGAATCGGCTAAGAAAACCAAAAAGAGGGATGCAGGGTTTAAAATTACGTGTACTATTGCAGGGGATATAGATATTGTTGCTAGGAAGAGTTATATCCTAGAGGGGTTTGGAAAATACTCGGGGCAGTACTACCTATATCGAGTTAAATACGGTTGGGGCAGTAAAGGGTTTTTAATGGACTTAATTTTTACGAAGTAATGTTTGATACTTTTAGTGAAGCGATACAGGAACTAAGCGGAGATTCTAAAAATAAGAGAGCCGGTGTTCATCTTTGTAAGATGACAGGGGAGGTATTTGAGGATGATAATACTTTTGTGGAGGTTATAATTTTTGGTAAGAGTGTATTCGCTAAACCTTGTATGGCTTTCGGTTCTCACAATATACCTGATGCTGAATGGCTAGAGAGATATTCGGGAGAGTATTTAGCTTGGGTAGTATTTGAGAATGGAAACCCTGCACATCCGGTTTTTATGGGTGTATGCCCTATTAGTGGTAAGTCCCCTAAGAATGTTCCTAAGGCAAAAATTACCAAAACCAAAGATTTTAGAGTTACATTTTTTGAGGATAAGTATTCTATAGAGAAGCTAGATGCTGAGGGGAATACGGTACATCATTTAATCATGGATTCGGATAAAACGGAATTTTCGGATGGCTCCGGTAATATGGTTGTGTTCAATTACTCAAATTCTCAACACATATTTAGAAATAAGTCAGGGCAGAGCGTAATACTTAACCAAAAAACTATTTTGGGGGCAGGAACCGGTACTTTTCGTGCAGTACTAGGAGAAACATTAATTCAAATGATAGGAAGCTTAACCACGTTATCTGTTACTTCTATCAGTACCTTAATGAATACGCCTATGGTTGTTAATCCTACGACTATGATGGCTACCCATAACCCTGCCACTATTTCTATGGTTCAGTCTAATTTAACCCAAATTATGACTATTCAGTCTCAACTTATTAGTGCGCTAAGTAATAATGTTTCACTAGATTAATTGTAAAGAAAATACTAAATTTGTTTTATATGTATGCTAAAAGTAAATACGAGAATCAAAATAAAGGGCTTAAAACTGACTTTCAGTTAGAAGGGGGAAAGATGGTGCTAAAGGGTGGTACGGAGAAAGTAGATGATAATATTTCTATGCTTTTGGCGTTTGTAGGTTGGTTCAGGGTTTTTACTCCCGATTTTTGCATCAATCCTTATCAATTCCTACATAACACTACTTCGTATATGTTTAGGTTTAAAAATGTTTTAAGGCTATCTATATTGAAGGTGGGTAAGAATTATGTACCCTTTGCTAAGTTTAAGGCAGTAGATTTATTACTAGACCCTACTAACCGAAAAGACCGAACTATACATGTACAATTTCAGTACAATTTGAAAGATGTTAAAGAGTATCAAACCATTAAAAAAGTACTAGAGTAATGCCTTCACAAGAATTATTAAATGAATTTAGTAGGTTTGATGATGAGACCTTAAAAAAGCTAATTACTATTGGGGATAGTATTATATCTCCTATGGAAGGGGAATTAGTCAATGTGGATTTTGCATCTATGGTAGATGCTGTTTTCAAAGATGGGGGCTTAGCTGACACCCATTTTCCTGAGTGGACGGATAGAAGTAAATCTGATTTTGGTAGGTTTTTAGTGGAGCTTATGGCTTTATTTTCAGATAAAGATTTTTTCTATATAAACCATTTCTCTAGGGAGGGTTTCATTGGTCAAGCTTCACAGTATAAAAGCATTTTTCATAGTGCGCTACATCATGGGCTTAACCCGACCTATAATAAATCTGCTACCGGTACTGTTAGTTTAGTATTTTCAGCAGGGGCGGAGGAGATCGTGCCTAGAGGTGCTATAAATTTAGGTATTCAGGATGTTCCGGAGCTTGTTTACACTAACCTACCATTCTCTATTAACTCATCATCTACTTCGGAGGCGGTTACAGTAGAGTTTATTCATGGTACTCAGCGAAATGAAGAATATAAATTTGATGGTCATTCTATCATATTAGATACAAACAAGATTGCTGCAGGTACTATTGAGTTACTTATCGATGATGTTGTTTGGACTGAAACAGATAATTTTTCTCAGGGTAACTCTTCCACTAAACATTTCATGGTTTTTTATGATGAATTGGGTAGAGCCGAAATTTATTTCGCTTCGGGAGGTCTTGGTGCTAAGCCGGCATTAAACCAAATTTGTCAGGTTTCTTTTATTATCGGAGGTGGATATTTAGGAGATATTGGAGATGGTGTATTAAACCTTATTTTAGGTAGCCAAACTACTAGAAATTTAGAATCGTTTGAGCAGTTTGAAATGACGGGAGGAAATGACCTTATAGGTAAGGAAAGGTTAAGACAGCTTGTTATTGGAGAAGCTAGAACTCAGAATAGAGTTGTTACTCCTGAGGATGCAGAATACTTCGCGAAAAAGGTTTCTTTTGTACACAAGGTACACTCAGAGGCAATACTTAATTATACGTATGTTTATGTGCTTCCTACTAGTGGAGGTACTTTATCTCAAAGTCAGAAAGACCAAGTACATTCAGTAATAAGTGAGCAACTTCTTATGGGCTTTAACCTTACGGTGGAATCCCCTATTTATGTTCCTATTACTTTGTCTGTTGATATTTATTTACTTCCTACAGCAATTAGAAGTAGCTCAGCTATTGTAGCATCACAAGTAATTGATGAATACCTAAACCCTTTAAGGGATGGAGAATTTGGCGAGGGAGTTAACAGGAGTAGTTTATCTGCTAGGATATTACAAAGGATTCAAAAGTCATCTAATGTGGTTTTTACTACACTACACAGGTCGGGTACACCTGAGGAGCCAAATGATTTAGATTTTATTAATAGCGAACTAATCGATGTAGAAAATTCAACGATAAATATTAATTTAATAGGTGGTATATAATGGAGAACGTTTTAAATAGTTTTGAGGGACATATTCCTGATAATATCCTTAAGGGTAACAATAATTTAGATAAATTGTTGAAGGTTTTAAATGGTATGTTGGAATTACGGAGGGAAAATGTAGATACTTATGCGAGGAGGTATTTACACCCTTTGGTTTCTGATATAAGTACTATGCGTAGGTATGTTGACCAATGGGATGCGGAATATACGGAGAATAGTTCAAGACCTTGTTTGGATTGTTTGTATAGAAACTATTTTGATATTTACAGTAGTAAAGGTACATTAGCCGGAATTAAGAAATTATTGAAATGTTTATTTTGGGTATCACAAGAGCCTACTATAACTATCGATGATTTTGACATGGGAAAACCTTTAATATTGTTTGATGATAATGTTCCTAATGACTATTTACCGAATGGTCAGGATTTAGCTAATGAAGTCGAGGCAGCTTCGGGGGAGGAATTGTGGGTTCCTACTTTATTGGATGATTCTTGGTTGCAACAGCAGTCTTTACTCAATATTACCATAAATGCAGGATATGCTCCTACACAGGAGTTTTTGGAGTTCATTAAGTCTGTAATAGTTCTGTATTTACCTATGGTAAGTGAAAATTTTATAATAATCAACTTGAATATAACATAAGCCATGCCGATTTTAGATAAACCGTTTAATTTTAATGAGATGTTGAGGCGTACCATATTTAAGGGTCGTCCTAACTTTTTTAATGCTAAAGACTTCAACAAAGAGTTAGAGCTTATTCACTCCTTTATGGAGGAATTTAATAAGGTTTTTGCTGTACATTCTGATATAGAGTTTACCATCACCAATTTTGATGAGAACTTCAATAATGGTACGTTGCAATGGACTAGAAATTTGAACATCTCATGGGGAGATGCTACTGTTCTTTATAAGGGCGTAAAATTTTCTGTCTCTAGCGGTGTTTCGGGCAGTTTCTCCCATGTGTATAACCAATTAAATACATCGGTTACGCCTAAGGATGTTAGACCTAGCACCTATATAGCATTAAAAGCTACTTTAGATACGGTTACTTATGCGGATAATCCTGCCCTTTGTGGAATACAAGCAGATGAGATACAGGATTCGGTTCCTACGGTGGATGTAGAGCAGTATAAAGATGTAGAGATTTTTCTTACAGGGGATGTTAATGACTTTGATGATAGCACTATCTGTATTTTAGGTATTATACATCCTAAATATGCTTTTGATGGCTCATTTGAGGGGTACGGGTTTATAAAAAATTATCTTTCCGAAGCCGAATTTTCTATTTACTCAGGTAAAGATAATAAGTTTCAAAATCTTACTTCTAACAACACTTTATTTGAGTACATAACCGAGAGGTTATCTATGAATCTCAATAAGGTTTACAATGAGCCTCAGCTAGTAAATAAGTTCAATTTAGCGGATTTAACCGACCGAGAAAAAGCTAGGAAAAACTTAGGTCTTGATAAGGTTATTAATGCTAAACAGTTGGCAGCTAAAAATAATTTATCTGACTTAGAGGATGCTGCGGTGTCTAGGGCTAATTTAGGTCTAGGTTCTTCTGCTACTTATAATATCGGTTCAGGTGCTAATGATATTCATTTAGGTTCTCCTATTCCGGTAGGTCTTATTGCTATGTGGGCAGGAAGTCCATCGGCTATACCTACAGGTTGGAAATTATGTAATGGTAGTAATAATACCCCGAACCTATCCGGTAGATTTGTTGTAGGTTATAATAGTCAGGATTCAGCGTTTAGCCCTATGGGGCAAACAGGGGGTGGTAAGTCTGTTGAACTTACTGAGGATAATATACCTAGATTGGAGCATGAGGTTAATGATGATGGGCATAACCATAACATAGAAATACGTAGAGGTGCTATGCTTGCTGATGAGAGTAAGGCTGCAGGTGGGGAAGGTAATGATGATACTAGGAAATTATGGGATGAACAATCTCCTAATGGTGTCACAGAGAATGCTGAAACAGGTATATCGGTAGATGCACATGGTAGGGTAAACCCTGACCCTGTAGGTACATTACCTCCTTATTATACGCTTTGTTATATTCAGTTTGAGGGCTTAGAAGATACGGAGCAGGAAGAAATTGAAACTACTGAGGATTTAGTGTTTGAGTTCTCTAGCCCTGACAACTCCTCAGATGGAGGGTATGATAAGTTTGAGAAAGTAACTCTAGGGAATAAAGAAAGTACTGATATGGGTAGTGGTATTACTTTGTCGAATCCTAAATAAATATTACATTTGACGACAACCTGTCAATCAAATTGTAGATTTATTCTATTATTTTTAGCCCCTTATTTCTCAGATAAGGGGTTTTTTGTTTTATAAAATAATTTTATATATTTGATATGCGGTTCAAATGTAGGAATTATCATTTCTAATCTATGGGCGATGCACTTGTTTCAGGCAAGTGCATTTCTTTTCTTATATTTGACTAAATTTGAAGAAATTTTGGGAGCATGATTAGAGTTAACTCTATGTTGGAAATACCTGTTGAGCATCTTAAGCCAAACTACAAAGAGCTTTTAGATGCTTTAATTGTTCCTAATCCTGAATACCGTAATGCCCAATTCTTTGGGATGGGTAAGGTTAAGAGTTCCATACCCGAAAAACTTTCCTTTTTCTCAATCAATGAAGCAGATAAAACGATACTAGTTCCTAGATGTGTAGGTACTGAATTTTATGATGAAAATGCCCCTATGGATTTTGATGTTTCTGAGGGTAAAACTATTGTTGATGGTAGTGGTGGGAAGTTCAAATATAGACCCCATCAGGAAAAATTTATGAAGGGCGTAGTGGAGCCTTATATATATAATATAATAAATAATAATACAAATACAAAAAAAGATATATCAATATTGATTAATGCCGAATGTGGTGGGGGTAAATGTCATGGCAAGGGTACTGAGATTTTGATGTATGATGGAACGCTTAAAAAAGTAGAAGATATTAAGGTTGGAGATTTGATTATGGGGGATGATTCTACACCTAGAGAAGTCTTATCTTTAGCTAATGGTTTTGAGGAGTTATATAAAATAAAGCAGAGAGATGGGGAAGATTATGTTGTTAATAAATCTCACATACTTTCAGTTCAGGTTAGAGAGTGGGGAGCTAAATCAGGTAATAGTAGAAGTCGAAGAGCTAAAGCCTCTTATGGCGAGGTTTTAAACATTAGTGTAGAAGATTATTTAAAATTACCTAAGACTAGAAAGAAATGGCTATATGGCTACTCTAAACCAGTAAAGTATAGAAGCAAAAAAATAAAAATAGACCCATACTTTTTAGGTTTATGGTTAGGTGATGGCAGCTCAAATAAACCAAGTGTAACTACGGATTTTAGAGATACCGAGCTTATAGACACTTACTATTCTATAGCTGAGAGTTATTCTTTAGGTGTTAGGATAGAACCAAATTCTAATAATTCTAATGTATATCATATTACAGGAGGTGTAGGTAATAAGACTAACTTATTATTAAATGGGTTAAGATATTATAAGCTTATTAATAATAAGCATATACCTACTGAATATTTAATAAATTCTACTAGTAATAGGAAAAAACTTTTAGCAGGTTTAATAGATTCCGATGGTAACCTACAGTCTAAATCTTTTAGTATAACTCAGAAATCTTTAAGACTAGCAGAAGATATTAAAAGGCTTTGTTGGTCTTTAGGATATAAAGTAACTCATAGACCTAAGATTGTAAATGGTGTAGAATATCAACGTTTGACTATTAAAGGCAATGATTTATATACCATACCTTGTAAACTAGATAGAAAAAAAGCGCAACCAAGAGAAATAAATAAAGATGCATCTATAAGTAGTTTTACTGTAGAACCTTTAGGTGTAGGAGAGTATTTTGGTTTTACTATATCGGGCAATCATTTATACCACTTAAAGGACAGTACAATAACACATAATACGGTTTTAAGCCTAGCCCTTGCTAACTACTATCGAGTTAACACTATTGTTTCTGTAACTAACAAAAAAATCGGGAATCAATTCATTAATACGGTTAAAGATTTGTTTCCTAATTGGAGTGTAGGATGGCAGGATGAAAAATCTTTTAAGGCTGAGTATGATATTACGGTATCTACTTACTCACTATTATCTAAGAGTAGATACAAGCGTGGTTACTTTAGGCAATTTGGGCATATTATTATGGATGAGTACCACCGATGCGGAGCAGATACTTATTCTAAAATTTTGGAAAAGGCGGATTGTAGGTTCCGTACTTCTTTAACCGCTACTTTCCGCAGAAAAGATGGGCTGCATAAAATACTACGTTTACATACAGGAGAAATTTTTGAAATGGAGCGCACAGCAGAGAAGGCTATTATTTTTCCGGTAGATACTTGTACTAAGTTGAACGATATGGAATTTAGAAGTCCTAAGCGTTTTCCTGCATCTATAAAGAAGCTTAAGCCTTATACTGATGTTGCAGTACGTACTAAGAATGAGAAGCCTAATTATGAGGTTGACAAGGGTATGATAAGTGCTATCAATAAATCACTTACCGAAATTACTCTAGCCTCAGGGATAGGTAACGGGATGAAGAAGTATAAGGTTGCTGACCACAATATTTTTAAGCTCGGTAACATTTCTTTACCTAAGATAGATACCGCTATTGCCGAGTATGAGAACAGGAATACCATTGCCTATGAGATAATCAAATACTGCCTATCTAAGGGGCGTAAAATAATAGTTCTATCTAAGCGAAAAGAGCAACTTTTTAGATTAGATACTATATTGGGGAAGCGCGGTGTTAAGACGGGTTTATTTGTTTCTGAATCTGATAAGAGGTTTAAGAACTACTGCAAAAATTTGGGTAGGACTACTAAAGAACAACTAAACTATGTTTTCAAGGAAAGTCAAGTAATTTTAGGTATTGATAAACTTGCGGAGGAGGGTATGGATACGCCTGACTTTGATACTATAATTTACTTGCATCCGGTAAAAGATATTGAGCAGAGTATCGGTAGAATTTTAAGGGAACACAAAAATAAAAAGAAACCGTTAGGGTTTTATTTTTTAGATGATTTACCTTCATACTCTAAATACTTTTATGGGACAGATGGGGCAGAGAAAATGTATAAAGAGTTAGGTCATGACGTTAGGAGTAAGATGAAGGTTGTAGATGTTATTGACGTATTAAAGAATGAAAAATTATGAGTGAACACGTAATTAATGCAGAAAGTGATTTAGAAGCACTACAGACTGCTGAGACTAAGTTAGAGTTTGGCGATATTTTAGTACATAAGAAAATCGCTTTTGCAAAGGTTGAGGCTTGGGTAGCTAAGTACTATCCTAACATTGAGATATTTTCTATAACTCCGGGTACGGATTTATATTCTCAGTATGGGTATAATTGCTCGGTGGTTATATCGAAAGAATCGGAAATGAATGCAGAATAATTAATAGTTATTTACTTTGAAAAGCTATTACATATATTTGCTTAGAAATATTAACGGAAATATTAATTAAATTTTTATTAGAAATGAAAAAGACAACTGTTACGTTGACTACACCTACTATCCTACAGATAGAGGCAGGAACCAAGCAAGCCATTAGAGATGGTGGAGATTTGTATATTTTGATGCAGCAAGAGGAGGGAGTACCTGAAAGTGAAACTCCTGAACCTAAAGCTACGAAAGCTGAACCTATTAAGGAAGAAGCTCCGGTAAAAAGTGAGGCTGTAAATGAGGCTGTAAATGAGGCTAAACCTGAGGCTGTAAAAGCAGCAGGAAGTGAATCATGGACGGAGAGCGACATGATGGAAATGCAAACGGATGTTCTGTTTGATGAGTGTGAGGAGCTAGGTATTGACCCTAACAAGCATGATGGTAAGAATACGAATAAGAAGTTAAGAACTCTTATTTTAGACCATTATAAGAATGCTGATGGTGCTGTTGCTGATGATACTCCTAAGGAAGAGCCACAGGCTGCACCAAGTAGAGCTAGAAGAGCTGCACCTAGTAGAGGAGCTGCTAAGAATGAGTTAACCGAAATTCCGGAAAAAGAATGGGATAAACTAGAGGCAGGTAAGCTTGCTATTGCTAAGTTATTATTCGATGACGAGGAGCAGAGCAAGAAGGAGTGGAAAGTTGAAATTATCGGATGGGAGAAACCTGAGGGCTATGATGAGGATAAGTTATTCATCAAGTTTGAGGAGGATGGAAATGAGGACTTCTTAAGAGAAGGAGACCGATTGTTTGAATATAGTGTAGATTTATAATCTGCACTCTTCTGAGGGGCTGAACGGTTTGGTTGTGGGAAATCTATCTTCTAAGCCCCTCTTTTTAAAATGGATGTTTCTCAGGTATGAGTAATGGGTTGATTGAACAGGTGTACTATTTAATATTCGCGATTCCGTTAATTTACATTAACCCCGACTTTTTGGTCAAAATAGTTCAATGGAGGTTCGATTCCTCCGCATCCACTAAATAACTTTCAATCCGAAGAAAGCTGAGGGTGTTGGGTATGGTCGTCTAGGCACTCTTATTTTACAGGATTTAATCGGCTTTATGTAGGAGTAGTTTTTGTGGGGGAGTATTGGTAGATGGCTACATTAAATAATTCAGCGTCCGTTACCCTGCGGAAGAAAAATGCAAAAACTATAACCTCTGTATAAGGGTTTTGAAAGTTATTTTTTACTTTCACACTACGAATTTAAAATCTATATAATTATGCCAGTAAGAGAAAACATAGCAGCTAGGAGGCTCAAAGATAATGAAGCTGACGTTGCTAGGATAGGTGCTGTTTACCTTAGAAAAAAGAAAGATGAGAAGGATGTTAAGAGTGAAATCGAAAAGATGAAAAAAGAGCTTAAGGGCTTTTTTACAAAATATCCTGACTTAGTTAAGAAGAATGGAAAGCATTTAGAGATATTTGCAGACTTAGGCGATAATGCCAATGAGGTTTTTATTCAGTTGCAGCATAGAGAGAGCGTATCTACGGTTGATAATATTATTGACTTGGTAAAAGCTAAGCTAGGCAAGAAGGCTGACCAGTATATCCGTACTGTTGAGGTGCTTCATGATAATGCCTTAGAATCTATGCTATCGAATGAGTTAATCGATGAGGATGACTTACTTGATTGGACTAAGACTAAGGAGACTAAATCGTTAATCGTTAAAGCTAATAAAGCTAAAAAGTAATGCCTAAATATTTATCATTTCCAAATCGAGAGGAGCCGGTGGAGTTTCTGACTTTAAAAGAGTTGGCTACCGAATGCGGACGGAGCAGGGAAGGTTTGAAGAAGATGATAAAAAGAGGTATTTTGCCTGAGGCTAATTTTAGGACACCATCTAGGGTTATCAGTAGGGGAGAGAATGAAGGGGAGAGAATGCTAGGCTACCGATTATATTCTAGTGAGGTTTTAGTACCTAGATTAGCTAACTTTATAAAGAATGAAATTAAACAGGGGGTTCGTATTACTTCCGAGCAGAAATGCGAACTCCTTATGATGTTTAATGAAGAGTTAGATTATTTCACATAAAAATTAAAGATATGCCTACAAGACAGACAGGTTCCCCGAGAAGAGGTACTACAAAGAAAACTAAAACAAAAACCACCACTAATACTGATGTATCGTTTGATGAATCGAGAGGTTCTATTTCTTATTCGGTTACTATTACTAAGAGTATTGGGCGGTTTGAAACCCTAAAAATGCAAGCAGGGGTTACGGTTCCTTATGGAGCTAGTGATGATTACTTAGACAAATTAGATGAGCTTATGGAGGTTGCTAGAGATAAAGTAACTAGTAGGCTTACTTCTGATATGGATGATTTAAGTAACGATTTAACTAGCTAAACTATGAATACTACATATTGCTTGCAGGGTTGGTCTAAGGCTTTAGCTGATGACTTTCCCTTAGATGCTAACACCTTTTTATTGGCTAGCATTATTCCGTTGGCTGAGGGGGTTATGCAGGAAAATTCAGATGAAACTTTATTGGTTGTATATGCGGATGATGTTCGTAACCATACAAAACTTGCTATTGAAGGCTTTACTAGGCTTATAGAGGCAGGGTATGCTAAGTGGTTCGATACGGGTAATTCTATTTCTATTGGTACTACTGAGGGGATGGATGATATTTACTATTTTGAATCTACAAAACGCCTTGCTACTACGTTTGGTTCTACGAATACTAAAAAACGTACAATACGCTCCCGAATAAAGGAGGAGACGGTTCAGGATGTTTTACCTGAGTTGGATGAACTTTTTAACCAATATAAGAGGTATTGTGATTCTGTAGGTCTTGGAAACTTGGCGGAGAAAACTTATGATAAGATAAAGCAGGTTATCAATAAGGTAAGAAGTACCGGAAAATTTACCTCACATGATTTGCTTATGTACTTAGATTGTATGAATGCTATGGTGGAATCGTGGAGTTCTATTCCTACTACTCATGGTAATGCAAAAAGCCGAAAGAAGGCTACTGAGGTGTTAGGTATGGCTTCCGCAGTAGAATTACTTAAGATAGTTCCTTATTTTGTTCAGCACTATCCTCAGATGGCTTCTAGGGGATATGAGAGTACTAATATTTATACGCTTAGTTTCAGCCTACAAAAAATAAGACCCTTAGCACTTAATACCGGTAGTAGAAGGGTTAGTAAGAAATCTAAATTTGGGGACGATGACACATTATAGTTCAGTTTATAGAGACAGAGGTATATGGGAGCATTGGCATGATAAGGAGTTTTCAGATTATAAAGGTAAGGAGGTTCAATTTATTGAGCCTCTTGTTTCCGAAGAGACCAAGAAGAATGTAATACTTTATGGTAATAATGGTACGGGAAAATCTATGCTCATGAATATTGCCTTGAAAAATTTGCTTCATAGAGGTAAGGAGGTTTATGTTATTGATTTTCGTATGCTAGTTAATGAGTACGTTAGTTCTTGGGGTAGGAGCGACCTTATAAACCATATACTTACCGTTGATTACTTGGGTATCGATGACTTAGGAAAGGAATATAATATTAGTGATAATAGCAAGGAATTAGCTGTTACTACTTTAGACTTCATAATGAGATACCGGTATCAAAGGGAATTATCTACATGGCTTACCTTTAATTTTGGATTGAAGGATATTAAGCCTGTTTATGGGGAGCATTTGGCTTCACTACTTAAGAGAAATACTATTGCGGTAACTTTCGATGGTTCGGACTATGGAGATAACCTATTTAAAAAGGCTAAGTAAATGCTTGTAGAAAAATTATTATACTCAATTATACAGGACAATGATAGCGTGAGCCTGTACAAAATCAAAGACCGCTATTTAAAACCAAAAGAAAAAACGCAGGTAGATTTTGTTAAGGACTACTATGCTAAGTATATGAAGCTCCCTGATGTGGCTACTGTATCGGCTAAATTCGGTACGGGGCTAACTCAGAATAATGCAAAGGGGGAGTATTGGCTGAATGAGCTTATTGATGCTTATAAGAGGCAGGTTATTGAGAATGCAGTAATAACCGCAGCTAGGAATAAAAATAAGGCGTTACAAGTTTTTCAGGAGGCTATTGTAGAACACAATACCGATTTAGATACTGAGATTCATACGTACAACAAAGGAGCCGACCGTTTAAAGGAATATAATAAGCGTAAGACTACGGGGGGTATTAGTTATGTATCTACCGGTAGTGATGACCTTGACGAAATATCATCAGGATTTAAACGTGCCGATTTATGGACTATTGGAGGTAGGGAAGGTATTGGTAAGTCTTGGTATTTATTCAGGATGGCTATATGGTTGGATTTTGTTCTTATGAATAGCAAGAGAGACCAACCTATATTAATAGTTTCGGGAGAGATGGATGCACTAGAGGTAGAGGACAGGCTTGATGCTATGAGGTGTAAGATTTCTTATTCTAGGTTATCGAAAGGAGCATTAGACCCTCAGGAGGAGCTTGTTTATAAGCGTTTTTTAGGTAGGGGTTTTAAGAGTAATATTGTTGTGGTGGATAGCTTCAATAATTTGCAGGATATTGAATATTTTATGACTATTTACAGACCTATATGCTGTTTCATTGATGGTTCTCACTTATTGTCGAGTAGTTATGAGTGGACGGAGCTTGCTAAAGTAACCGCCAAAATGAAGAAAATGACCCGTAATAAAAAGATACCCATTATAAACACTACCCACTTGAAAGGAGAGAAGGGTAAGTCTGCTGAGGGAGGAGATATTGATGACTTCGCGTACACTAAAGGTTATACGAGGGATTCAGATATTGCTTCGGTGATGTATGCTTCGGATATGATGGAGATTGAGAATAAAATAGGCTTGGACTTTGTTAAAGTTAGGCGTGGAAGTAGAACTCAATTAATCTATCAACATAATTACGACACTTGTGAGATAGATTTAGTCGAAAGTAAGGTAGGGGCAGCTATTTTAGCATCTACTCAGAAGAAGGGTAGTGCTTTACCTACACCGCCCCCTGCAATAGGAAGAAGGGGAGGAGCTAGTAATTCATTAATTCCTTAAACTCATGAAGCATTATATAGCATATAAGGAGGACAATAAGAGAACGGAGTGGAGAGAAGTTGGTTTTATTCACACTTGTAGGATTGGTCTTTATGATGTAGGTTTTATCGAGCAGCCCGACCATGATGGCAAAATTAGAATACATTGTTACGAGTTGGGTACAGGTTCGAGTATTACTAGGCTTACTGCGTGTATTGGAGAGAATACTTTGACTGAGGCAATACAAAATGCTATAATGAATGTTAGAATGTACTCTAGCACCATATCAGATATTTTAGCTAGGAGGGCTAAGAAGCTAGGTGTTAGACCGAGCAATAAACCCAAAAACATTAGTTTTATACAATTAAAAATGACAGGATTATTATGAGATTTTCACACATAATAGTAGGTACTTGGACTGAGGACTTAAGACCTACAAACGATATACATAAGTCTATGCTTATTGAGGTGGAAGAGTTTTTCACTTATAAGGGACGGAAATTTATTTTACACCGGTCGCATATTGACCCTAAAAAATATGTGGTATCTGAGGCTTTATCAGGTGCTATGGTATCTAAACAAGGGGATAAGTACGTAGGTCATACGACACCGCACCAAGCAAAAAGGAGAATGCAATTTCAGATTGACCAATTTGATAAGTCGGGGGATGATTGGGATAAACATCTTAGACCTTATTTGCTTGTTAGATTGGAGAGTAAAAGCTTTGTTGAACTTAAATTAGGTGGCATATTATGTTAGATATTTTAAATACTATATTTCTTTGCTTAATAGCACTTGCACTACTTACTATCGCGTTCTTTTTGTTCGCTATGTGGAGGGCTATAATTGGGAAGTCATCTGTTGATTTACATTTGAATACTTCACTAGATAGGCTGCACAAAGACACTAGAAAACAGGTTACTTCACAAACTACATTAGTTACTATCTTAGATTCACTAAAAACTGAATTTAAAGAATTTAACCAATTTATTAAAAATAGAAAATCAATGCGTAAAGATGAATAGTTTAGTAAAATTAACTAGAGATTGCACGGGAGAGCCGGTTCCTAAGGAGGAGCAAGTTTGGCATGTATTTATGGATGAGGCAGGGAGTAGAACTGTTTTTTGTGATGGTCAAAAATTTGGCTATGGAGAAAGTTCTGTTGAGTATCAAATTAAATACGTTCAGAGGAAAGGGATAACTTGTCAAAACTGTATTGAACGCATAAAAAAAGTAAAAGATATTAGGCTATGACAAGGGATATAGGGGATTTGTTACAAAGTATAGGTATTAGGAGGTTAAGCTCTACACCTACCGGTTTTAAGGGTTGTTGCAAAGTGAACCCAAACCACCATGATAACAGCCCCTCTATGCATATACATGTTGAGAAGGGTTTAGTCAAATGTTTTTCATGCGGAGCTTTTAAGCCCCTATTCTCATTTTTGATTGATGAAGGTATTGAGTTTTCGGAGGCTATTGAGTACTTATTCCTGAGCAATGACTATGAGCGCAGGGATGAGGATGATGGTCTTAAGGAGTGGACTTTAGGTAGGAAAGTACCAAAATCTATGCTAGATAGAGGTTTTCACATGGTTACTATGAAACGCTTTGAGGTTGGCTATGATGAGTTTGAAAAGCGTATAACCATACCCCTAAGATTCAATAATATTTTATACGGTGTACAGTACAGGGCTTACCCTAAAAAGTTTTGGGCTACTTCCGGTTTTAATAAAGACCATTTTATATACAACTTTGAGCCTACTGAGGAGAGAACTTATGTTGAAGGATTTACGGATTGTTGGAAAGCTTGGCAGAATGGAACTAAGGATGTTAGTGCGATACTTACCGCGTACCCGTCCGATGGGCAGCTTGATATAATGTCTAAACATGAAGTAATTAATTTGGCTTTGGATAATGATAAGGCAGGGTATAAAGGTATGATGCGAATACACAAAGAAATAGGAAGGGATGTGGAGTTGAATGTGATACCTATGCCTGTGAAAGATGCCGGAGATTGTAGTTTAGAAATATGGCAAAATTCCTTTAAAAATAAAACTAGCTTTTTAGAATTTGAACTTATGTTGATGCGTAATAAACCGAGATTATATGACACAATCCAAGAGGAACTCAGAAGAGGAGAAAAGTAAAATAGTACACTACTATCAATATAAAACATGGGCAGCTATTATGCGCTATGATAATGGTGTAATAGGATGGTCTCTTGATTACACCCTAGCTGCGGACAGGGCAGAGAATATTAATTTTAAAGTAGGTAATGAACCCTTTAATCGGTATTTACGGAGTCATAGGGAAATACTATTTATAACGTTGGGTATGGTATTGGGTCAGGAGCTTGAATTATGGAAGAAAAAGAACGGTTACTAATTTAGCTTAGGATTGGCTATATTTATATAACTTTAAAACCACAAAAAATGAAAAGAATATTTTTATTACTTAGTTTATTATTTATCACTTGTGCAGGAGCGCAAGAGGTGTTTATTGAGGATTGGGAAACTAGTGCCGATTATACGATTTACTACACATCTGAGGAGAGTGAGGCGGATTGGATAATTATGTTTACGGAATGGGAGAGTTCTGTTGGTGATGGTAAATGGATGTTTACTGAATGGGAGAATGATGCAGATTTTAGCGTTTACATTGTTGATAATCCTGAGGATGCGGACAAGATAGTTTATATTACGGAGTGGGAATCAGAATTAAAATTTGAAGAATAATTATGCCGGTACGAGTAAATTTAAAAGCAGAGCCAATTACTAGAGAGAGAATTAAAGGAAACCCTGTTACACTACCTAAAGCTGTTTGGGATAATATTGATGAGACAGTTGGAAAATGTGAGGAGTGGAATGCCCAAATTTTAGGCTTTATCTCGAGCATTAAAAAGGATTTAGATACTAGAGGGGTGGTAGATGTTGAAATTGAACCTAAACGTCTTAAAAGCCCCAGTGATGAGCCTTTACTAATGGTAAAAATAACCCCTAGAAATTATTTATCTTATGAGGCAATCCAAATAACTCAGGGTATGAAAACCGTTAAATATTATTTCGGTAATTTCGCATCTTTGGAGAAGGTAAGAAACCTAATTGAAGAATTTTTAATAAAAGAAGAGAATGCCGAACTTGAATAGTACTGATGTAGAAGTAACAACGCAGGATAAAATAGCCTCGCACGTTTATAGTATTTTAAACCTCATGGGCTTAGATACAACTAACCCCGATATTAAGAATACACCGGTTAGATTTGCTAAAGCTTTATTAAGTTTCAGCGATGATAAAACAGAACCTAATATGACTGCATTTCCGGTGGAGGGAAGTCTTATTCCTTACGTTACTGTAGATAAGATAGAGGTTCGTAGTTTATGCGCCCACCATTTATTTCCATTTACCGGTTACGCTAGTGTTGTGTATTTACCTAAAGATGAAAAATTGGGGCTATCAAAGATGCAACGTGCTATGGATTATGTAGCTACTAGACTTACCGACCAAGAGAGCATAACTACTAAGTTCCTAGAGTTCATAAAAGAAAAAATTAATCCTGAATATATTGCTATAAAAATAACCTGCCATCACTCGTGTATGAGTGCTAGAGGGGTTAAATGCCATCAGGCGGAAACCATTACATTTTTAGAGTACGCCAATGGAAATGTAGAACAATATGCAGATGCCAAAAAACTTATTTTATAGTTTTAGTTTATATAAACCTATAGAATATCTTTACATAATTATTAACTAAATATTTATTTTATGCCAACAAGAGGTAATTCCGCAGCCCCTCGTAGGGGTTCAGCAAGTCAAACGAACCAACGCCAAGCACCAACAAGACAAGCACCGAATCAGGGTGATGGTAGTGGTGATGTTTGGGATGACATCATGAATGCTAAGCAGGGAGGTTCAAATGGTACGGATGAGAATGGATTTAATAAGCTCAATACTAACTTTTGGTTAAGTAATGGAGACGAAATCGACATTGTTATCCTAGATGATGACCCTGTTATGTTTAAGGGACATACCCTTAAATGTGTTACTGATGCAGGTAAAACATTTTACAGAAATGAGCAATGCCAAAAGGCTGTTCAGCAGTATTGTGAAATGTGTGAGAGCAAGAATAAGAACGTAGGTTCGGCTAAGAGTTTAGTTGCTTTTAGAGTTCTTGATAGTAGAGGTTCATGGGATAGAGAAGCAGGAGCTATGGATGGAGTTCCTGTACCTAAAATTTTCTTTACTCCTATTTACTTAGCTAAAATTTTCAAATCATTGAAAGATGATGGGGAGGGAGTTCTATCGGATAAGGTAATTAGATTATCTAAGGATGGGCAGTACTCAGCTAAATTTAAGCTTGTAAAAGGTGCAGGAGGTGCTATGCACTTCGTAGATGCCCCTGAATACACAGGAGATTTATTTGAGGTGTTAGATATTTATGAGCCTATGGCTGATGAAGATTTAAACGATTTTATGAATAAGTTTGTTGATACAGGCGCACCTGCCCCTACCGCTAGAGCAAACAACCGCAGAACGGGAGGGAATACGCCCGGTAGCTTTAATTAATCAATCTATCATTTAGGGCTTATCTTTAGTAGAGGTAAGCCCTTTATTTTATGAGTAAGAAAATATTTGTTTTTACTGATGGGTCAGTACACCCTAAAACTAAGCAAGGGGCTTGGGCATTTTGTACTACTCGCGATAGTAAAGGCGACACTATAGAATATAGTGATTCAGGTTACACTACAGGGGAGCCAATAGGCAGAATAGAGCTTAGAGCAGTACTTAATTCTATAAACTATTTGGTTAACCATTCAGTAAGGGTTAAGTACATTATCATATACTCAGATGCTCAATATATTTCTAATGCGTTTTCTCTTGGTTGGCTTATGGGGTGGAAGGCGAATAATTGGAGAAAATCTAATGGGAAGCCCGTATCTAATGTGGATTTATGGGAGCGTATTGACAAGGCTATTTCAAATGCAAATAGGCGCGGTTATAAAATTAATGTTTGTTGGGTTAAGGGACACAATGACAATTTCTTTAATGAGTTTTGCGATAGTCTTGCCAATAAGTCTAGGAAGGATAAGAGATTAAATAAACGGTACACATGAAAGATTATATTTGGATTAAAACGCTTGATGAATTAAAAGACTTCTGCAGTAAATTCAAGAGCAAAGAGTTTGCATTCGATACAGAATTTACTAGCCTTAGTTGGTATGACCAAAGGCTTATAGGTATGTCTGTTTATGATAGAAACTCAGGTTTACCTTCTGCCTTTATACAATTCAATTTTTGGTATAAGTATTGGGAGAAAATAAAAAATCCGGCAGGAGGCAGGAAGAAAATTACTAAGTGGAACTACTTTGAAAAAACCGATGCAATAGAATTTGAAGATGCTAAACCTTACTTACTTGAAATGTTTGATGGTGCTAAGTGTGCTACAGCTAATGGTAAGGTGGAGTGGAAAATCTTTAAAAAGTACGGGATTGATAATTGGGAGATAGAGCATGATGTTAACATGATGGCTTGGATGCTCAATGTTAATGACCCTAAGGGGCTTAAACCCGCAGCTAAAAAGTATCTAGGTCTTACAATGACTAGTTATGAATCCACCATAAAACAAAAAGCGGATAACATAAATTGGAATCTAGTTGACTTTGAGGAGTACGCTAGATATGGGGCTTTAGATGCGTGGGCTACTGAGGAGCTTAAATATAAACTCTACCCGAGTATTGAGGAGTACCCTTCGATGGTTAGCTGCTATAAGAATATTGAAATACCTTTGATTTATTGTGTAGCTCAGTCAGAGATGGACGGTGTGAATATAGATGTTCCTTATTTGAAGGAATTGTCTATTAAGGCAGATATGGAGATTAAAAAGTCTGAGGAGCTTATTTATGATGAGTGTGGGGTTAATTTCAATATTGGTAGTCCTAAACAATTAGCAGAGGTTTTATTTGATAGATTAGGGTGTCCCGTAATAGAGAAATCGGAAAAGACCGGTGCTAGGAGTGTAAATGAAAACACTTTGAAGGAATTGGCTTTTATGGGGTATGATGTGGCTGATGATATTTTAGAGTACCGAAAGCTTAAGAAGTTGAAAGGTACTTATATTGATGCCATTCCTGAGATGATTGATGAGGATGGTAGGCTTCGTGGTAACTTCAATGCTATGGGGACTAAGACCGGTAGGTTCAGTTCGTCTAATCCTAACCTACAAAATCAGCCTAATAATAAAGACTTTCCGGTAAAGAGAGCGTTCATACCTAAGAAGGGTTATAAATTCTGTGTTTATGATTGGTCAACTATTGAGGTTAGAATCATGGCGCATGAGAGTAAAGACCCTAAGATGATTGAAATTTTTACTAACTATCGAGATATTCATCAGGAAACTACGGATAATGTTAACGCTAGGGTAGGTACTAAATTAGATAGGGGTCAAGGTAAGACTATTAACTTCGGTGTACTTTATTTGATGGGCGCACAGGCTTTAGCGTTTATGTTGAATAAGGCACTTAAAAAGGCTTTCAGGAAGGGAGATATAACTAGGGATGAGTATGATGAGCAGTACGTAACAGAAGCGGTGGCTCAGAGTATTATTGATGGTTATTTCGATACTTATGTAGGTTTTACCCAATTTATAAAGGATGAGACCGCGTTTGTTAAACATAGTGGATGGTCGTGGACTTTAGGGGGACGGAGGAGACCGGTTCCGGAGCTTAATTGGAAAGGTAAATTCGGGGAAGGTCGTAGGAAGGCAGTTAATACACCTATTCAAGGAGGAGCAGGAGACCTTATTAAGTTAGCTATCATCAAACTGTTCGAGTACTTTTGGAATGATAACATTGATGCTACTTGCTTGCTGTATGTTCATGATGAGTTGGTAGTAGAAGTTAGGGAAGATTTAGCTGATGAGGTTTCAGAGAAAATGAAGTTTATCATGGAGAATGTATTTCCTGATTGTATAGTACCGATTATTGCCGAAGGAGGAATTTTTGATGATTGGGCAGGTCTTAAGCAGGGAGGTATCGATAAGTTGAAAAATCATCCGGTGTTAAATACTTATGCAGACTTATACGTTAAAAACATATTACTGAGAAATGCTAAAACAAAATAACGCGTATGGTTGTGGCTTATATGCTGTAGCCAACGCACTAGATTTACCTGAGCTAGTTACTCCTGAGAGATTAGAGGCTAGTAAAGATGGAAACACGATAGGTCAATTATCTAGGTGGTTACAGGATTCAGGACACGACTACTATATAGAGGTTTTATATTATGATGATACCGTTGACCGTTTACCTGACAATCATACTAAATATAGACCATATTTCGAGGATGGTAGCGAGGCAATACTACCTATACTTTTAAGGGTTCAATTTTCGGAAGAAGGTAAAGGTCATTTGATTGCAGGTAATATCTACCCTGATGGAAAGCTATTGATTTATGATAGTTTGGAGGATGAAATTGAAGAGACTACTTTAGAGAAAATTAATGATAGATACCCGTTGGTTTTCGGTTTGTATGTATTCAGAGATTTGATTATTGACAGTTACATATTTTGTATAATTAAAGATAAATAGACATGGCGAAAAAACAAATGCAGACATTTAAAAATGTTAATGAGGTTAGAGCTAACCTAAACAAACATTATAAGTCTAATGCTTTACGTTCAGGTAGTGAAATGCCTAGAATTAAAAAAGTTCCTTTCGGAGAACCTGCGTTAGATTATGCTTCGGATGGAGGAGTTCCGATTGGTAGGGTTTCTGAATTTTTAGGAGACCCTCACACCGGTAAGACCCGTAACGCTTTAGTGGCGATGGGAAAATGGCAGAAATACTGCTTTAATTGTTGGACTCCTGATGTGCTTACAGCCGAATGGACTAGAGACAAACAAGGAGACCCACAATTAGTTAATTGTAGTTGCTCTAATTGTAGTGAACCTAAAACTACTATTCAGGCTATGGTAGATATTGAGGGAACTTGTGACCCTAACTTCATGGAGTACTTCGGTATTGATATAGATGGGGTAATTTATAGCCGACCTGATAAACCGTCTCAGGCGGTAGGTATTGTTGATACGCTTATGCGTACAAATGGTATCGGTTTGATTTTATTGGATTCTATCGGTAGTATGGGTTCAGATAAAGAGGTAGATACTGCTATCGAGGATGACAAAATGAACCAAAACGCGTTATTCTTTAACAAGGCTATGCGTAAATGGCAGATGGCATTAAATGCGAATACCAACTCGAATGATGGTCAGGAGAGTGGTACTGCGGTAATTATTATCAATCAGATGTACACTACGTTGGACTTCTTTTCTAAGCAAGTTCCTCAGGGAGGGAGAGGCTTAAGACATGGTAAGGGGTTGAGCTTGCTGATGGCTATTTTTGATAAAAATATTGACCCAAAAACTAAGGAGATAAAAGGGGTTCACGTTCGGGTTAAAAATGAGAAAAATAAGGTGGGTATTCCATATAGACGTAAGGAATACTACTTGAACTTAGACCCGTTTGCTGATGTTCTTGAATATTGCCAAACTAATGTGGCTTTACAGTACATAGAGCTTGCAATCGATTTAGATATTATTGAGCAGAAGGGTGCTTGGTTTTACTATGGCTCCGAGAAATATCAAGGTAAGGCTAGTTTAATTGATGCCTTCAATGAGGATATTAAAAATGCAGTTGACGAAATTTTATACAAAAAAGATAGAGATGAGCGAAAGAAGGAGCTACAATCCAAAACCAAGTAGGGCAGCAGCAATAATAGCAACAATTATAACAGGGGGATTATTATTTCTCCTGTTATGCTTTTTGAATTGGTCATGGGATATTTATGAGTGGAGGCTAGGTAGTAAAATAGCTTTCCCTATCCTATTGGCTTTGCTTGCCGGTTATAACACTAACAGTTATTACAATGACTTATCGGACTACAGGTATTATAAGAAAGTAAATAAACCAATGGAATAATTATGGGAAAAGATAAATTACCAAGTTGGCTGAACAGAGAAAAACCTACTAGAAAACGCTCAGATAAACAAGAAAAGCGATTGGCTAAGCAAATGGGAGGTGTACAGTATGCCGGCTCAGGCTCAGTTTTCGGGGAGAATGATGTTAAGACTAAGGATTTTAGTATCGAGGCTAAGACTACGGAGAAGAAACAGTACACGCTTAAGGTGGACGATATAAAAAAGCTCAGGAAGAAAACCCCTTTTGATAAGAGGGGTTTATTTGTTGTAGAATTTTCAGAATACGGAGAGGAATTGGTTATGATGGATATTTCAGATTTCTTAGAATTAACCGGTTTAGACCAACTTAATAAGTAGCACTATATTTGAATTATGAATAAAAAACGAACATCACCAAAGGACATACTATTTACGGAGAGTGAAAACTCATTTTACTTACGTAAGAAATTTACGAGTAAGAAACTTGCTCCCGACCCCTATTTAATTACTAATGATTTGGATGAGGCGGTAAATAGATACCTAGATGATTGTAAGAAATGGAATATTAACCCGAATAGGAAAATGGTTTTAAAGTTGATAGCTAAACATGCTCCTGAGGAGAAATAATAGTTATTGCACGATAATTTACCTACCCTATATTTGAATCATAATTAATAACAACAAAATTTCAACAACATGAGCGAGATTAAACAAGCATTGTTTTTAGTGGCGGAGCCGAAAGAGGACACAAGTGTTCTTATGCCACTAAAGAATCAAAGAATGACTACAGAAGATGGTAAAGCGGTAAAAGTTGACCATACCCTTGCCATAACTCCTAGATCGTTAGAGTGGGACTTCGTACCTAAGGCTGTCTATGCTACAGACATATTAACTAAAAGACCTCAGGGATGGTATGCAGCAGGAGCCGATATGTATATGGTTGCTGATGATACCGGAATGATTGTATCTCATGATTTTAAAGATGATAAGCATAAGGAATACGTTGATGCTTATAAGAAATTCAAAAAAGGTGGAGCGACAGCAAGTGAAAATCCTAAAAAGAGAGGTGGTAAAATCACGTTACTTCGCGAACTACAAAATGATAGCAGATTGACACCTCCGACTATTGAAGATGATGGATGGTATGTGGATGAGGGTCTATGGTACTATATGCTTAGATGCTTTAAGAAGAGAAAAAATGTTTTATTCGTTGGGGCTTCGGGTTCAGGTAAGACCGAGCTTATTAGATTTTTAATGTCTAAGTTGAATAAAACTATTAACATATTTGATATGGCGGTATCTAACCCAAACAAAACCTTTTGTGGTAACTTAAGAGCAAGCAATGGAAGCACGAGTTTTCAGTTGGCTAGATTTGCTCAGGTTATTCAGGATGAGGGGTTGGTTCTTATGGATGAGCTTTCAAGGGCTGCACCATCTGCCAATAACATATTTTTACCGTTGTTGGATGGTAGGAGAACTCTATACGTAGAAGATGCTACCGACCCAAAGGATAGACAGATTGGGGTAAACCCTGATTGTGCATTTTGGGCAACAGCCAATATTGGTGCTGAGTTTATTGGAACGAATGCACTAGACCATGCCTTACTGAATAGATTTCAACAGGTAGGCGTTAGTTACCCTCCAAAAGATAAAGAGGCATTGCTTTTAGTTAAACGATTTGGAGTAACACAAAAAGAGGCGGAGGCTATGGTGGAAGTAGCTCATAACATTAGAAATAATGATGATTTATCGAAGGATATTTCTACCCGTCAGCTTTTTGAAGTAGCTGAAACCGTTGCGGATGGTTATAATTTGGTTGATGCTTTCACTTGGACTATCTTGCAGCAATTCGAGGATTCTATGGATGGTGGGGAGAGAGCGACTGTCAACGGTATTATACAAGCTATGTAGTCTCATGTTGTTAGGGGTGTCGGTTATACTCTTCTTTTAGTTCAGCTAACGGTCAATTTTTTGAACTGCCGATGCCCCTTCTACATAGTTGGGGTTTTATTATTTCTAAGCCCTATATTTACTTAACATTAAAATACCACAAGATGCAAAAAGAATTATTTGATGAGATTACAGGTGCTACGGATTGGTTAGGCAGAGAGCTTGACTACACCTACACTAAGGAGGGTGTCGCTATTGGTTGGGAAAATGCCTTGACCAAGACGGATGCTAAGTCTAAGTTTTTGATGCGTGTTGATTCAGAACACATCAGCGCAGAGAAGAAACTTATGTACACGAAACAGGCTTGCCATAGTTTGTATTCGAGAATGATTACGGGTACGGGGCGTAATGCTAAAATAGTATTCAACGAGGATTTTAAATCGTATAGAGTTGATGACTTGCTTGCAGTAACTATCGAACCCATATATACGAAGGATGTTACATTTCCTACATTCAATCATGCACTTGACCCGATACTTGGGTACTTTGTTCATGAGATGGCACACTTTTTATACACTACCGACATTTACCCAAATTACATTAAGCAGTTCAAAGGAGGGGAGCAGAAAATAAAAGCTACTCTTATGAATTTATTAGAGGATGAGCGTATTGAAATGAAAATCGCTAAGTCCTTTCGAGGCTATACAAACTACTTAGGGAAAGCTAAGGAGTATTGTTTTGGGCTTCGAGTAGATAATACTATCGATGAGCAATTAGATGAGCTTGTTAAGCAACAGAGTTCTCCACTACAACTAAGGCTTAATAATTTAATGAGTACTTTCATTATGTTTCTACGCTATCCGCGAGGACTTAAGCGAGAGGATGTTGAAGAGTTTGAGCCGGAGCTTAGAAAATGCATGGATATACTAACTCCATTTCCTGAGGATTTGGCTGAGTTGCCTGATAAGGTAGAGGCTATTTATGATGTATTTCGAGGAGTTGTAGAGGATGCTATCGATGAGGCTAAACAAGAGCAACAACAGCAGCAACAACAGAGTGATGGTAGTCAACCTGAGCAGGACGAGCAGGATAATGAGGAGCAGGAAGGCACACCGCAGAGTGGCGGTCAAGATGGTGGGTCAGGTGCAGATGGCTCCGAAGGAAGTTCAAGTGGTGGAGATTCAGATTCGGATTCAGAAATTGCTGAGGAAGAAGATTCAAATAGTAATAATTCAAAAGAAGATACAGATGAGCAAAATTCGGGCAAAGAGGATGGCTCCGATAGTGAGGAGAGTTCTAACAAGGGAGATGGCGATGAAGATGAGGGTACTAATGGCGAGGAGACATCAGGAGATGGTACACAAGGTAACGGTGATGAGCTTTCCGAACATGCAGATAGAGGAGAGTCGGCTGAGGAAAGTGATGAGGGCGACAACCAAGATGGTTCTAATGACGGAGAACAGGACGATGATTCAAAAACTGACAAGCACGAAGGAGATGGTTCAGATGAACAAGCCTCAGGAGATACTCAAAACGGAGGCAATAAAAGTGATGAGGGTCAACAGTCGGGCAATATTGATAAAGCGTTGCAAGGTCTTGATTTAGATAATGTTAAGCCTGAGGATGTTGATAAAGTTCTTAACCAAGCATTAGGAGGACTATCTGATGAGGTTAGCGAGGATATAAACCCTGAAATTACTGAGAAAGAATTGGTAAAGGCTTTGGCTAATGCGGTAGGTGTTAAGGCACTCCGAGATATAAACAATATGGATGGCGAGGAGTTGGAGGCTAGGTTGAGCAAAGGGGCGCATATCTACCCTGAGACTGAAAACCTTAGATTATCCGAATTATCTGTAAAGTTTATTGATGCCGACAAAGTTACGGACTACACTAAGCAAGAATACAGGGACTGCCTTAGTAAGGTTAAACCTTTTGCTACATCCTTAAGGGCAAAATTGCAGCAGCTTAATAGAAACCATACGTACTACAATAAGGGTCTCCATGAGGGAGATTTTGATGAATCGAGGATAGTTGAAGCTATATTTGGTTCTCAAAATGTATTCCATGAGAAGAGAACGGTTATCAATACGGGTGCAGTTATAGGATTGCTTGCGGATGAGAGCGGTTCTATGTCCGGAGATAATATCAGAAGAGCTAGAGAGATTTCTATACTGTTTGAGCGCGCACTAGAAGGAGTTAATAAAACGGACTTTTATTGTTACGGTCATACCACTAACCGAGATGATGATACGGAAATTAGGAGATATTATACCGGTAGAAACTTGGCAGGTAGGCATGCGCTTGGAGGGATGCAAGCTAGGGGGACGAATAGAGATGGTCATGCTATCTTAGAAGTAGTAGCGGATATGAGAGCTAAAGTAGATAAGAGAACTCCTATTATTCTGTTTATGCTTTCAGATGGCTATCCTTCGGCATCGGTTCCTTATGGTTATGATGGGGTAAGCTATACAAGAAAAGCCTCAAAGGTTGTACAAAAGTATATGAATACTACGGTAATTCATATTGCCATTGAGGAGGATATACCGTCTCAGGATATGTTTGATGTGTATGTAGAATTTTCAGACCAACGGACTTTAGTTAAGGATGTGGGAGGTTTGCTTAAGAAAATTATGCTTAAGCAACAGCAATCAGTAGTAATTTAAAAAACAATAGGCTCCAATTCGGAGCCTTAATTTTCTTGATATGTTAAAAACTGAATATAGCATTAACTATGATGCAAATACCGAGATTTCGGCTAGGGAGTATTTAGACTACCGTTATTTACAGCTTATGAAATTTGGCTTTAAATTGAAAGATGAATTTTCATATCAGGGTAAGGCTATTGTTTCACTCTATAAGAAAAAATACCACTCTAATAATTTAGGTAGTATATTCATATTTGAAAAATACAGGGGTCAAAATCTATTTGAAGAGATTCAGGAGAGGTTTCAGCTCCGTATAGTTACGATAGAGGAGTGTAACCTTAGGTCGTATCTAAGGAATAAGGGCATACCTTATTCTATGCAAAAGCATAGTGAGGCGTACAACATAATTCAGCATCACTATAAAGATAAGAGGGCTGAGCGGAGCGGAGTACCTTTGATTTATCATATAGACGAGGGCTTAGCATTGTTGGAACATTTAGGCGCAGCTAAAAATGTGAAAGATGCTTATGCTTTACACCCGATGATTCAGTCAACTAAGGACTTCAATAATAATTATAGAATAAACTTCTCAGGTGTTAACTCAGCATCATTGTTATTGGCTGCTGAGTATAGGCATATTGCAAATTCTTATTTATCTACAGGTGTGAAGGAGGACTTTGCCGGCTTTACCAATAACGATATTAAGCTTATGTTGATAGCTGACAAGGTGCAGAATTACAAGGACTTTTTAAACTATCATAATGGAGTACACTCTAAAAGCAAAAGACTAAATGAATATTTTTCGGATTGGTTTAAGTTATTGGGGGTTAATTATAATACCTTAGCTGAGGAATTAAAGATTAAGAGGTCTAAAGAACTAATTGAAATAAAATGAGTTTAAAAAATCTAGTCAATAAAGCACGAACAGTCAGGAATGCTCATAATATAGGGCAAGCTAGGGGTGCTAAGCTATCTAATAATTTTAACGCCCTTACTTATGACTTGAACCATCGCATGCCAAGCAAGGACGAAATAAAAAGCATTTTAACGGGGCTTTTAGACGACTTAAACGCCCACGATGGAGAACTAACCACCGAATATAAAAACCGCTTAATTTTAGCATCTTTTAGGCTTGCTTTTTCTCAGGATGCGAGAGCAGTTGGATGTTTTCATCCTTCTGAAATATCTAGGGAAGAAAACCCGTGCAAAAGGAAGATGTACTTTCAATATGGTAGGGTTAAGAAGGATGCCACGTATGTAAATTTTACTGCGGATAACCGAATGATGAGACTTGTTGATTTAGGCTCATTGGTACATTTGTATATTCAGGAAAATTTGGATAGGCTTAGTGTGCTTAGTGGGTTTGAGCTTGATGTAATATCGAAGAAGTATGGAATTACGGGTAAAATGGATGGAGCTATTCATTTTTCAGGATTAGACGACCTTAATGAGTTCTATAATGAGGATATGGCGTTGGAAATTAAGACTATCAATGACTATGGATTTAGAGCGTTAAGGGAAGCTAAGAAAGATCACAGAAGGCAAGCATCGATTTATGGAGGTATCTTAGGTTATAAAAACATTTGCTTTATCTATTATAATAAAAATAATAGCGAGTTGAAGGTGTATGTTCATCCTGTAGATATTGATTATGTAAACTACTTCAAAGGTTTAGCTGATGATGTTATCACTAGATTCAAACAAAATAAGCTGAAAAATAGAAGTTCGGATGTTTCAAAACATTCTAATATTTTTACTAAGATTTGCAAAAATCGAACGAATAAAAGGGCAATGGACTGTGAGTACGCGGACTTTTGCTTCAACCACAAAACTAAATAATTTAACTAGATATGAGTACTAAAATTTTTCATGTGTACCGCACAAAATTAGACATCTATGAAATATTGGAGGTCTGTAAAAAGATTAAACCTGAAACCAACAAACTCATTAAGGAGCAATATTTGGAACCGGTTACTAGGGCTATTGTATCAAGTATGGATGTAAAAGCTACGCTTACTGATGAAGATGTTAATGCTACGAGTGAGATTAAGGAACTTAAAAAGCAAGACCTTTTCGATGCTTCTTGTAGTATTGTTGTTTATCCTTGCTTAAACAAATATAAGGAGACTAAATCCTTATTTAAAATTTTCGGTGGCTCTAAGGAGGTACACGACAAAATAGTTACCGCACTTTCAGGAATAGATTTCCACTACCAAAATCAAGTTGACCAACCGGAGGATGTTACAGATAAAGAATGGAATAAACGCATTGAAATTTGGGATGCTGTATTGCCTAATGGTAGTTTCCTAGATAATGGGCTATCTTACGATTTTCAGCGTGAATCTCATTTATCTGACTTTGAAATACTGAGGGCTGTTAGAAAGCATGACCTAGATGATGCAGAACGCAAAAAGAGTATTTTCCTAGAGATTCGTATGAATGAGGTGCTGAAAAAGCATAAAGAAGATACAGGTAAAACTATTTCAATGTCTGACTATATTAGCCTCAGAGCTGAGCAGGTTAAAGATATTGAATCGGGTAAGTATGATGCAGATATTAATAATGTTGAACTTATAGAAATAAAGTAATGGTAGAGATTTTAGAGCTAAGCAAATCAAACCCTAAGGGAGAGGTTATAGCTAAATTTGTTCCTGAGAATTTTCCTTTGGGAGCTAGAAAGGGAGATAAGTTTACGATTAATGAAGAAGTATTCGTAATTTTAAATTCTACTACTAATCCGGTTAAAAGTACTGTAACTTTAGAATGTGTTTCTGAGGATTCTATCGATGATGCAATTACGGAGGTTCTTATGGACTTAGTCGGTGCTGATAGTAGCAAGTTAGACGAAATACTTAAAAAATTAAAAATAGATGCCAACAAGAGAAAACACGAATAGACGAACAGGTGGAAGTAGAATTGACAAACGCAGAGAAGCTCCACAACAAAATAATGGAGAAGGGAAGTATGCCGATTTGGTGGATATTAGTTTTCTCCCTAGAGAGCTTGTTGAGCGTATTGATGATATATTTGATTCTTACTTTAAATTAGGGATGCGTAGAAACCCTAGCAGTTTAGAGGAAGCTCCGGAGTTTCCTGACCAAGTATCTAGCTTAACATCTCCTGAGCTTGGGGATGTTTTAGGGGAGTACACCGCTTGGTTTTCATTTGCCTCAGATAAGAATAAATATGTGGGAGTTGCAGCTAGTTTCCTTGAAAGTGAGATGAGCCGAATTATGGATGAGCAGCTTGGGGAGATGGTTGAGGATAGAGGTAATATCGATGCGAAAAAAGCGAAGGCTAGAAGTAGTGATGAGTATAAGTCCTATTTAGTCTATGCTCAAAAATTGCGAGGGCTGAAATACATGCTAGAGAGTGAAGTTTCTAGGTATGATAAGTGTATCTCTTCACTTAGTAGAGAGGTATCACGTAGAGAACATAACGCAGGATTCTAAAGATGAAGATACCTTTTGGTAAATATTATGGTAAGACCATTGATGAGGTACTAGGGGACGACCCTAGCTACCTTGTTTGGTTGGATGAGAATACGGACTTCGATGTTCCTGAGTATGCACTAGAGAACGCTTATGAATACATAGAAGATTCTATGGAACCTGACCTAGATTGTGTATTAGGTGATGATTGGGGAGATAGGTCTTGATAATATTGAAAATCCTATGTCGCCATAGGTGCTTTTTGTGGTTGCCTCATTCTTTCGGGGATGGGGCTTTTTTAAAATTAAAATTATGCCGGTAAGAACTAATAAGAAAGCAGCTCCAAGAAGGACTGTAAAGAAAAATAAAAAATATCAAGTAATTTATGCTGACCCACCGTGGCGGTATGATTTTTCTAAAGATAGTAAGGATAAAATCGAGAACCACTACCCTACTATGTCGTTAGAGGAAATTAAAAATATGCAGATACCTTCGGAGGATAATTCCGTTCTTTACTTGTGGGCTACTGCGCCTAAGATAGAACAGGCTTTTGAGGTTATGAAGGCTTGGGGTTACACCTATATAACTCAAAGCATTTGGGATAAAGATTGGATTGGTATGGGGTATTGGTTCAGGGGAACCCATGAGATTTTAATGGTAGGTAAGAAGGGTAAATTCAGCCCACCATCCCCAAAATTTAGAATGCCATCAATTTATAAGGAACGTAGAACCGCGCACTCAAAAAAGCCTCAGTATTATAGAGACCTTATTAAAAATTCATTTCCGGAGGCAAGTCGAATAGAGTTATTCGCTAGAGAACCACATGCAGGATGGGATGTTTGGGGTAATGAAGTTAGTAGTAATGTTGAAATAAAATACTAGATTATGTTAGTAGTGATTGAAAGCCCCTATGCAGGGAATATAGAGGAAAATATCCGGTATGCTAGAGCTTGTATGTCGGATGCTTTGAAGCGAGGGGAAAGCCCTTTTGCATCGCATTTGTTATATACTCAGGATGGTATATTGAATGATGAAATACTTTTAGAGAGGGAGCAGGGTATCGCTGCCGGATTTGAATGGGGTAAGCATGCGGATAAATGTGCTGTTTATACCGATTTAGGAGTATCTGAGGGTATGAAAAGAGGTATTGAGAATGCGGAGAGAGAGGGAATACCTATTGTGTTTAGAAATTTAGAAAACTACTAACTATGCCTACCCGACCTAATTTACGTGCTATTAAGGCGTATGCTGAGGAGAAAATGCACCCGAAAAAATCAAAGACCCACAAGGCTACATGGAAACATTTTGAGCGTGTAGTGGCTAAGGATTTTGATACGCATAGAACTCCGCTGTCGGGTATGGTTAAAACTATAACTAACTCAGATACACTACATCCCCTTATATATGTGGAGTGCAAGCTGAGGTCAGATGATTTTAATTTTTGGGAAGGCTTTGATAAAACTGTCAAAAAGATAAGTGGTAAATACTCGTTTATTAGAATAGAGAAATCAAAGACCGGTAATTTTGTGGATTTGTTTTTCGCAGAGGATTTTTTAAAAATGCTTAAGGCAGAGGAGTTTGCTGAAAATTTAATATCTTGCGTTAAAATAGATAAGGTACATACTTCGGTAGTTACCTTGTTTGAACAGACGGAAGAAAGAGCAGAAATAGAAGGAAAAATACCTGTTGTGGCATTAAAGAAGAAGAATAAGAAGGGCTATTTATTGGGAACTCATCCGAAGCATTTAGTTGAATTACACAAAATTTTAAATCATGGAAAAAACACAGGAAAAGGGAACAGGGGAAACAATTTTCGTTAAATCAAGCACATCAGTTAAGGGGCTTGCAACTTGCATCATGGCAGAGGCTAATAACCCTGAGGTTGATGTAGTAAAAATTAGAGGTATTGGGGCAGGAGCTAACAACCAAATGACTAAGGCTATTATTGTGGCTAAGGGAAAACTATCCGCGATAGGTGTGGGGGTTAATTTAGATGTTTACTTCAAAAATGTAGAATCTAGCCATTCAAACGATACCATCTCAGCAATAGAGTATTCACTTTTATTAATCAAATAACTTATGGATAATTTAACCAAAGTATTCAATGATTCGGACAACAAGGTAGAAAAGAAAGCTTTGGTTGTCATGTCGGGAGGTCAGGATAGTGTAACTTGCTTATATTGGGCATTAAGGAAATATTCTGAGGTAAATGTTATTAGTTTTGCTTACGGTCAAAAGCACGAGACAGAAATAAATTTGGCTAAGAGTATTTGTGATAGGGAGGACGTTAATTTTACTTCACTAGACATAAGCTCGGTGATGATAAATAAGGATTCAGGGTTATTGGATGATACCGGTGATGTAAACTCTTTAAACAGTAAAGGTTTACCTAATTCATTTGTGCCTAATAGAAACCAATTATTTCTAACATTAGCTCATTCTTACGCACAACTTATTGGGGCTGAATATATAGTTACGGGTGTTTGTCAGACAGATTATTCGGGCTATCCTGATTGTAGGGAGGAATTTATCAAGTGGTTACAACATACTACTAATTTAGGTAGCCAAGAGAATATAAAGATAGTTACACCTCTTATGCATCTTACTAAAGCGGAGACGTTTGGGTTGGCTGCACTTATGGATGTATTGCCTGTAATAATTAATGATACACTTACTTGTTACAATGGGGACTTAACTCAAAATGAATGGGGAAAAGGGTGTGGGGATTGCCCTGCGTGTGAACTTAGAAAGAAGGGATTTTATGAGTACATTGGAGAGTGATTTACAGTCAATAGATAGACCTTTTGAGAGGTTTGAGCTTCCGGAAGCTAAGGAAGTTATTTCTTATTTGGAGGGTAGGTTTGAGGTTATTTGTCCTGTACTAGAGGAGCCTGATAATTTGTGGCTAGAGGTTGAGTTAGTGCCGAATAGCTCGGGAGACTTCATTGAATATGTTAGCTTCCATAAGTGGTTAACTTCTATACGGGATGAGCCTTTAGGGATAGAGGGTAGCTGTAACCTTATTTATAACCACATAAAGAAAATCTGTTCTCCTACTAAGCTAAAAGTTACCGTACAGACAGGCTACAAGACCATAAACCAAAAGGTAGTTAAAAAAAGTTGGAAAGATGACCTACATAAACATTAATTAATTATATTTGCTGTAAGCAATATTGCTTATTAACCTAAATTATTATTTGCTATGGGAGCTAACAGTGCTGCGAGAGCGACAGGCGGAAACACCGGAGGTGGTGCGCGTTTAGGTGGGGGATTATTTGGGCGAATCCGAAGAGGAGCTGCTGCTGCAGGTCGTAGAATCGGAGGTGCTTTATCGAGAATCAACCCTTTTAACTAAGGACTAAAATTCTCATTTAAGGCTTTAGCCGAGTTCAGTATAAACCATTTTGAAAACTGCTGAGCGAACAAAAAACAAAAGGAAGAGTTATCATTGATTTGGTAACTCTTTTTTATTTGCTTAATTTGAGGTAAACAATTAGTATATAATAAAGTAGTATATTTGATAATAAATTTCGGACTATGCCATACAGAAAACCACCGGTTACTAAAGGAACAGATAAATTTTTAGGTTATTGCGCGGTAACACCTAATAAGAAATTTATGCGCTTATTTGAGAGGGCAGGGGTGCAGAATGTGCTAATTTCCTATCACTACATCAGGAAAAATCCCGACTTCACTAGAGATATAATGTACAAAGTTCAGGACAGGGGCGGAGTATTTATGACGGATTCAGGTGCTTTCTCTTTCTTAAATGATAAGAATTTCGATGCAGCTCAATTTGATTGGGTTGATTATTTGGAGGAGTACACCCAATGGCTATATGATAATAAGGACTTGGTTTTCTCGGCTTGTAACTTGGATGTGGATGCTTTTGTTGGACATGATACGGTAAAGTCTTGGAATGATAGCCATTTTAAAAGCCTAGAGAAACACATGAATATTATTTATGTGGCACATAAAGGTATCAGGGGCTATGGGGACTTGGCTATTGTGAAGGAGTATTGTGCTAAGTATGATTATGTGGCTGTGAATGATAGTATGGCTAATTATGCATCCCAAATTTATCAAACCGCCAAGAAAACAAAAACTGCTATTCATGGGTTGGCTTGGACTAAACCTACCGTACTTAAGGACTTTCCTTTTTTCTCGGTAGATAGTTCATCGTGGGTAAACTATCAAAAATATGGGGCTACTCCGGTGTGGGATGGGGTTAATTTCAGCCAATATGATAAGGATAATAAGGGAATACGTCAGAGCTTAAAGATGCAATGCACTAAATATGGTATTAAGCGTTATGAGTTTATGCACGAGAAAAACCAAGATGATGAGCTGCATAATGACGATGAAGGGCTTACTTATTCACTACGTACTTGGTTAGACGTTTTTCAGAATATTAAAAAATTTGCTAGAACTAAATTAAAACACACCCTTAATCAGATGGTTAAGGGTAAAGCTTTTGAATATATGGGAGAAGGAAAAGAAGAAGAAACTAAGGCGAAATCGTCTAGTTTGGAAGATGACTTAGTGGGAACAGATTTAGAGCTGTCTGAGGCTAAGGAGCTTACCTATGAGGTTGATGAAGAAACAGGAGAAGAGGTAGCTGTGTATGACAAGAGGGATAAACGTATATCCATCTTAGACTTTGAGGATAATCAGGGAGGCTCTATGTTTTGTGATACTTGTCATATCGCGGATAATTGCCCTAAGTATAAAGCTCAGAGTACTTGTGCTTTTGATTTTGCACCTACTCAGATGATTGAAAGCCCGATGGCTGTTATAGACCATTTAATAAAAGCCCAAACGCAGAGAGTTAACAGGGCTATGTTATTTGAGAAAGCAGAAGGAGGGATGCCGAATAAGACGTATGCTACTGAGTTGAAATTACTAGCTGACTTGAATGATCGTAAAACCAATATGATTATGATGGCTAGAGCGAAGGGTATTAAAATTACAGAATTTTCAACTACCTTAGACTTATCGGATGGGGATGATGAAAATGGAGACCCTAAGCCGAAGCAGGGAGGTGTTGCATCTATGTTAGTTAATATGATGAAAGATTCTGATGATTAATAACTAGTTTGGCTTAAGCCCTACCTATACCTTATTTTTATATTATGGGAGAAAAAAGAATATCTATAAAAGGGGCAGATAAATTTGAAGGTTTATTTGCAAGCTTAGTGATAAGCATGGGAGAAGAAACAACTTTTCCTACTTACTTTAATGAGTATTTATCTAGTATATACTCGCAGACCAATGGGCTTTTTGATTTTGCAGGTGTTAGGTATTTAGATAAACCTACAGGAGACAAATGGCTTAAAGCTTTAGGGGCTGAGGGGTATGCAGATGGTAATATAGCTATAGCTCATTTTTACTATAATGAAAGCGCAGATATTAAAACCCTTAAGGACTACATTGTGGTACTTATTCGGGACTATTTCGCTGCTTATTGTACCGGCTGTGGTTACTCGGTACTTAGTGGGCATGCGGAGTATGTAGCACCCAAGAAATATGCGAACACTAAACTATCGGGAGGGGAATATTCCATAGTTATCTATTCTGATTCTCTTAGCTGTTCGCTAAAGGGTGTTATGGAGGACATCTTTAAATGGAACAATGCTACTATAGACCAAGCAAAAATTATATTCGGGAATACCGGTAAGGTGGTTTTGAGGAATTGCGCTAAATTAGAGGAACTAAAAAACCTAGAAAATCTTTTTGATTCGATAGGTGCAAAATACACGATACGATGATAACAAAACTTGAACTAGAGAATGTAACAATTAAAATTGACCATAATATTGAAGAGGAATTTACGGGAGGTTTTTATTGTAGAGTTAATACCGAGCTATTTAAACGCTATTTTGAGGATAATGATGAGATACCTTATTTGGGTGAGTATAATGAGGACAATATAGAGCTGCTAGATGATGATTATGTTGAATTTTCTAACTCAGATGCTTTTATTGTTTTCTTTGAGTACTTGCTTAATTATTTATCCGATGAGAAGCATGAGATAGAGGTAGCCACTAATGAACCTTTTTGGGTTATTCATGACTATTTCCATGCTAAGAATGATGTTGCATCCAATACTGTTTACGTTGATGCAGATATAGAAGAGCAGAGGATTGAGCAAGCGTTTAATTATATAGTAGAACATTTCCCTGAGGAAAACATCTTCGAGGATGGGTATAACTATTTAGAGGAAATTGATTCGGGATTTAAGAATAGATTTGGCAGATTTTTAAATGTTGAAGGCTTGTATGAATATGTTAAATTACAAACTTTTGGGGAAGAACTAGAGGAGGAACTTTATTAGTATTAAATTATGTATAAACTAAGTAAAAAATTCAGATTTGAGACAGCCCACCGGTTAGCGAAGGGTTATGTTGGTAAATGCTCAAATATTCATGGGCATTCATGGAATGGAGAAATTTCTGTTTCTTGTAGTGAGCTTAATTCTGTGGGTATGGCTATTGATTTTTCAGACCTTAAAACAGTTTGCTCTATCATAGAGGATATTTTTGACCACAAGTTAGTCTTATATAAGGATGACCCTATAAAAGATGAATTGGATGATTTTCCAGTACCTATTTTTTATATGAATGATAATCCTACCTCAGAGGTTATAGGTAAGTACATACTAGATAAGGCTAGGGACTTGCTTATTGAGATGGGCAAAGGTAATTTAAGGGATTTGTGTGTAGTCGTTGAGGAGACTTGCACTAGCAGATGTGAAGTAAGTTATTAATTATGGGGGCAAAGAGAGCAATGGATTTATGGGGCAGCGAATTAGTTGCCTCTAATATTTTTTTCAAATTCGAGGAAAGCATTAACCCGAAAGATTGGGAGAGGGTGTGGGCAGACTATTCTCTTTTAAGGGGTTTTTGGAGCCGATCGTACTTTGTTACTATGCTTATGCTCAATAAGGATGAATCCTTTGAGGCTTGCGGTAAGAAACTACTTAAGCTTTTAGAACGAGATAAGGATGGTGTCTATACGAGGCAGATAAAGCCTTACATCTCACAAATAAAATCAGATTTGGCTAATGACCCGTATGAGTGTAAACCTCTTATAAGTAAGATTAAAAATTCCTTTATAGATTTTGGGGAAAAGGAGTTCATAATTTTAGTTCGGGTTACTTACAGCACCAAATATAATTTCTTGGATAATATGACCGGTGTGTCACTTACATCGGATGAATACAATAATATTAAAAACGACTTATATGAGTAGTTCAGGGGAAGATATAGCTAGAGCTATTACAGACAGGAGAAGGCAGATAAAAAAGATGAAAATATTTGTATTTACATCTACTGTTTTATTTATCGCTGTTATGGCATGGGGCTACCTTAAATACGATAAAGCTAATGCAGCGGTTACAGAAAAAGAACGCGAATTAGAGACTTTGAAAATTGATAAGGTTGTGCTTAGGACTAGGCTAGAACGTGAGATAAAAATAACTGACAAACAACAGAGATTAGTTGATACGCTACTTAAGGCGGTAAAAAGTTTTGATTTAGAAAAGGTTACTAAACAAATTGATGATAAATATGGGAAGGAAAGAGATATTGTTACTGCTCAGCCTATTGATAGCACTATCAGCGAACTGTCAGATTGGCTCAACGAAGTACCCAAAAAAGATACTATTTCAGGGAGATAGCTTGGTTGGATTTACCTACCCTCAGGTAGTTAAAATACGCCTTTTAAAGATTGACCTAGAACAGGCAGGAGAGATGATTGATAGTTTAGAGGTTCAGCTAGATAAGCAAAACTACTTACTCGAAAACTATGTGGAATTATCTAACCGGTATAGGTCGGAGAGAGAAACAGCCTTAAGATTGGCAGATAAGAATGATTTAATCATAGCTAGGCTTTCGAGTATCAATTCAGACTTAAGGGAAGATTTTGAAAAAGAAAGGACACTAAAAAATATTTTTGGTGGAGGTTTAATTGCCTCGTTGTTGGCTATATTAGGATTTGCAATTTTTAATTAATGGAACCGGTGGAAAATAGAGAACGTAAATTTTTAGACCCAAACAGACCCAAGATAGGGAGATTATACTCGTGTGACCTAAAGACGGGAAAGGTCAGTAAAGAGGTAATATACAAAGACCATGTTTACAAAAAAGGAAGGACTATGGTTCTTAGGGAGTTCTTTTATCCTAGTGCAAGCAAATTATATTCTTGGTCAAAAAATAGGATAGAAGCTACTGAGTATTTCCAAAAGAAAATAGATGAAATGGCTAAAGGTTTGGAAGATAAGGGATAAATAGCTATTTTTGATTCAATAGTAATTACTAAAAATATTTATGTCATGGCAAATTTAACATGGAAAGCTGATGAGGCTAATGATAATGTAGAGTATGGTTTTGTTGCAGATGCGACTAATCCTGCATTCACACTTACTACGCTTGATTCTGACGATGTAGTCGTTGAGGGTCATGTGACAAATAAACCATTCAATGATACTGTTTCCGGAGGTGCAGATGCAGCAGCTAATGTTGCTAGTGCTAAAACTCTTTGTGATAATTTCATGGATGAGACTAATGTACCTCAGAATGGTACAGAAGTAAACGGATAGGGCTTTACTCTAGTTCTAAGTTTGAAGTTTGGAAGGTGTATCTTACGGGATGCACCTTTTTTTTTTTTTTTTTTTTTTTTTTTTTTTTTTT
>CEPZ01011291.1_pt1 | contig 77961 bp, 64 predicted proteins | sample 530461 | NCBI WGS metagenome assembly CEPZ01 (sample SAMEA2620106, study PRJEB7988) | marine metagenome | isolation source: saline water (ENVO:00002010), including
TTCTCTTTTTTCATGATCCTATTCCTAACCACTGGTATTGGTAACGGTTCTACCTTTCGCAGTGTCCCTTATATTTTCAGCAAAGAACAGGCAGGCCCCGTTCTCGGATGGATCTCAGCGATTGCCGCTTACGGCGCATTTATTATCCCTAAAGTGTTTGGACAACAAATTAACGCTGGTCATCCTGAATATGCTTTATACGGATTTACTGTTTATTATGTAATCTGTCTTGTGCTTAACTGGTGGTATTACCAGGGACCTAAAAGAGAATTTGATAATCCATAATAAATAAACTGGAAAAATGAGGATAGAAAATATAAAGATGGTCACATGATTGGGCAAAAATGTTTGCAGAAAATCTGGTTGAACATGTTGATGAAGAATAAATAATGAGCTAACAATAAGGAAATGAAGTATTATGTTTGAACAATTACCAGAAGGACATATAATTAAAACAATGGTTAAGGAACATGAACATATCCTGGCGATGCTGGATGAACTACAGGAGATCGCTCTCCAGCTTTCTGATGATGATCAGAATAATGGCATTGTTTTTATGAATCGGGCCAATGAATTGGCAGTAAAGATTATCGGTGCAGAACCCCATCATCAACGGGAAGAACAGGTTCTCTTCCCAGCAATTGAAGAAGTGGGGATTTCTGGCCCCACCCAGGTCATGCGCATGGAACATGAAATGATGCGGGAAATGAAACATGACTTAAAAAGTGAAACAGAAAATTCAGATAGAGACTGGTCAGTTCGAGTAGAGAAAGTATCCCAATTAATATCGGAACTGTGTAGCACGCTCCGTCAGCATATTGATAAAGAAAATAATATATTATACCCCATAGCTTTGCAAAGTATTACAGAAGTTGCCAAGTGGGAAGAAATGAAAGTAAGATGTGATGAAATTGGTTATTGCTGTTTTTGTCCAAGTGAAATACAGGAATCGATTAATTATTAACAACAATGAAAAAATAAAATGTTAAAGTGATATTGTTTCAAAAAATTCCAAAATAACAAGATAATAAGGTATCAATATATTTATTTAGTTTATATATTCTTTATGTTGTATAAAGGAGAATAAATGGGAAAAATAAAGAAATTGCTGCCAGGCGGCATATGGTTCTTGGACCCACCCAAAGATATTTCGTTGGATGGTTATCGAATCGATAAGGTCATTCAATACACTGATTTTGTAATTACTCTCTATTTTGCTATCGTGGTTATAGCGCTTGTATTTTTTATATGGCGGTATAATTCCAGAAAAAACCCAAAAGCATCCTATGATCATGGTAATCAAAAAAAACATTTAATCATGACGGTTGCCATGGGTCTGCTTGTATTCTTTTCAATAGATGTGGTAATCGAAACAATGTCATTTAAAGATTTGAAAGAAGCATTCTGGAATTTCCCCAAGGGGAAGGATGTTGTTCGTATTGAGGTTATGCCGCAACAGTATGCCTGGAATTTCCGATATGCCGGTGAGGATGAATTATTTGGCACGGACGATGATATCGTTCCATCGCAAAACATCATGCATATTCCTGTTAATACACCAATTGTAATCCAGTTGACTACGTATGATGTGATCCATTCATTCTATTTACCAAACTTCAGGATCAAGCAGGATGCCACACCGGGGATGGTGACCGCCATGTGGTTTCAGGCCATGGAAACGGGTCAATATGAAATTGCCTGTGCAGAACTCTGTGGAAACAGCCATTTTAAAATGAAAGGGTACCTTACTGTAGAGTCTGAGGAAGATTTTGATTCATGGCTTGGATCATTAGAGCCAGAAGGAACAAAAGATGAATTGGATGACTGGGGCGCTGAAGAAGTGGAAGGTGTTCCCGAATTTTGGGCTTGGGCTTGGAAGGAGTTAAAATAATGCATTCTGAATCATTTTGGCGAAAAGACATTTTCTCTACTGACCATAAGACCATAGGTAAACAGTTTCTGTTCTTTGGCATTTTTTTCTTACTCTTTGGTGGTTTTCAGGCTATGCTGTTACGCTGGCAATTGGCGTATCCGGGGCAGCCGGTTCCTTGGTGGCTCATGGGCTTTTTGTATGAAGGTACTGGTGGAATAATCGATCCCGATGGTTTTAATCGATTGTTTACAATGCATGGAACTATTATGATATTTTGGGCCATAACTCCCATATTAATCGGTGCTTTCGGTAATTTTCTTATTCCGTTGCAGATTGGTGCTCGAGATATGGCTTTTCCAACCTTAAATATGATATCTTTCTGGACGTTTTTCCTCTCTGGTGTGGTTCTTTTACTCTCTCATTTTTTACCCGCTGGAAGTGCTTCCGGGGGATGGACCTCGTATCCACCATTAAGTTTACCCGGCGGAGGTATCCCGGGTCTAGGGCAGGCATTTTGGACCTTATCCGTTACCTTAATGGGTGCAGCGACTATGATGGGTGCTATTAATTATATTATTACAGTTATAAGACTCCGGGCTCCTGGAATGACGTATTGGCGAATGCCATTATCTGTTTGGGGTTTGTGGTTAACATCCATTTTAAACGCCATTTTTGTTCCGGTAATTGCTGCAGGCCTAATTATGTTGCTGTTGGATCAGTTACTGGGCACTCAATTCTTTGTAGCCGGACGCTTGGCAGCCGGTGGTGGCGGAGATCCATTACTTTTTCAACATGTCTTCTGGATATTCGGACACCCGGAAGTGTATATTCTGATACTCCCCGTATGGGGTATTGTTTCTGATCTATTGGCCATTTACTCAAGGAAACCGGCTTTTGGTTATAAAGTAACTTCCATCTGTATGAGCACAATTGTGGTATTGAGTTCTATTGTCTGGGGGCACCACATGTATACTACTGGTATGAGTCCTTTGCTAGGGAAAGCCTTTATGTTTCTCACTTTACTGATAAGCATACCCTCATCCATTTTCTTTTTCAATTGGCTGGGTACACTCTGGCGAGGGTCATTGCATTTTGATCCACCAATGCTTTACACTATGTCTGTGATCTGGGTCTTTGGTTTGGGCGGTTTAACAGGACTATATAATGCCACTGTTACGTCAGATATCTATCTCCATGATACGATGTTTGTAGTGGGGCACTTTCATTATACTTTAGCAGCCTCCGTTTTATTTGGAGGTTTTGCTGCTATTGCTCACTGGTTTCCGCGCATGTTTGGCCGTATGCTGAATCCCTTGATGAGTAAGATTCATTTTTGGGGAACATTTATTACTTTAAATCTGGTCTTTTTTAATATGATGGTGGTGGGGTATGCTGGCCAACATCGGCGTATCTATAATCCGAGCGAATATGAATTTTTACAACCCCTAGCTGATATGAATGTTTTCATCACTTATGCAGCATTAGTTCTGGGATTATTCCAAATACTGTATTTGTTTAATTTTGTTTGGTCATTAGTAAAAGGGAAGGTAGCCGAGACCAATCCTTGGCGAGCTACTACTTTGGAATGGACTATGGATTATCCTATTCCCCACGGGAATTTCGGAGAAATCCCTCAGGTTTACCATGGACCTCATGAGTACAGCAATCCCAATACAGATCAGGACTGGGCGCCTCAGACTGTTGAGATTAAATCATCATGAGTGTGGCCACAATAACATCAAAAAAATTATTTATAATTGATGAAAAAACATCATCCTTAGGCTTAATTGTCGGTTTTGTAGCAATTACAATGCTCTTTATTACCTTTCTGGCCACCTTTTCATCCATGATGTTGAAAGAACTCCAGTATATCCATATCGATCTAATGACTAAGATGATCGCCGTGGGTATAACGTCTGTATTGGTGATAAGCAGTCTGTTATTTGCGATATCCCATCGACAATGGTTGTCTGGTAAGAAAAAAGAAAGTTCCTTTTACCTTGCGTCAAGCATGGCCTTAGGCATTGTGTTTTTATTCGGTCAAATTTCTTACTGGCAATTACTGGTGAAACAGGGCTTATCTGGGTTAAATAATGTTTTAGTTGGGATGGTGTATTTAATGGCTGGCGCCCATGCAATTCATCTAATTGCCGGCTTGGTATTCCTTGCATGGTTGTGGTTGCAGCTAAATAAAGGTGGAGAATTGAAAGAGGTTAGATACCGGCTAATCGGATGGTTTTGGCATTATTTATCAGCACTCTGGACGGTTATACTCCTCTATCTGATAATAACGGTTTAGGCAAATAAATCAATTAAGATAAATAAAATGAATAAAGCTATACAATTAAATGACAGATTTGGTGCTGCAACAACAGGAAAATTGGGGATGTGGCTTTTCCTAGTCATGGATGCCCTAACCTTTGGGACAATCCTAATTGGTGGAATTGGTCTAAGGAATGCTGCAGATGTCTGGCCCACTGCGGGTTTAATTCTCAATGTTCCCCTGACTGCTTTTAATACCTTCCTGTTGATCTGCAGCAGTTTCACTATGGTGATGGCTCTCAATGGGGTGCAGAAAGGGGATAGGAAATCATTTATCAAGTATCTCGCATTGACGATTGGTGGTGGAGTTATTTTCCTGGGAGTTCAGGTTTATGAATATACCCATTTCATTCTTGGGAGCAATGAACTGGGCGTTGTTCTGTCTCAGTCAGGTTTTAGCGGTACCCAGTTTCTCCCATTTACTGGAATGTATGGAGCGGTATTTTATACTACTACTTCTTTTCACGCTCTACATGTGTTAACAGGTGTAATCTATTTATCGGTGATTCTTACACAGGCAGTAAAAGGGCAGTATGGATCAGATAATTACGATCGGGTTGAAGTGGCAGGCTTATTCTGGCATTTCGTTGATTTAATCTGGATTCTTGTATTTACTCTAATCTACTTATTATAGGAGATGAATGATGAAAGATCGTAGAAAAGCGTATTTTATGAATGCAGTATGGTTAGCTGTTTTGACATTGTGTGAAGTATGGATTTACGGGATAAACATTGACCGGATCGCTTTGGTGATTATCCTTTTGGCATTTACGATAACAAAAATGATGCTGGTTGCTCTGGTCTATATGCATTTGAGATATGAAACAAAGTTTTTACGCCGATCGTTGCTTGTACCAATACCTTTAGCGGTATTTTTTTTATGGGGTGTCGTATATGATTTATCATTTAATTGGACAACAATGTAGTGTAATGAAGCAATTTGTTCTCATAACGGGATTATTCAATTCAATTATACGGGCCTGCCCCTATTGTGCAGCATCCGATACTATTGGCGGCGGTCTTTCCGTTTATATTCCATTAGTGGGCATTATTTTATCACCAATGGTTATGGTGTTGGGTGCAATTTTATATATAAGGAAAAAAGAACCAAATAATTCTTTTGAAGAAAACAAATGATGGTATAATGTCTGACACTGTGTTATACTCAAAATCTGCAGAATACGGTATCCAAGCTATGATCTATCTTGCTGAACACAAGCCGGAAAAACCAGTCATGATTAGAAAGATAGCTGAAGAGTACGGCATCCCCTATCAATTTTTAGCGAAAATAATGCAGATTTTGGTAAAACATCACTTGATAAAAGCCACTAGGGGTAGAACAGGTGGGGTAGAGCTTGGGAGGGAACCGAAAAATATTTACTTAAGTGAAATCATATATGCGATTGATGGGTTACCTCCTGAGAAGGATAAATGTGTTATTGGATTAGATCTCTGCTCTGATGATACCCCTTGCCCACTTCATGAAAAGTGGAAACCAATTCGCAATGATATTCGAGATATGCTCGAGTCAAAACCTTTAAACGAATTAGCAAAACGTGTGATAGAAAAAAGAAAGAAAATGCATTCATAATATTAGATAGTATAAAGATTTCATCTTTTTTCCTATACAAGTGTTATTTAGTTTTTTATCAATAACATTATATTATTGGTTTCAATTACCGGATGTATTGGTATTAAGTATTTTGGGCCGAATTTTATTATTCTTTGTCCATAGTTATATTATTTTATTTTTTTCTGGTGGTTTTTTGTAAGGACTTATACGAAAAAGCCTTGGCTAAGATTACGCCAACACTAAATAATCATCACATTGTTAAATGAACTGGGACAGAGCTGACAGAATTAACTGAGGGCTTGCAGCAAATAAGAAATTCATTTTTTACCAATAATTAATTGTTGATCTAAATAGAGGGTACTATATTCGCCGAATATTTTTGAGTTCAATTTATTGAATATCACTACATTTAGATTAATCAGGAACCAATAATGTACACTGTCCACCATAAAGAAAGTTTCTGGGCGAAGTACATCTTCTCCACGGACCATAAAATCATCGGTCTCCAATACGGTATCACATCGCTGGTGTGGCTCTTGTTTGGGTTTACATTGATGATGATTATGCGCTATCAATTGGCATATCCAGAAAGTCCAGTACCATTTATTGGCGGACTATTAGGGGATGGGGGAATTTTACCCTCAGAAATGTATAACTCATTGGGAGTTATGCACGGTACAATTATGATTTTTCTGGGTGTAGTACCATTAGCCTTTGGCGCTTTTGGCAATTATTTTCTCCCCTTACAAATTGGCGCTATTGATATGGCATTTCCAAAATTGAATGCCTCATCATATTGGATGTATTTCGTTGGCTCGGTTATTATGGTCATAGGTTTTTTTGTTCCTGGTGGGGCAGCAAACTCTGGTTGGACATCCTATCCACCATTAGCCAATATTGCAACAATGGGTCAAACTGTATGGTTATTTGGTATGGTAATGTTGATTACATCATCCTTATTAGGATCTATTAATATTTTAGTTACAGTTATTCAGCTCAGAACTGATGGTATGACATGGTTGAAGTTACCTATTTTTGTTTGGGGTCAGTTTATTACTGCTTTTCTTTTGATACTTGCGTTCCCGCCCCTTGAGGCTGCAGGTGTATTGCAATTAATGGATAGATTAGCAGGTACGAGTTTCTTTATGCCTAGTGGTCTAGTTGTTTCTGGAGAAGTAATGACAAATGCTGGGGGTGGAAGCCCATTACTATGGCAACACTTATTTTGGTTTTTAGCACATCCTGAAGTATATGTTCTGATTCTTCCTGCCTTTGGAATTGTTACAGAGGTTATGGCAAATAATATACGGAAACCAATTTGGGGTTATAAAGCATTAGTATATTCTATGATATTTTTAGGGTTTATGTCTTTTATTGTTTGGGCACACCATATGTATCTAACAGGGATGGGAACAACCATTGGGGCCTTTTTTCAAACTACTACCATGATCATTTCTATTCCATCTGTAGTTATTCTAACGGCATTATTGATTTCATTGTGGGGAGGCTCAATCAGGTTTAATACTCCAATGTTATTTGCGCTGGGATTTTTACCAATGTTTGGCATCGGAGGTTTAACTGGATTACCACTCGGTTTAGCAGCATCTGATATTCACCTTCATGATACCTATTACGTAATTGGCCATTTTCATTATGTAGTTGCACCGGGGACGATCTTTGCCCTCTTTGCCGGCATCTATTACTGGTTCCCAAAAATGACAGGCAAACGTACGAATGAAACATTGGGCAAGCTGCATTTCTTCTTTTCGTTTATTTTTATGAATGGTGTTTTCATGCCCATGTTTGTCCAAGGATTGGCCGGTGTATCCCGCCGCCTATGGGACGGGGGTGAGGTCTATGCCCATGCCGCCGATTACCTGTATTTAAATGAAGTTATGTCTGTTTCGGCCTGGCTGTTGGGTCTGGCCCAGATTTTCTTTATCGTGAATATGATCATCAGTCTTAAAGGTGAGAAAACAGGCGAGGTTAATCCTTGGAATGCGACCACACTAGATTGGACCGATACAACATCACCCCCATTAGGTCATGGTAATTTTGAAAAAATTCCAGTTGTACATCGGGGTCCCTATGAATATAGTGTACCTGGCTCTAAAGTAGATTTTATACCACAAAGTGAGAAGGGTTAAGATTAATGGATATTCCATTTACCGTTAAAAATCGACCTGATACAGGTTTGTATAATGGAAAGCTTGGTGTCTGGCTCTTTTTAGCATCAGAAGTTATGTTATTTGGAGGTTTATTTTCTGCCTACATTTTTTTGAGGACCGGCGCTGAATCCTGGCCTATCGGGGCGGATATACTGAATGTTCCCCTGGCAACTTTGAATACCTTGTTCCTGATTTCCTCATCGGTAACTATGGTCATGAGCTGGGCATCACTGAAACTGAATGATCTCAAGAAATTCAAATTATACCTGGGGTTGACATTCCTTTTGGCAACTGCATTCCTGGTTGTTAAATATTTTGAATATTCCGCCAAATTTCACCATCATTTATATCCCAGTACCAATAACTTTCTTGGAATTTATTTTACTATGACCGGTTTACACATGCTGCATGTCATCGGTGGTATGATTGTTATTTTTTATTTTCTTGTTCCCGGGGTGAAAATGTGGGACAGTAATCCAAGTCGGTTTATCAATCGGATCGAAATCATCGGTCTGTATTGGCACTTTGTTGATTTGATATGGATATTCTTATTTCCAGTACTCTACCTATTGTAAGGATTCATCATGGCAGATTTAACTCCTGAAGAAATCAAACATCACGTTAAAACTTACGTCCTCGTTTTTGTAGCCCTGGCGTTTTTGACGATTGTAACTGTTGGAATTTCCTACCTTGATCTAGGGTTGGGGGCCTCGGTGGCTCTGGCCTTGATTGTCGCCAGTGTTAAAGGTTCGTTGGTGGCCTGTTATTTCATGCATTTGATAGATGAAAAAACAACTATCTATTGGACATTATTGGTAACTGCTGCCGCCTTCCTCGTCTTGATGTTCTTACCCCTAGGTACCATGGCCGTACAGGTTCAAGTGTAAAATGTCGCTTAAATCATTTCACATCCTGTTCATCATATTGTCTATTGCCACTACCGTTTGGTTCGGTTTTTGGGAATGGAATCAATCTGTTTTTTGGGCAATTGTTTCATTTTTGGCCGGGGCCGGGTTGGTGGTGTATGGGATACAGGTCTTTAAAAAATTCAAAACGATTTCCTGATGAAAAAAACAGTTATCATTGTCTTGGTTTTGGGTGTCGTCCTTTTACCAGAAGTAGGTCATGCCTGTGCCACCTGTTTTGGGAATACCAATGCAGCTGCAACCCAAGGCATGAATAAAGCTATTTTAGCCATGCTTGGCGTTACCGGAACAGTTTTGGGTGGTTTCGGATCATCCATTTATGTCCTTCACCGGCGTGCCAGGAAATATGCACAATCATTAAAAAGTAAAAAGAATTAATTCGGAGGTAATCCTCGGTGTTAGAACTGCTTAGATATTTTGGACTGCCAACGGTTTCCGCATCAACCCAAGGACCGGCAATTGACCATATTATCGCTCTCATCCATTGGTTGATGCTCATTCTATTTGTCGGATGGGGTGTATTTTTTATTTATACCCTGATTCGTTTTCGGGAATCAAACAACCCCAAAGCGGACCATGAAGGTGTAAAAAGCCATTTTTCATCCTACCTGGAGGTAGCTGTGGCTGTGTTTGAGGTTGTATTGCTCATCGGTTTTGCCTTTCCCATCTGGGCCAGCCGTGTGAATGATATTCCCAAGGGACCGGAGGCAGTACAAATTCGGGTTGTGGCTCAGCAATTTGCCTGGAATATTCATTATCCCGGTTCCGATGGTGTCTTTGGCAAAACATCTATTGACCTTGTGGATGAAGTTGAAAATCCGATCGGTCTTGACCGTAGTGATGAATTTGCGAAGGATGATGTATTTACAGTGAACCAATTGCACATACCCGTTAATACAGCCATAAATATTTCACTTTCATCTAAAGATGTGATTCATTCTTTTACGTTGCCGGAATTGCGAGTGAAACAGGATGCTGTTCCAGGAATGGAAATCCCAGTCTGGTTCGAAGCTACAATGACTACCGAAGAATTCCTCCAGACCACAGATGGTTCTGCCCGGGAAGGTATGGGATTTGAAATTGCCTGTGCCCAGCTCTGCGGATTGGGCCACTACCGGATGAAAGGATTCCTTACCATTCATGATGATGAAGGCTATGCCGCCTGGCATGAAGAACAGCAGGAATACCTGGCAGAGGAGGAAGACGACGACTGGGGTGATGACGAAGACTGGTAAACTCGGATCGATCAAATAAATATTTGGTGAAACCCCTATTGGTTCTTGAATGGATAGGGGTTTATTTCTGGGATTAATTCAAAATTTAACCGTCAGTAAATTGTAAATTATAGGCCTGATTTCGGGGGAAATATTAGATTATGAATTCACCATCCCACACTTGGCTTCGCCGCCTATCTAAATTGACCGTTTTTTCTACCTTATTCCTCATTTTCGCTGGTGCCTTAGTCAAAAGCCATGAGGTTGGGCTCTCCGTTCCAGATTGGCCCACCACCTATGGAAGACAGATGTTTGCTTTCCCCTTATCCGAAATGGTAGGTGGCATTTTTTATGAACACGGCCATCGATTAACAGCAACGATTGTAGGGTTTTTTACCTTGGTACAGACTGTTTGGCTTGGGTTTTCAACAGAACCCCAATGGCTGAAAAAACTTGGATACTTTGCTTTAGGCGCTGTTATACTTCAAGGCCTGTTTGGTGGGATTACAGTTTTGTATTTTCTTCCGCCGCCTGTCTCTATCATCCATGGTATTTTGGCCCAGACCTTTTTTATTATGACTATCGTCCTAGCTTACGGTTTATCAATTGAACGGACAAAGCGGGTTGAATCAGATTGGCCCATTGATTTCAAGAAAGGTGCACTCATTATAGGCGGATTGGTTTACATTCAACTGGTTATCGGTGCGTTGATGAGGCATACGGCATCGGGGTTAGCAATTCCGGATTTTCCCACCATGGGCGGTCTATGGTTTCCAACTTTTTCTGAAACAATGATTAATAATATTAATGCACACCTTTTTGACCTGGATTTGGATATGGTTTCACGCACCCAAGTAATTATTCATTTTATGCATCGGTTAGTTGCTGTGATAATTATAGGTGCCATCGGCTTTTTTGCACACCGTTATAGTTCATTCTTAAAACAGGATAAAACAACCCGATTGACCATGTGGACGATTGTTGCTATTGTAGCCCTTCAATTCACCTTGGGCGCTGCTACGGTGCTGACGGAAAGGTCACCATTCATAGCCAGTTTTCATGTACTCACCGGGGCCGCCTTGCTGGGTGCATGTAGCTTATTTACTTTGAGGATCCATCCTCAGAAATGGTCTGACTGGAAATCCGGATGAAGTTTAAAAAACAGAAAGCCAAATCTCTTTTTAGCGTTTACCTGGAATTGAGCAAACTCAACATCCTTTCGTTTGTTTTGGTGGCGACTTTATTGGGTTACTACCTGGGGAATCAGGGGATTGGTTCCTGGGAAAATTTAATATTTACGTTATTGGGTGTTTCCCTGACAGCGGCTGGATCTGGGGCCCTGAATCATTATTTAGAATGTGAGCCGGATAAACTCATGGAGCGGACTCGGAATCGTCCCTTGCCGGCGGGATTGATCTCACCCCTTCATGTAATCCTTTTTGGTGTTTTTATGGTGGTTTCCGGGAGCATCCTCCTGATATGGAAAGTAAATCTCCTCACGGGATTTCTCTCCATCATGACCGCCTTTCTCTACATTATTGTTTACACTCCCTTAAAACGGGTTACCTGGCTCAATACGTCCATTGGATCAATCCCCGGCGCCTTGCCCATTGTTGGCGGCTGGACAGCCGCTACGGGAGAGATCAGCACCATGGCCTGGATCCTATTTGGCATCATGTACCTTTGGCAGCACCCCCATTTTTATGCCATTTCCTGGATGTGTAAAGATGATTACGCCCAGGCGGATTTCAAAATGCTGCCGGTCATTGAACCGGATGGATCAAGAACCATCCGCCAGATATTCTGGCATTTGCTGCTCATGATACCCGTTTCACTTTTGCCTGTGGTTGAAGGATCATTAGGGAAAATTTATTTAATTGGCGTTACCATCATTTCATGTGCATTTTTTCTATCCGCCATTCCCATGGCGAAAGATAAATCGCAAAAAAGCGCATTGTTATTATTGAAGGCATCGGTGTTTTATTTGCCGGCCTTACTCATCATTATCATTATTGATTTAGGAATTTGAAAATGAATCAAAAATTACGATTTATTATTTATGGAATTGTGGCAGTCATCCTGGCCGTTACCTATTTCTTGAAAGAAGGAAAATCGGCCACCGGATTACCTGTCATCGGAACCATTCCTGAATTCAGTTTTACCGACAGTCAGGGCAATGAGATCAACCGCCGTGACTTGGATGAAAAAGTGTGGGTGGCTGATTTTATTTTTACCACCTGTACCATGGCCTGCCCCGTGATGACGGGCAATATGAACCTCGTTCACAAGGAATTTAAAAATAACGATGATGTGCGCATTGTTTCTATTTCAGTTTATCCTGAGTATGACACACCGGAAGTGTTATCGGAATATGCATCCCTGTATAATGCCAATACGGATCGTTGGCATTTCCTCACTGGTCCTGAAGAATCGGTGAAAGAAATCATTTTGAAGGGATTCAAGATCGGCGATTATGAGGACATCATTTTCCACAGCGAAAAGTTTGCCTTGGTAGACAAAAAAGGACAGATCCGTGGTTACTATAGTGGCATGCAGACTGAAGAAATGGCCAAACTGAAAAAAGATATCAAAATCCTATTGGAAGAAAATTGATGGCAAATCAGGATAATTTCTGGCTGCGGATCATTTATATTGTTTCGGTTGTTTTATCTGCCGCCGTAGCCTTTCTCATTTTAGGCCCAAGACCTGAAGGTATAGAAGGTACAATTGATGTATCCGGTCTGCCTTTTGTCAATGCCACTTTGAATGGAATTACCACCAGCCTTCTTTGTTACGGATATATTTTAATACGAAAGAAAAAACGCCAGTTACATAAGAATGTGATGTTATCTGCTTTTGGTACTTCCGGCGCCTTTTTGGTCAGTTACGTCATTTACCATTGGTTTAAAGCAGGACCAAAACTGTATATAGGCGATTTTACGGAAATTTATTTATTTATTCTTTTGACCCATATTGTATTGGCGGCGATCATTATTCCATTGGCATTGGTTACCCTTTACCGTGGCTGGACAGATAATATCAGCAAGCACCGGAAGATCGCTAAAATTACCTTACCGTTTTGGCTTTACGTATCGGTCACCGGGGTAGTGATTTACAGGATGCTATACTGAGGAGGGAGTAAAAAGTCCCGATAATCGCAGTTTAAAACGTAATAATTCACGCATTACCTCATTACGTTTTGCATATTCGCCTTACTATTTATAATTTTTTAACCAGCCCGCCAAACTTCTGGTTAATCTCAAACCCCAGTTTATAAAAAAGTCCTGACTGGAAGAATCCTACCGTCAAGAATTCAAATTTCTTTATCTTTATACGGTTGAATAATTCTTCTATAAGGCGAATACTGAGATAGCTTTTGCGGTAATGGGGTACTATTACAACTTTTTCTAAGTGGGCAATACGGGGTCCCATCCGTTTCCAGAAAACACCGCCAGCTAAATGATCTTTTTTGTCCATTATTAACAGGAATTCATGCTGTGCTTCAAATTGGACATCAAGTTTTGCCTCCAGCAGCAAGCGATGGAATCGGGCTACTTCCTTGGGATGAAAAGGTGGACGAATTTTAAAGGTATTTCCTGATTTATCCTCGATCAAAACAACCAGATCCAGGCGTGCTTTTTGACCCACAGCCCGGGTGATAAGTTCCGCATAATCAGCTGCATCTACGTGCTCAAATACGAGCCGGGTGAGAAAATATTTATCAGCTTCGTTCAGTTCAATTTCATCATGAATGAGATGGAGGTGTGTTTCCAGGCTTTCTTCCGAGATTGAGCCTGAACGCATTTGAATCATAAGCTCATTCAAACGGCAAATTAAATGGCGGTTGCCATCCTTGAATGCTGTCATGAGAAAAAACCGAATCCGCGTTTCCGGGTAGCTTTCGATGAGTGCCTGCAGGTTGTAGTCCTTGTATAAATCCTGAATAATGACACCTCGGGCTTTATGAGTGGCACCGGGGTTTAATTCCAGCCAGCGCTGGTACCGGAGAGAAGCAAAAACAACCTGTTTTCGTAAAAGACCAAAAGTATGGATTTCATCCAGAAATTGCTTTACCCGTTGCGGTGATAAATCGAATTCTTTATTTGATTTTTTGATGGACCTCAGGATTTTGGATCCTGTTTTTATCCCGAACACTTCCAGGGTTACGGTAAACAAGATTTCCCAATCGGCCATTTTTTTTAAGCCCGGCAGTTCACTTTCTGTTGCCAGAATAAAATTTTCATAAAGGGATAAAAAAATGTCGTCAATGGTAGATGCTTTTTTACGTCCTGATATGGACACAAGCCGAGTGCCCACATAATAATCAAATTCCGGAATGATCACATTTTTTGGAGAAGCATCAGCGATCATCCGCGTGCAGCCAGTCCGCTTCCAGAATTCAATATAGGCTGCTGTGCCATTCCAGATAAAGTGCAGCCAGCGCATTTGCCATCGATCCAGATAAGCGCCGGAAGATATTTCACCCTGCTTTCGATCCAGGTATTGAATAACCGTTTCACCTGGAATGTATTCTTCTGTATAGCATTGGTGCTCAGGCCAGAATGCACCGAAATCTTCCACCAATTTATGCTCCCCAACATGGGCACCGATAGAAATAAGCCAATTGGTTTCCTGGTTAAATTGTGCTGGGGTGAGGCTATCATTAATGTTGATTACACAATTATAAGCATTACCGTCTTTCAGTTGGACCAACACTCGAACCACATGCTTTCCGTGCCCCTTTCCCAAAAGGGTAAACCAAACACCTTCGGGCGTAATATCCAAAAGTTGGATTTGACGGCCGCCGGAAAAAATAAAAACAGATTCCCGGATCAAAGTTGAATTCTGTACAATTATTTCTATTTTATTCCTCAGGGTCTTTGACAAGTTTTGGTCGAACTGGAGTAGAGGTTTCCAGTTAAAATTCAACTCGGATTGGTTTCCTTTGATCCAAGTGCGGAAACCGTCCGTTAATACCGTTCGATTGGCCCGTGCTAAAGCGGAAAGTTTTTGATTTTTGGATACCAGCATCCACAGGGTCAACTCACCGCGGACACGAACAAAATATTGTGGTTGTTTCAATCCCAGATCGGTAATCAGGTTAATTAATCCTTCTCCGACTTTTGCATTTTTTAGGCCTATTCTTGGTGATGCCATGAATTCAGCCAGCAATTCCAGGATGGATTGAATATGATATCCATGGATGAATCCAGAATTAAATGAAGCCATAGCTTCTGATTGAAATGACTGGCGGTATAAATTAATGAATATTTTTCCGCTGATGTGGGGCATAAGCATTTCCAGGGCCCGAACCCAGAAATATGGGTCAGGGTGATACTGAAGACGAAACAATTGGTCCTGGATGATGGCTTGATATGTTGGTGCTTCCAATCCAGCGTGAAAGTGGTCCAGGGCAGATTTTATATGTTGCCTGTCTTCTTGAAATAAATTGGATGCCGCCAGATGGAGGGAAACCAGGGTTGGATTGCCTTCCGGATAAGGAGGCGCCTGTTCCAGGGATTGCGATTTTTTGTTGAAGGGTAATTTAAGATGATGAACGGACAAGACGCGGTAGGGTTCAAAAGATATGACCCGAAAACCCACTTCACCGATAAAATCCATTAAGGATTGGTTACCCAGCCAAAGCGAGGGGTCCCGCAGGAGTTTTTCAAAACTTATGGTTGTACTATTGGTGTGATAAACAAAATCGCCGATAGTTAAGGCCGTTTTGGTCCATTTCAATGTCAGCCCATCCGCCAGTTCATATTCCCGGATGGATTTCCCATCCCAGCGGATGTCTCCACGGGTGAGGTGTTTTTCACGCAGGAGCCAGTTGGGAATTTGAATTTCATGATCCCCGTGGATGAGGCTGATGTAATTCTTTTCATACATGGGATCAATGATATGGGCGAAGTGCTTCAGCACATTTTTCCGTTTATACGTATTCTTTGGCGTCAGTTCGTTGTGTTCATGGTCAAAATCACGGGGGATGATGGCATAATTCACAATCCGCTCATAGGGCGGCAAAAAAGTATTTACTGAAAAAACCAATGAACTGAAATAGGTGCGAATCTCCTCAGGAGACATAGAAGAAAGGTTCACAGCCTCGTTTCCCGGTTCGGGGTAAAGGAGGATGGTGTTGAATTCCTTCCCGTCCCCCACCAGAAAAACAGACCGTATTGCTTCAAAATCCTGGAATAAATTTTCAATTTTCTGGGGTGAAATAGTCTGTCCACGGCTATTTTTGTAAATTTCTTTCTTTCGGTCCACAATGAAATAGTGACCTTTTTTCTTTTTAAAAATATCCCCGGAATGAAACCAGCCATCCGTATGTGAGCCAGCAATCTCTTCCTTATAATAACCGGGAGAAACATATGGCCCTCGCATGAGGAGTTCATCATCATCTGCAAGTTTCAGTTCAATCCCCGGGAGCGCCTTACCCACAGAGTCGGTCATATAATCTTTAGGTAGTGTCATGGTGATGCCTCCGGTAGCCTCCGTCATCCCATAACCGCTGAGAAGGTTAATATCATTTTGGTGGAAAAATTTGAATATGTCCGGATCAAGATAGCCAGCAGCGGAGAGGCCCCATTTTAATTTTCCCCCAGTGATGGATTGGGTCACTTTTGCAATTTCCTCATCCTCGGATTTTTCAATGGGAATGGATGCCGCAACCTGTTCCTGGATTTGAATCCACCGTTTAGGGATCGATATAAAGACCGATGGCTTAGCGGTCTTAAAATCCCGCAGGAGTGTCTTAAAGGAGGTGGATTCGGTGAATGTATAGGTGGATCCCCAAAAGATCGTTCCCATCATTTCAAACCAACGCCCGAAGGTGTGGTAAAGGGGGAGGTAGCAGAGAAAATTGTCATTAGGGCCAATTTCCGGCAGGGCCAAGGCACGTGCAAAACGTTTTGTTATAATATTTTCTTGTGTAAATATAATGCCCTTGGGGTTGTCAGTCGTCCCTGAGGTGTACATGATCGTAGCCAAGGATTGTTGATTTTTGATTAGAGGATTGATGATTTTGGATTTCCTGCATTTCGTCATGAAGTCATTCCATTCTGCATTATCATCAATTTGGGTGGCTTTGAATTCGGAGGGACTCCGTTTTGCTTCGGAGAGCAATTCCCGGGCTTGGTCACTGCCCATAAACAGATGGGTTATTTCTGCATGGCCTAAGACATAATCCAGATGGTCCGGGGAAAGGTTCATGGGGATAGGCACCACACGAAGACCATAAGCGAGGCAGGCCAAGTCAATGAGGACACCATTTAGATGGTTCGAGGTTAAAATGCCAACCGTATCTTTCTGTTTTAAATTGGAATGAAAAAAGGAACCGATAGTTTGAACCGTCTCCCACACATCATTATAGGATTGAGAAAAATTTTTATTTTCAGAAATGGTTTGAAATAGTGGTTTATCCCCGTACCGTTCCTTCCGCTGTTTGATCATGGCATAAACATTAAAATTGGATTGAAGAATGAGTTGATGGAGGAGATGAAACCACTCATCCACTTTACTCTCTTTATAGATTAACTGATTGACAGCAGGAAGGTGCCCAATTTCTAAAGATTCATGAATGGCATTTTCATCATTTGAATCCAATAATGCATGAGCGGATGCAAACAGGTCATGGGCAGTGCAAAAACTATTGAAGGCATTTTGGATCATTTTGGTCGGATCAGCCATCTGTAAAATTAGAAAATTCAATCCATACATCCCTCATCTATATAGTTGTTCAATGTTATGGGTTTCTGTAAGTTTTCACTAGATTCGAAGAAATAAGATTCGGTGGCAAAACAAACCCAATACTCCAAAACGCAAGTGGCCAAATACCTGGCTGAGGCGCCTAAAGCTGTAAAAGCCTATATTACTGACCTGGAACAGCAGATCAGCAATTTGTCCAATATTGGTTTGGCCCTCTCCAAAGAGAAGGATATGAATAAACTTCTGGAGATGATTCTACTGGAGGCCAAGCGAATTGCTAATTCTGACGGTGGAACACTTTACATGATGACCGATGACCGGCGCCTGCGATTTGAAATCATGATGACCGATTCCCTCAATTTTCACATGGGGGGTACATCCGGGCAGGATATTCCTTTTTATCCTGTGAAGCTTTACGATGACGAGGGGGAACCCAATAAATCCATGATTGCCGCCTACGTGGGGCTCACAGGAGAAACAGTGAATATTAAAGATGCTTATACGGCCAAAGGGTTTGATTTCTCCGGGACAAAAATGTTTGATGAAAAAACGGGCTACCGTTCTAAATCCTTCCTGACGGTTCCCTTGAAAAACCACGAAGAGGAGATCATCGGCGTACTCCAGCTTTTGAACGCCCAGGATGCAAAATCAAAAAAGATTATTCCTTTTGCCTCCGAAGTACAGAAAATGGTGGAAGCCTTAGCCAGTCAGGCGGCGGTGGCCATTACCAATAAAAACCTGATCAAGGACCTGGAGAATTTATTTGAATCATTTATTAAGCTGATCGCCTCCGCTATTGATGCCAAATCCCCTTACACCGGTGGCCATTGCGCCCGTGTGCCTGAAATCACCATGATGCTGGCTGAAGCGGTTCAGGAAATCAAGGATGGTCCTTTCGCCGATGTGGCTTTTACAGAAAAAGAAATGTATGAACTGAAGATCGCCGCCTGGCTCCATGACTGCGGTAAGGTGGCCACGCCGGAATTCGTTGTGGATAAAAGCACCAAGTTAGAAACAATTTATGACCGGGTATATGAAGTGGAAACTCGCTTCGGTGTTCTTCGCCGGGATGAAGAGATCAAGCGCCTGAAAAAAGAATTGAAGATTGAACGTGATGAGTCACTATCCGCCGATGAAAAAGCAGATAAAATTAAAGATCTTAAAAAAGTCTATCGCAAAACGATTAACACACTGAAGAGTGATTGGGAATTCGTGAAAGAATCTAACGTAGGTGGCGAATTTATGTCCGGCGATAAAAAGGATCGCGTACGCCAAATTGAGAATTACCGCTGGAAACCCAATGGAAAGATGGAAAATTTCCTGTCTAAAGATGAAGTGTATAACCTCACCATTCCACGGGGGACTTTGACACCGGAAGAGCGAAAGGTAATTAATGATCACATTGTGGTTACCATCAATATGCTGAATGAATTGCCTTACCCGAAACATTTGCGAAATGTGCCAGAATTTGCCGGTGGTCACCACGAAAAACTGGATGGCACGGGCTATCCCAAGGGATTAACTAAAAATGAAATGACTGTCCAGGCGCGGATCATGGCTATTGCGGATATTTTTGAAGCATTGACCGCCCGGGACCGTCCTTACAAAAAAGGGAAGACTCTGAGCCAAGCCATGCGTATTCTGGGATTCATGAAAAATGACGCCCATATTGATGTGGACCTGTTTGATATATTTGTAAAAGAAAAAATCTACCTGAAATACGCTGAGGACTTTCTCGATCCCGAACAAATTGATGAAGTCCAAATGTAATTTTGGCCTTGATCTCAACCCTGTAAATACATCATCATGACTTTCGAAATCGCCTTCGTTCTTTTCATAATTGTTCTCGCATTCATCCTGTTTGTGACCGAAACATTCACCCTGGATGTGACTGCCCTGGTGATCTTGAGTATTCTTTTCCTGGCTGGATTTTTAACACCGGAAGAAGCCATTTCAGGATTATCCAACCCGGCGGTGATCACCATTGCCCTTTTATTTACCTTGAGCCACGCACTTCAGAAAACACGTGTCCTTGAATATTTGATTGTGCGCATTAACCAACTCGTGTCCAAATCACGAACTTTGGGTTTGGGCGTGTATTTGCTAACCATTGGAATCGCCAGCGCCCTGGTAAATAATACGGCCATTGTGGCTATTTTTATGCCGGTCACCATACGCCTGGCCCATCAATACCACATGAGCCCGTCCAAATTATTGATTCCCTTAAGTTATGCCGCCATCCTGGGGGGTACCCTCACCTTGGTTGGCACCTCCACCAATTTACTGGTGAATTCGATCTATATGGCTAACGGCGGCATTGAATCCCTGGGCATGTTCGAATTTGCCAGGTACGGTTCAATCATTATGGCCATTGGATTAATTTATATTTTACTGATTGCACCCCGGTTATTGCCTTCGCGGACCGTGACTTCTAGTTTGACCCGAAGTTATCACCTAGCGGGATATTTAACGGAAATGAAAATAACGAATGAATCCCCATTGACAGGGTCATCTTGTAAGGAAAGGCAGGTCAACCAGAATTATGATGTGATGGTATTGGATATCCAGAGGGAGGGCCGGTTGATTTCTCATAATGTGGGGGACCGCATTTTAAAAGAGGGAGACATCCTGTTCGTTAAAGGAACAGTGGAAAATTTTTTACGGATGAAAGAAGTGGAAAAAGTCACCCTCCTCACGGACGAAAAATTGACCCAGAAAGAGTTGGAACAGAAGGATAATATTTTAATGGAATGCATGATTACGGATAAATCAGATTTAGTGGGACAGTCCTTATATACCTCCAACTTTCGCCAGCGCTTTGGCGCCTTTATCCTGGCCATCCGTAGGGAAGGATCAATCCTGCGCAAGAAAATTGCCCATGTGATCCTGAATACCTATGATACACTGTTAGTTTATGGCACGCGGAAAAACCTGGATAAGCTGGCAGAACGGGGTGAATTCATTTTACTTGGGGAAGTCCATGAAAACCTTAAGAAAGTCCGCTTCTGGTGGATGAGCATCCTCACCCTGGGAATGGCTGTACTATTAGCCGCTTTTGGAATTTTCCCTATTTTGAAAGGTGCTTTGATCGGTACGGTGCTATTATTGGTACTGCGGGTTTTAAAACCGAATGAGGTGTATCAATCCATCAATTGGCAGGTTATCGTTTTGATTGCGGCGTTAATACCCTTGGGTTTGGTGATTGAATCCACGGGAACAGCCGCATGGATCGGATCATCCATTTCAAAAACTGTATTATCCAGTTCGATTGAGTGGCAGCCCTATGTTTTATTGGCGGTGGTCTATTCCATTACTATGATATTGACAGAATTATCTTCCAATGCCGCCACGGCAATTATCATGACACCGATTGTATTGGCCGTAACTGCACAGCTGGGTGTGGATGCACGTCCCTTCATATTTGCAGTGTGTTTTGCTGCTTCAGCTTCATTTATTACACCGGTGGGTTACCAAACCAACCTGATGGTCTATGGTCCAGGAGGATATAAATTTTCCGATTATATTAAAGTTGGACTGCCTTTATCACTGACACTTTTAATTGTTGCTGTCCTTTTTATACCCATAATCTGGCCCTTTAGTTAGGAATTATTTCATGCCCATGTTTGACTATAAATGTAAAAATTGTGACCAATTGTTTGAGGAATTGGTCTCTTCCAGTACCGTCTCTGATTCGGAAATAACCTGTCCCCATTGTAGAGCCCGGAGAGCCAAAAGGCAACTGTCGGCCCCGACTGTATCGGTTAAAGCTTCTTTTGAGCCGGCCTGTGAGAAACGGGGTTGCTCAACCCCTGCCAGTTCCGGGTTTGGTTGAGCTAATTAAGTCTGCGGTCGCAGATAATTCTCTAATCCTCCCCAATAATCCCAACTAAATTCGGCGCCGATGGATACTGCTAATAATCGCCATTCCCGTTTACAATCTTTTTTAGATGACCCCGCCAGGTCCATGTGGACCTTGGCTATTCCCATTATTGCCGGTATGGGAATTCAAACTTTATACACCATCGTTGATATGATCTTTATCGGCAGGCTCGGTGGTGACGCTATTGCAGCTGTGGCTTTCAATATGCCTGTTTTTTTTATGGTGCTTGGGCTATCTTTTGGGTTAGGGAGTGGTGTAACAGCATCCATTGCCCGGTTCATTGGCGCTGATGATAAAGTGAATGCAGATAATTCGGCTGAACATGCCGTTGCTATGGCTCTGGGGATCAGCGTAATTCTGACCTCACTTGGATTGGTGTTTGGCCAAACTATTTTATTGAAAATGGGATGTACGCCTGAAATATTACCCTTGGCCTGGGAATATTTGAAAGTGAGTTGCTATGGTATTTCCTTCAGTGTGTTTTCCATGTTTTTCCGCTCAATCCTCGCTGGAGAAGGGGATATGAAACTGCCAATGCTGGTGGCCGGTTTAGGAACTATACTCAATATTATTTTGGATCCGATTTTTATATTCACCTTGGGCTTCGGTGTGGCAGGAGCGGCCTGGGCTACCATTATCAGTCAGATTATTGTTTTTCTTATTTTCGTTTTTATGTTATTTATCAAGGAACATGCCTATGTGCGGTTTCGGATGGGGGATTTTTTACTGTCAAAATTTATCCTTATTGATATTATTAAAGTGGGACTTCCAGCTTCCATGTCCATGATTGTAATGTCTATAGGACAGTTGGTATTTAACCGGCTGTTGGTGAATTTTTCTACGGATGCAGTGGCGGCATACCAGGTGGGCGGAAGAGTTGAAATGGTCATTTTCCTGCCCATTATGGGAATTGCATCGGCATTAACAACCATGGTAGGCATGTTCTTTGGCGCCAGGGAAAGTGAAAAGATCAGATTTATAACCAAATATGGAATTTCAAGGTCTGTATCCATTACCATCATTGGGGCTGTTATGTTATATATTTTTGCACCGTTAATTGTAACCTGGTTTACAGGGGAGGCGAATATCCAAAAAATTGCCATCGGATATCTCAGGATGATTTGTATTATTTTCCCCCTCATATCCGTTGGCCTATCCATTGGACGTATTTTGCAGGGGATTGGATTGGGAATGCCATCATTCACCATCACTGTAATCCGCGTTATAGGTGTGGCAGGCCCATTGGCTTATTATTTTACCCATGTTTTAGGAAAACCAGTGGAATGGATGTGGTATGCCATGGTGGTGTCAGGGATTGTGGCGACCGCCATTTCAGTTGTATGGCTGCGGGCGGGATTTCGTAAATTCTTGTAGGCAAATCCAACTTAGAAGGAGAATTTATGGCGTTGCTTTCTGAAGATGTGATTCAAGTAGAATTGGCATCGATGGATAGATGGACCTATTCCAATAACGAAATCTATAAAGATATATCATTTCAATCCTATATGGCAGGAATTGGCTTTGTCAATCAATTGGCTGAAATAGCTGAAGCGAAAAACCATCACCCTGGTTTAACCGTTGGGTGGTGTAATGTGGGGGTCACATTCACTTCTCATGATCAAGGTGGCATGACGAGTGAATGTATCGCCATGGCCAAAACCGTGAATGTAATTCTATAATTAAATTCGAAATGAACTCATGAAAAAAATTCTATTTACCTGTCTCTGCCTTTTCTCTCTTCTACCCGGGCAGCAAGTTACATCAGCCGTTAAAGCGCCTGCCGATCCTATAATGGATGGAGATGTACTGAATGATCCGGCTTGGGCCGAGGTTACAGCTGTGACCCCCTTCACGCAAAAAACACCAGATGAGGGTAAAGCCGTTTCAGAAGAAACAGTGGTAAAGGTCATGTACTCAGACAAGTATTTTTACGTGGCCGTTATTGCCTATGATCGAGATCCAAATGAGATTGTCATATCCGATACACGTCGGGATTCTCCTTTAAATAATTCCGATAGTTTTTCCTTCATTATAGACACCTTTCAAGATTATCAGACAGGGTACCTATTTGGGACAAACCCAGCCGGCATAGAATATGATGCCCAAATAACCGGAGGTGGTGAAGGCGGCAGTATGATGCGGCGATTCAATATGGGCACCGGTGGAGGCTTCAACGTGAATTGGGATGCAGTTTGGGAAGTGAAATCTCAAAGGGGTGATTTCGGTTGGAGTGCAGAATTTGCCATCCCATTTAAAACACTTCGCTATGAAAAAGATAAGGATCAGTCTTGGGGTATTAATTTTGAACGGGTGATTGCACGTAAAAAAGAAGAAGCACATTGGTCCCCTATTTCAAGACAGCATACAATGAACCGTTTGGTTTCAGCTGGAATATTGACCAACATGAATGTTCCTTCATCCCGTAATATTAAAATCATGCCATATGTCCTAGGTCAAAACAATGAAAACAAGGAAGAAGTCACATCGAAATCAAGTGATGGCAATTTTGGATTAGATGCAAAATTGAGTGTGGGCTCATCAATGTCAATGGATCTAACATATAATACGGATTTTGCTCAAGTAGAAGCAGATGAACAGCAAATTAACTTGGATAGGTTTAGTTTATTCTTTCCTGAAAAACGGGCGTTCTTCCTAGAAAATGCAGGTCTTTTTTCAGTAGGATCAGGGGGTGGATTCTTCGGACCTGATATTGAAATGTTTTTCAGCCGTCGGATCGGAGTTGGCCCTGAAGGGGTACCAGTACCGATTATTGGAGGAGGTCGACTGACAGGAACCTTTTCCGGCATGAAGGTTGGGGTATTATCAATGAGAACAGATGCTGTGAAAGACATTACAGAAGCGAATCAGTATTCGGTTCTCCGGTTAAAGAAAGAGCTGCCGAATCGAACTCATTTTGGTGGAATGTATACGGCTCTGGAACACGGTGGCACAGAAGGCTATTTAAATCAATCCTATGCTGTGGATGCCCAACTGGGTATTGGTGAATTAAGTAAAATTGTGGCCTTTGTCGGTTTTACTGATACACCAGAATTAAAGAAAGATAATGCTTATGCATACCGGTTGGAAGTTTCTCGGGATTCAAAACAAATAACTACAACAGCATCATATACTGAGGTAGGCAAGAATTTCAATCCTGAAATGGGGTATTTGAAAAGGGGAAATTACCGAAAATGGTCCGGGCGTATTTTTACTCGTTTTCGGCCTGAAAATAAACTTGGATTATTGGAGATTCGCCCTCATGTAAATTTTGATGGATATTGGAAATTAGATGGTTTTCAGGAGTCGGGCAGGTGGCATATTGATAACCACTGGGAATTTCGATCCGGGTTGGAAATTCATACTGGGACCAATTTGGTGAAAGAGGGCGTGCTGGAGGCATTTGAAATTTCTGATAGTGTATTTGTGCCTGCAGGAACTTATAATGACCAAGAAATTCAGATTATGATTATGACTAATAGCGCCAAACCGATAAGTTTCAGCTCAATGAATCGCATTGGAGGGTTTTTTGGTGGAGATCGAATTAATGTTACACCAACAATTCGTTTTCGCTACAAGGATCGAATTACATCAGAGTTCAGTTCTAATTTTAATAAGGTCAAATTGCCTGACGGCAATTTTACCACCAATTTACTTCGGGCACGCCTAACCTATGCTTTTACGCCAAAAATGTATATTCAATCCCTCCTTCAATATAATAACCAGTCAGATCAATGGTCCATGAACTGGCGATTTATTTGGCAGCAGTCAGCCGCCACGGGATTATACCTGGTCTATAATCAGACCCAGGATTATGATGGCATCCCAATCGAGTCGAGCACCAAATCTTTCGTGGTGAAGTACAGTTATTTATTTGATGCCCTGAAATAGGGCCTTTTTATTATTTAATAAAACAACTTGCAAAATAAGTGACCAATAAAACTGCCCATATAACAGGTAAGCGTTTAACGTATTTTATGGGGACAGGTAATCTTTTACGACTCCCTGGTATTTTTACAGTAGCCTTGAGAGGGTAATTAAAGAGATCCAATCAGTCCTTATAAGACAAATCTTTACGATCTAGATTTGGCAGGTGGTTTCTAAAGTATAAATAAATAAGAATGTATCAGAAATATATTATAACCCCTCTTTTTTACTCCTTCCCTATGTTTGGGAAGAATATCAAAAGGTCTAAAACCTATATTTGTTTATGGGAAATGTTTCACCTTCTTCTACTGTCCAAGGTGTTTTTGCATAAACTCGCGGGCAAACGCGAATGCTGCTTTTCGCGCTTCTGGGTTTCCTCCCAACGTTGGTCCGCGTCCGGCACAGAATGCCAGAGCTATCTTTTGCCGCAAGGGCGTTATCATGGGAATGTCCAGAAAGTTCATCAGCAATGCTCCATCTTTACGCATGGTAAAGTTGCAATTTCCTGTTGTGTAGCCGTTCTCGGCAATTTCGAGTTCGCCTTTGCGGTCAAACCCGTGGTGGGCGTTCGGATAAACGGTAATGCCGGCGTTTACACCTGCTGCCTGCATCTCTAGCGCAAGATCTTCGCAGGGTTCTGCCGGCACCCAGTTATCCAGCTCGCCAGCTAAAATATGGATGGGCGAATCAGAAAAATCTATCAGCCCAGGGTTAGAAATGCACGGCGGATAAAAGGAAAGATGCGCTCGAAAGCGGCCCTTTGACTGTATTGCTTCTATTACCGGCGTCCAGGCTGAAAACAGGGTAACGCCCCCTCCAAGGCTCCATCCGGTGATGGCAATGCGTTCTGCATTGATTCTGGGGTCTTCTACTAGCACATCCAGTGCCCTATAGGCATCCAGGATCATCATAGCAGTAGTTACTGAAATCTGTTCACCGACAGTGGATTGAACGCTGCGGGCATCAAAGCTCTGTAACTCAAAGGTAGCAAATCCCATTTCACGGTACATGGCAAGATATTCCAAATGATGATCGGCCCAGTTCTTGCTTCCGGCAACGCCTACAACCAGCGGCAGTTTCTTTGGCTCTGCATTATCAGGTATTCTGAGAATGCCATAACTTTCCTGAAATTCCTGATTATCAAGATCGGTAATAATGTGGTAGAGCGAAAATGGGTTGGCGCTAGTAAATGCAACACGCTCGCCTTCCTGTCCTATTAATAAGGCACAGCAAATAAAAAAAGCGATCAGGAACCTGCGCTGAACCTTCACCGGAAGCAGATTGGCAGGAGAACCAAAAATAAATACTAAAATGGTTATTAGAATTGGAGCGTTTTGGATTGGTCTAGAATTGGTAAAGTATCGCATTGCAGTGCATCCCGGCGCCGACTGAAGCCATGGCCACCAGTTGTCTATCTTTAATTTCAAAATCATCCAGTTGTTTGTTCCGGATCATATCCAGCATGGTGGGAATCGTCGCCACGGAAGTATTCCCGGTAAAATCGATCGTAATGGGAATTTTCCCCTGTATAGCTTCGAATTTAATGTTGAATAATCGACTGATATTTTTTCCGATTGCATCCAACATTTTTCCATTGGCCTGGTGAAAAAGGAATAGGTCAATGTCATTTACTGAAGCATCCAATTTATCTAGTGCTTTTTTAATAACCTTGGGTACCTATGTGGTCGCATAGCGATACACATCCCGGCCATTCATTTTAAAAAATTGTTTATTCCCCAAATCAGGATTATTGGATTTGCCGATGTAGATGCTGCGGTAATCCTCTTGGCAGTGGGAAAAGGTGGCATAACCCAGCACACCCACTGTATTATAACTTTCAGACTTAGCCAAAATCGCCGCACCGCACCCATCCCCCAATAGCATAGAATCCACATCATGGGGATCTAATACCCTAGATACAACTTCGACACCCACTACGAGGACATAGTTGGCTTCACCATTCTGGATTGCCTGGTGGGCTTGAATCATCCCCTGGATCCAGCCGGGACACCCAAAGAGAATATCATAGGCAAAACATTCATGGTTTTTGATCTCCAGGCTGTTTTTTACTAATGAAGCCAGATTGGGAATCGGGTCCCATCCGGAACCATCGGGCCGCATATTGCCTGTATTATGGGCCACAATAATGCCATCAACCAGTTCTTTATCCAGTCCCGCGTCTTCAATCGCCTTGCCGGCGGCTGCTTTCATCATGGGTACACTATCTTCATTTTCAGGGATGTACCGCCGGCTTTTGATACATGAAATTTCTTCCAGTTTGGTGATCACATCTTTAGTCGATTTAGAATTTGGTTTACCATCTTTGGTAAAAAATTTATTATCAGAAAAATAGCTGTTTGGAATCACCCTTTCAGGGAGTATTGAACCAATTCCTGATATAACAGAATTAATCATTTAATTAACTAATATTATTTTTGTAAAAGAAGGGAATAATATATAGCTAATCCATGAAAATCAACCACTGTTAGATAACCTAGAATAAAACTTGACAAACACATCTCTAACAATGTCATAAATTGCCAGGATTTAGTAGCTCCAGATAACAAGAAAGGGCATCATTTTGGCTAAAACATTCATAGTCAAATATACTTATGCCTTATCTAATTTGAGAATCAGTCTTCAAGCTACTATTAGAAAATGATCAAGATATCTTCCTGTTTATGGCTGTATGCCAAAAACATCGAAGATTTCAGTGAAATACAACTTCTAGGCCCAAGTTTACAATAAATAAGATAACGTAAGTTGATAGAGAGGCTTCTTTTTCAAGAAACCTCTCTTTTTTTCACTTCTTCAATAGAACAAATACAAAGCTAACCGTACATTTCAAACAAATAATGACTTCATTATTCACCGATATCAACCAAGAAATTGTCAGTGGCATTGCCCTGGGTTCTATCTATGCCCTGATTGCCCTGGGGTTTACTCTTATATATAAAGCAACGGAAGTTGTCAATTTTGCCCAAGGCGAGGTTATGATGGTGGGCGCTTATGTCAATTTCTTTTTTGTCACTCAATTTTCCGGTATGGCAGGAGGATTGAATGGCTGGGTTTTTACGGCTGCGCTGTTAGGGTCAATCATTTTCGCATTACTATTCGGTATCATTCTGGATTATATCATTAACCGCCCGTTAAAAGATGAACCGGTATTTTCTATCATCATGGCCACCATCAGTCTGGCTATAATTCTACGTTCACTAACGGCCATGATTGCCGGCCCCATCAGCCTGGTTCCTGTTTCTCCATTTGGAAACAATACAATCAAAGCAGGAGGTGTTGTCATCTCTGTATTGGACCTGGCTATTATTATATGTGCTTTCATCCTTATGGCTTTATTCTTTTTCTTTTTCAATAAGACTCGCTGGGGCATTGCCATGAAAGCTACATCTGCGGATGCTGAAGCCGCACAGCTGATGGGTATTCCAGTGAAAAAAGTCTACCGTTATGTATGGATGTTTGCCACGTTGGTGGGAGTGATCAGTGGTGTATTACTGGCTCCGCGCATGGCGCTGCTGGATACAACCATGGCATACCTTGGTTTAAAAGCGTTTCCCGCTGCAATCCTGGGTGGATTCGGATCCATCCCCGGAGCCATCATCGGGGGTATCCTCATGGGCGTCATTGAAACAGTTAGTATGGGTACCCTTTCCTTCCACTTCAATTGGGTGAAAGAGATTAATGATATTATAGTTTGGATCGTATTAATTGTTGTACTGATGATTAGACCAGACGGTTTATTTGGTATAGCAAAAGTGAAGAGGGTCTGATGAAAGGTCGTTATGATGATGAAAACCTGAAATGGATTCCCATTCTTATCATTGCAGTGTATCTTTCCCCTTTTTTGCTTAAAAGTGCAACCTTCAGTTATAAATATTACCTCTATATTTTGAATATGGCTGGTATATATATGATTCTCACGGTGGGATTGGATTTGTTAAGTGGATTTACAGGATTGATGTCATTGGGTCATGCTGCTTTTTTAGCCATTGGTGCTTATACATCTGCTATTCTAGTTGATCAAGCAGGTTTACCATTTGAATTATCGCTCATTATTACACCCGTAATTGTAGGTTTGTGTGGATTGATGATCGGTTTTCCGGCATTGCGAATTGAAGGCATGTATCTGGGTTTAACCACAATGGGCTTCGGGTTTATTGTTAAACGCCTCATCATTGCTTTCCGGGATTGGACTGGCGGATCTGCAGGTTTACAGGTTTCAAAAGCAACATTATTCGGATTCACAATCAGCAATGACTGGAATAATTATTTTATGATCTATACCTTTGCCATAATAGCAATAATTGTTGCCAGGAGGATAGTAAAATCCAAGTTAGGCCGGGTATTTATGGCCATTCGTGATTCAGAACAGGCTGCCCAGGCTTCAGGCATTAATATTGCCAAATACAAAATGCTGTCATTTTTTATATCCGGTATGTTTGCCGGTTTTGCCGGAGTTTTATTTGCCCACACGAATCATTTTATTTCCACAGATCATTTTGATATTTTATTGTCAGTATATTTCATTGTAATGGTTCTTGTGGGCGGTGTTGGATCAATCTATGGGGCAGTTTTAGGGACACTTTTTATCGTATTGATGGAAAATATGTTTATACCTTTATTTAAAGATACTTTAACACAATATATGCATTTGGAAGCCGGTGATTTTCAAGCGTTTATTTTCGGTTTAATAATGCTGTTATTTATTATATTCCAGCCTATGGGTCTCTATGGTATGTGGCTTAAAATGAGAATTTACTGGAAATTATTTCCATTTAATCCGCGCAAGCGGTTCACCTAAATCGAGGAGTTAAAAATGAAGCGAACAGTTTCTATCATAATCATAACAGCTCTGATCTGGATGGGTTGTGAAAATCGAACGACATCTCCCGGTGTCACCGACACCGAAATTCTTGTCGGCAATATCCAGGATTTGAGCGGACCCATTAAGGAACTCGGCCTGCTCATACCTGCCGGAACGAACATGTACCTAGATTACATTAATGCCCAGGGCGGAGTTCATGGCCGGCAAGTCAAAATGGTTGTTGAGGACCATGGCTATAATCCTATGAAAGCAGTTGTAGCGGCTAAAAAACTTATAGAAAAAGATCAGGTTTTTTGTCTTTACAATGTGATTGGAACATCACCAGCTGAAGCAATTCGACCCATTCTGGAAGAAAGTGGTGTCCCTCTCATTGCTCCGGCTACTAATTCCAGCTCTATGTCAGATATGTCCAGACAGGCAGCTAAATATATCTTCCATACGGATGCTGGTTATGACCTGCAAACCAGAGTATTGATTGATTATATATTGGAAAATAATCCCGAAGCCAAAATCGGTATTGCTTACCAGGATGATGATTATGGTGCAAATGCTTTAAAAGGTTGCGCTGAAGCGGAAGCAAACCATGGTATTTCCGTTCAAAAGGAATCATTCCAGCGCGGTGCAACAGATTTTGTAGGTCAAACCATGAATTTCATGAAAGGTGGCTGTACAGATGTGATCATCGGCGGCGTTGTTCGTGAACCGGTTACAATCATGAAAACAGCTCAGGCAATAGGTTATTCAGCTGCATTTTATGGTTTGGGTCCCACTGTCGATCCGCGGGTTGGCTTGCTGGCCGGCGAAGCGGGTGAAGGCTTTATAGCAGTGTATTGGGCATATTATCCGGATTCAGATGAACCTGGCCCTGTATTGTATCAAGAACTCTGTGAGAAAAATAATGTGCCTGCCAAGATGCGCGGCCTTTATCATTATTATGGTTTTGCCACTGCCCACGTATTAGTGGAAGGATTGCGCAAAGCTGGAAAATACCCCACCCGGAAACGAATGATGAAGGGTCTGGAAACATTGCATAACTGGGAAAGCGGTGTATTCCCACCGATGACATACAACCGTAATGACCATGCCGGTGTCGAGAGTGTAATTATACTCCAGCTGCAGGGGGGTAAACAGGTTGCTATTACCGACTGGCGCAATTAATAATCAAAAATGAGGCCCCGTGAGGGGCCTCTTGCTTTATGGATAATCTCAAGATCCAAAACCTGCATATGAACTTCTCTGGAGTAAAAGCTCTCGACGATGTTTCATTTAAGGTACAAAAAGGAGAAGTATTTTCTCTTATTGGCCCCAATGGTTCAGGAAAATCCACATTATTCAATTGCATCAATGGGTTTTGTATTCCACAACAGGGTTCTATCAAATTTGAGAATGTGGACCTGTTAAAGATCAAACCACATGAAACTGTAAAACACGGTATATCGCGTACATTCCAGAATCTGCAAAACGTTCCGTATATGACCTTGCTGGACAATGTTCTTTTAGGAGCACATCGGAGGTTATCCATGACTGATACCTTCAACCGCTGGATCTCACAAAAAGAACGGGAACGGGAAGAAGCAATGGCCTTGGAAGTATTAGACTTTCTTGGAATTGCGAATTTTGAGAAGAAATATTTGAGTGGGCAACCCTACGGCATTCAGAAACTGGTGGAAATTGCCCGAGCCTTGATCTGTAAACCAAAAATGATTCTAATGGATGAGCCTGCCGCTGGAATGAATGACCAGGAAACGTTGGAAATAGCAAAAATCATTTCAGAAATAAGGGATATTTTGGGTATTACTGTATTGGTTGTCGAACATGATATGAACCTCGTTATGAGCATTTCTGATCGTATTTGTGTGTTGGATTCCGGTAAAATCCTGGCCATGGGCAAACCGGTTGAAGTAAAAAATCATCCGGAAGTGATCAAAGTCTTTTTGGGGGATGAAGCACATGCTTAAAATGATCGGTGTAGAGACATTTTACGGCAAAATTAAAGCGCTTCATGGTGTTTCCCTGGAAGTTCTGGAAGGGCAATTGGTCTGCATTCTGGGGGCTAATGGCGCGGGAAAATCAACCATCCTGAAAACCATTACCGGATTGGTTGAACCTGAATACGGGACAATCCATTTTAACGGCCAGCGGATCGACCGCATGGATGCGGAGGATATTATAAAATTAGGTATTGGCCACGTACCGGAATGGCGGCGAATATTTGCTGAATTAACGGTAAAAGAAAATCTGCAAATGGGCGGTTTCCTTTTAAAAGAAAAAGATTTAATTCATGAACGAATGGTAGAGGCTTTTCACCATTTTCCCATTCTTGAAAAACGTAAAGATCAGCAGGCCGGAAAAATGAGTGGCGGGGAACAGCAGATGCTGGCCATATCCCGAGCCCTCATGCTGAAACCCAAATTATTATTGCTGGATGAACCGTCATTGGGACTTTCACCTTTGCTTGTGCAGGATATTTTTGCCACTATCAAAGAATTGCATAAAGCGGGAACGACGATCCTGCTGGTCGAGCAAAATGTGAACCATGCGCTGAAAATTGCTGATTACGGTTATGTTCTGACAACAGGAAAAATTTTCTTAAGCGGGACATATGAAGAATTATTGGATGAAGAAAAAGTTCGTGAACAATATTTAGGGGAGGGGAAATATAATCGTCGGGCGAAAGTGTGGAGTGGGTGATGAATATTGATTTTAAAAAATATAATACCCTTTCAAAATTATTCTGGCGTCAAGTTACAGATTTTTCGGATCAAATATCCATTTGGGGGAAAAAAGACGGTTTGTGGAAGTCAATAACCTGGGGTGAATATGGTAATACAGCCCGGGATATCGGGAATGGGCTCTTAGCGTCCGGTATTAAAAAAGGGGATAAAGTATCGATCCTGAGTCAAACCAGGACGGAATGGGTCTATTGTGATATGGGCATTATGTCCATTGGATGTGTCACGGCGCCCATCTATCACTCCAATACCAATGAACAGGTGTTTTATATCGCCGACCAAAGTAACAGTGTTTTTGCATTTGTGGAAAACCAGGAACAACTGGATAAAATGCTGGCCATTTGGGATCGTTTACCCAACATAAATCAAATTGTTGTCATGGATCATTACCACCCAACAGATTTACCAAATGTGTGCTCCCTAGATGATTTTATTAAATTGGGGCAGGATTATGGGAAGAAACATCCGGATCAGTTTGAGGACGCTATTACCGCCAGTCAACCGGATGATCTGATCAGTTTTACCTATACCTCAGGGACAACAGGAAACCCCAAAGCGGGGATGTACACCAGCCGGAATATTATTTCATGCGCCAGGGTATTGCCCAAAGCAATCAGCGTGACTAGGGATGATTTTTATGTTTGCTTTCTGCCCATGGCCCACATCGCGGAACGACTGGTGGGACACTTTATCCGTTTGTTTACCGGCCATCCGGCGGCATTCGCAGAAAGTATCGAGGATATGCCCCAAAATATCCGTCAAACAGGTCCAACGGTTGTATTTGGTACCCCCAGGGTGTGGGAAAAATTTTATGCCAAAATCATGACCGGAATCAGTGACGCTACATGGAGCCAGCAAAAAATATATCATTGGGCCATTGGGGTGGGGAAAATCATCAGTGATAAAAAAATCGCCTGCGAATCCCTGTCAATCTGGCTGAGGGTAAAAGGATGGGTGGCTCATTTATTGGTCCTTGAAAAAATTAAAGATATCTTTGGCGGTAATATCCGCTGTATGCTCACCGGTGCGGCACCGATTTCTAAAGAAATAATCCATTTTTTCAATTGGGTGGGTGTGGATGTTTACGAGGCATTCGGTATGACAGAAACATCCGGTATAATTACCATGAATTCTACCGGAAAAACGAAAATTGGTTCCGTGGGATTACCGATTAGAGGGACTGAAATCAAGATCATGGAAGATGGTGAGATCTGCTGCCGCGGGGAACAAAATATCCAGGGTTATTACAAAAATGAGGAAGCCACAAATGAATTACTAAAGCCCGATGGTGAAGGGGGTTTTTGGCTCCATACCGGTGATGTGGGCCATGTAGATGAGGATGGCTATTTATTCATCACCGATAGGAAAAAAGACATTATTATCACCGCCGGCGGGAAAAATGTGGCCCCCCAAAATATTGAAAATTTGATGAAAACCAGTCCATACATTTCCCAGGCCATGGTCCACGGGGATAAAAAACCCTACCTCACCATGCTCGTCACACTAGATGAAGATGAGATCACTAAGTTCGCCCGGGACCAGAAAATCCTCTACCAGGATTTAGGGGACCTGACCAAAAAAGAAGAAGTGATCGACCTGCTGAATCATGTGATCAAGGAAAAGAATAAAGAATTGGCATCCTATGAATCCATAAAAAAATTCCGGATATTGGAAAAAGAATTAGATCAAGATAAGGACGAAGTTACGCCCACTTTGAAGGTGAAGCGTAAGGTGGTGGCTGTGAATTACCAACACTTACTAAATGGCATGTACTAAATTTTTATAAAAATTTTCTTTTTATACATCCAGGCCAGGATGAGCCAGAACATAAATACATGAAATAAAGCGAATAAGAGAGAGCCGTTTATATCTCCTGCCATGGGTTGAAATATTGTCTTGTATAAATAACCATATCCTGAAATGATTTTACCATCCAGTTCGAATTGTATTCTCAGCATAATCTTGGTCCAGATACTTGAGGCCGCATAGAGGAATATGGCATTGGCGCCGAAAATGACGAAAGGCTTCGTCCACCCCTTAATTTCCTTAACATCAATGATCCATATCATAACGGCCAAAACGATGGTGCCGATACCGCCCGTGAACAATACATAAGAACTGGTCCATAGCTGTTTATTGATTGGAAAAGTAAATCCCCATACCCAACCTAAGATAATTAATAGCGCACCCAGGACAGCCATCCGTTGGGTATTGTCTTCATGGTCTTTCGCTGTTTTGATCATAGTCCCCACCAGAAATCCAAACAAAACAGTTACGACTGATGGTAGCGTACTGAGCAGACCTTCCGGATCAAATGGTATACCGGTTCCTGTATATAGATGGTTCTTCCCAAGAATAAATGAATCAATAATGAGGGCCAAATTTGTTTTAAGGGCATAAGGATCAACTCCCGTATACCAGCCATGGCCCATGAGCAGTAACCAATATCCGATCAAAATGCCCGTGGAGATCTTCACGATACCTTTAATATCCGTTCGCACCACAATAATACTGGCTAGAAGATAAGCTAAAGCGATCCGCTGGAGGACACCCATGATCCTGAAGTGGGACCAATCCCAATCTTGGCGAATAAAGGGAAAAGCGTTAAGAAGTAATCCAATGGTGAAAATGGTGATAGTTCGCCACATTACCTTTTTGAAAAGGGGACCCCATTTATAAAATTCGTATTTCTCAAATGAATATCGCATAGAGATACCCACGATAAAGAGGAAAAATGGGAATACAAGGTCCGTAAGGGTACAGCCGTGCCATTTGGCGTGGCGGAGTGGTGCGTACACGTGGGCCCATGTACCGGGGGTATTTACCAAAATCATTAAAGCGATGGTGGCGCCACGGAAGGTATCTAATGCGATTAATCTATCATTTGATTGTGTCATTCCATTTCCTTTTTAATCCCATATACGGGATCGATTTTGAGAAATTTTATCAATACTAACCCGGGAATTGTAGCCACCATCACCCAAATAAAAAAGGATTGATATCCTATGGCTTCCTGCAAGGCACCGCTAAACATTCCCGGAATCATCATTCCCAAAGCCATAAAACCGGTACAAATGGCATAATGGGCTGTTTTGTGTTCACCTTCTGAAATCATCATCATGAATAAAAGATAGGCTGTAAATCCAAAGCCATATCCAAACTGTTCAACTGCAACAAAAGTTGTTATTAGGAAATTATTATCCGGTTGAATAAAGGCCATGAATACATAAACAATATCGGGCAATTTCATTGCTAGCGCCATCCAGAAAATCCAGTATTTTAAGCCATGTTTCGAAGCGAGGAGGCCACCTGTGATTCCTCCCAGGGTCAACATAATTATACCGATGGTACCATTGATGAAACCCAATTCTATATTTGATAATCCTAATCCACCTGTAGTGAAATCATCCAGCATAAATAGAGGGGAAATTTTGACCAATTGGGCTTCGCCAAATCTATAGAATAAAATAAAACATACAATTAAAACAATACCGGGTTTCTTAAAAAATGATGTAAATACGCTTAAGAATTTTTTTATCACCAAGCGAATATTCTGATTAACATGGGATTGGTCTGATTTTGGGTTTGGGAGCTGTGAATTGTGGTACAAACCTAACAAAAGGAATAAGATGGCAAGGCAACCAAAAAGTATGGACCAGGCCATGGCCATTTCACCTGTCCAATCATTTAATACACCAGCCAGCATCACCAATAAACCCTGACCGGTGATAATGGCAAATCGATAAAAGGAATTACGGATTCCAATCCACCATGCCTGGGCGTGAGAAGAAAGGCCGAGCATATAAAACCCATCAGCAGCAATATCATGTGTGGCGGAACTGAATGCCATTAGCCAGAAGAAGGCCAATGAATATTTAAATGCATTTTCTGTAGGGAGTGTAAGGGCAATCCCTGCTAAACTGGCTCCGATAATTAACTGCATAATTATTATCCAAAACCGTTTTGTTTTAAGTATATCAACCAGTGGGCTCCACAAGGGTTTAATCACCCAGGGTAAGTAAAGCCAACTGGTATAGAGTGCAATATCTGAATTGGAAATGCCAAGGTTTTTGTACATTACCGAAGAGACGATCATAACGAACGCATAAGGTAGACCTTCTGCATAGTATAATGAGGGGACCCACTTCCATAGTTTTATTGTCCTATTCCCCCTCATTTTGAATAAAGTCGAATTAATTTGACTTCAGGATAATAATGGCCCAATATGGATTCTACTCCATAACCTGATATGGCCATCCCCAGTGCCCCGATCTGGCATAGACCCACACCGTGGCCCCACCCTTTACCATGAAGCAGAAAATTACTATCTTCAGTTTTTTCCACAGAAAAAGCTGAACTGTATAAAAAAGAGGGCGACATGATATTTCGAATTTCGTATTCAGAATGTATCTCTATCACGTGGCTGTTCCCCTGCAAGTCTTGATATTCTACGAAGAGGTCTATGATTCGTCCGGATGCGCCCGTTTGGTCGGGAATTAAATTCAGAATCTTAGTCGCAATTATATTTCGTTTTTCTTTCAATGATTGTATGAGTTCAGCCTGTTTAACTTGATAGGTCCAGCGAAAATATTGGCCCTGCTCATCCACATTGCCGATATAGGTTTTGAGCCTTTCTTCCGGCACAATTTCTGGACTGCAAAAGGCGTTGCCTTTTGTATCCACATCTTCTACAGAAATGAGGTATGATACAGGATTGCCTTTCCAAACATTTTCATAATTTTCTGTCATGCCACCGCAGGACTTGGAATAACGGGCATCACAGATTTGATCATTAAACATAATCACTTGACCAAAAGTTGCATCCGCACTTTTGATGGAAGCCTCAGTGCAATGGACCATGCCTTGGTAGCGCTGGCAGCAATCGTCGTTGCAAATGTCAAACCCAAAGCGGCGGTGTTTTTGTTCAATATTGGCCAGGAGCCAGGAACGTGCCACGATAGTTTGGGTTTTCAAAAATTCCGGTGGGCATTGGGCGCTCATTTCGGAAGTGGCCACGCATTTCAAATAATGCTCCAGAGGTAATTCATTCACGCACATCAATTTTCCATCTTTAACAGAAAATTCAAGTACGCCCCAGTAGGATGCGGTAATTTTCTTTTCCCAGTGGAAGCCTCGTCCTGCGGTGATCCCATCCAAGGTGGTGAAGAGGTTTTCACCAGGGATGGAAGGTATTATTGTGATGGCGGTATCCTCAATCTCCAATTCGGGGGTAACCAGCTTTCCATCTACTAAACTTAAATTGAATTGATCGTTATTTTTACAGGAAGGGTGGAGCTGATTCCCCGTTTCAATTTCAAAACATTGGGAATCGGAAAATGTAATTGATACAGAATGAATTTCATCCTCCGGCAGTATGAGACCCACCCGGATCAGGGGTTCTTTATTGGGGATAAGTCCGGGCGTCAACATTGGGTCAACCAGACTTTTGTGCCCAAACCGATTATAGGCGCTACTCTTAAATCGGACATGAAAATTCGGTCTTGGTTGAATTCACCGTCAATTAAAAAATGATCCGAAATAGAATTATCAGCTGATAAACATTGCTGCACCAAATCCGCTACCATAGTCTGATGGATTGCCTCTCCATCTTCTGATTGGAGAAATTGTGAAAGGCGCTGACCGATGACAATGCGGTCCAATAATGTATTTGAATAGGGATGATCGGCATTGAGTTTTCGATCAATCTGAAATTGGTTTTTCCATCCGGAGTGGACGGTGGAAATCCGTTCAAAAAGTAAGTTGCCCAATACAGTTCCAATCTCAGCGTCAGTTTTGGATTCGCGCAAGGCATTAATCCCGAACATGGAAGCATAGGATTCCAACAATCGTCCGTCAGGCATTTTTAATTCAATGGATTTGGCAATCCAATTTGATGTTTCATCGAATGGAACCAGTTTACCCTTAAGTTTGAGTCCATCGGCGGTGCCGGTGCCGCCGCCCAGGTAATAAGCGTTTTCAACATTTCGGAAGGCGCCCTCTTCAGCAAACTCCTCGCCCCAGGTGCACATGTCAGCGTCGCTTTCTAACTTCTTGATTGGACTATCAAGATGGAGCGCTTTTTCAATTTGATCGCAAAAGTCAGGGATACAAGGTCCGTTGGCCATGGCAGCAATGCCCCTGCCATCCTTGGTTTTGATGCCCGGCATGGCAATTGCAATCTTAAATGGATCAGATTCTGCCAATGATTCGATGACTTCTATAACACACTCTATATAGACAAGGCCCTGCTGTTTTTCATCTGAACTGATTTCATTTCCCAATTGTGAATCGAGGGGGAGAGGTGAAAAGTCCGAATCGTAATTTGGATGATCAGCATATTGAATATCCACCGCAGAATCTATCAGTTTAAACGTATTTGAATTAATTTTTTCAACAATGCCACCGGAAACCTTGGTAGCACCACCGTCAATGCCAATGACCTTCATACCAAACCGATCCTTATTTTTAAACACATGACCCGATCATAGGATCTTTGGATCTGTTCGGCTGTAATAGAGCCTTCATCCAATAATTCACCAATAATGGTATGCACTTTTTGCACAATGTCCGGATCATAAATAAGGTTATTTCCGAAACAGAACATATCCACCCCGGCATGGATCATGAGTTGGATCACCGTTTTCAGATCGTAGTGTTTTGCGATGGCGCCCATTTGGGGATCATCGCTGATTATGACACCATCGAATCCCAATTGTTCCCGAAGCAATTCATTTATTATTTTAGATGAAAGGGTGGCAGGGAAGTCGGGATCCAACCCTTTATGAAAAAGGTGGGAGGTCATGATGGCGGGGACACACCCTCTATCAATTAACTTTTGGTAGGGCTTTAATTCATTTTCAGACCAGGTTTCCGAAACATCCACCAACCCTTCGTGAGTGTCACCACGGGCGCTGCCCTGACCAGGGAAATGTTTGCAAACGGGGATTACATTTTGGTTCAAATGGGCATTGATGAAGAGTTTTGCATGGGTGGCAACGGTGTCCGGATCATCAGAAAAACAGCGCCCTTTTTGGACAATTACATTTTCACGATTAAGGGATAAATCCACCACGGGCGCAAAATTCAAATTGAATCCGTAGCTCGAAAGGGAAGAAGCTATTCCTTTTGAATGAGAATCGGTTTGGGCCTCATCGTTCAACCGGCCCAGGTCGGCCCAGCTTTTTGAATGGGGAAACCCATATTCTTTTTTCAAGCGGTTCACTTGACCGCCCTCTTGATCCACTCCAATGAGTAAGGGTGTAGAACTGTTTGATTGAAGTGACTGATTTAATTCAATTACTTGTTCTGGTGATTTAATATTATGAGATGATGGCGGATCAGTGGTCACATTCTGATCATAGAGAATTATGCCTCCAACAGTCAATTCATGGTGTGAATCAAAAAAGGATTTTGCATCCTCTGGAGAGGTGCCGCGGAGACCGACCATGATCATCTGGCCGGACATGGTTTTCATATCTTTGGCTGGGGATTTCATCGTTTACAGAAATAAAAGTTAAAGACTTATGGGGGAAGTTCAGTTAATTTTTATGCTATGGTTATGAGGAAATTTATACTTTGTTTGGCCCTCTTGCTTTCAGCCTGCGCGGGCCCGGGGGAGTTTATATCGAACAAATCCTGGGCGGAAAAAACTCTGAGAGAACTCACCCTTCGGGAAAAAATCGCCCAAATGATGGTGGTGGGTATAAATATGCGATTTATGAATTATGGAAGCAGGGAATGGCAGAACATTCAAAATCATCTGGCCACGGATGGGATTGGCGTGCTTCATATTTGGTTTGGGGATGCAGGGAGTGCCTTAACCATGCTCAACACTTTGCAGGCGAAATCCAAAGTGCCAATTTTGGTGGATGCGGATATTGAATCTGGATTGGGCCGGCGTTATCCCGGGGCCGTGACTTTGCCGCCTATGATGGCCATTGCCGCCACAGGAGATCCGAAGTATGCTTATGAGGCTGGTCGTATTTCGGCCGAAGAAAGCCGGGCGGTGGGCATTCATTTTAATCTTTCCCCAGTAGTGGACGTTAATAATAATCCTAAAAATCCCATTATCAATACACGGTCATTTGGGGAAGTGCCTGATTCCGTGAATCGATATTCTGTTGAGTATATCCGTGGACTTCATGAATATGGGATGCTAGCAACAGCGAAACATTTTCCGGGCCATGGAGATACAGAGACTGATTCCCATTCGGCATTGGCCCAGATTCCCAGTGATTCGGCTCGCCTTTGGCAAACGGAATTACCTCCATTTAAAAGGGCTATTGACGCCGGGGTAGATGCGGTTATGGTGGCCCATGTAAATGCACCCGATTACCAGGACCATGCCCAGGATCCCTCTTCCTTATCCAGGTTTTGGCTCCAGGATATATTGAGAGAAAAAATGAATTTTGATGGTGTTATCATCACGGACGCCATGAGGATGGGGGGTATCGTAAAAAATTATTCCGATGAATATGCATTATTGGCTACAGTCCAAGCGGGGTCGGATATTGTTATTCAAAATCAGAACTTGAAGAAGTCCATTGATATCATTGAAAAAGCAGTCTTAAACGGCGCCATTTCCGAAAGCCGGATTGACGCTTCGGCCCTAAAAGTACTCAAGATGAAAGAGAAGGTTGGCCTCCACTTGGACAAAAAAATTTCCGCAGATCTTACCCATCGGGTGATGGGAAAGGCAGCCAATTTCAAATTGGCAAAAGAGATGGCTGAAAAAGCCATCACCGTGGTAAAGAATGAAGGTGACATTTTACCCCTTCAGCCGGCCTTAAATGAAAAACTCTATGTGGTTGATCTTTATGATGGTCCTAATAACCACAGCGAAAGCAGTTTTACCAAGAAGCTCAAAACAAACGGCCGCAAGGTGGTTTCTTTCCAAATTGACGAATCGGACAGTACTGCCATTTCCGATTTTATTTTGAGTCAAATTCCAGAAGATGGGTTGGTGTTTCTCAATATGTTTGCAAATCCAACAGAGCATAAAGATGAAATATTTCTTCCTAAGGTAGAAGCTGATTTTGTTAATAGGTTGATCGGCAAATGTGAAAGAGTGATCATTACCAGTTTCGGGAGCCCCTACCTCATACAGGATTTTCCCAATGCTCCTGTTTACATTTGTGCCTATAAAAGTAGCGGGATTCTCCAAATAGCGGCGGTGAATGCAATAACTGGAAAAGCAGATATTACCGGAATTTTGCCCGTATCCATCCCGAGTATCGCGGCAAATGGTACGGGAATAAAAGTAAAAGCTAAAAGGTGGCCAAATGGGAATTCACAATTGAAACCTGGTCAAACCCTTAAGCGTATCACCCCATCAGAAATTTCAGTCAAAACAGATTCAATTCAATTAATGTTAAATCAGGCAGTAATGGATTCCGCATGGCCCGGAGGTGTACTCTTGGCGGTAAAGGATGGCAAAATATTTTTCCACGATTCTTTCGGATATCACACCTATCAAAAAGCTGAGCCCGTAACTCGTGGGGATATTTATGATTTAGCTTCCATCACTAAGGTGATCGCCACAACTTCGGCTATCATGAGGTTGGTTGATCAAAAGAAACTGTCGTTGGATGACTCGGTTGTGGATTACTTACCGGCTTTCAAAGGGAGGCAGCAAAAATATTTTGACCAAAAATCCGCCACAACCATTCGTCATTTGATGACCCATTCAGCTGGGCTGCCACCTTTTAAACAATACTATTTAATGAATACCACTCCTGAAACACGTTTGGATTCAGTAATGAATACAGAGCCAACAATTGATCTGGCAAACCAAACCATCTATTCTGATGTGGGATTGATCACATTAGGTAAGGTTGTTGAAGCGATTTCCGGTGTACCTTTGGATTCATTGGTGGATTCTCTGATTTTTGATCCATTGGGAATGGGTTCAACATATTTCAATCCGCCTAAAGAAAGAATGAAGCGAATCGTCCCAACGGAATATAGTGATCTGTATGGCGAATTGATTCGGGGTTATGTCCATGATGAAAATGCCCATAGTCTTGGTGGTATCGCAGGCCATGCGGGATTGTTTTCTACGGCCAGTGATTTAGCAATCTTCAGTCAAATGATGCTGAATGGTGGTAAATATGGTTGGAAGCGCATATTCAAAGAAGAAACAGTTCAATTGTTTACAACCAGGGCCAATGTAGTTGAAGGTAGTTCCCGAGCTTTGGGTTGGGATACCCCAAGCGGGAAGGTTTCCGGTGGTGTCTATTTATCAGATAATAGTTTTGGTCACACAGGTTATACGGGCACATCCCTTTGGATCGATTCAGAAAACCAAATGATTGTGATTTTATTGACCAATGCTGTGCATCCAAACCGATCTTACAAGGATCCGAAATATTTTGATTGGCGGCAAAGAATTCACTCGGCTCTGTATGAGGCGGTAGGAATTAGAGAGCAAAACCCGAGTTTAGAATGGAGAAGGGAGTGGGATTGAAAGCTCATAAAAATTGGTCTTTAATTAATCTATCTCTAATTCTCTTAATGAGTTGTACTGATCCATATTCCTGGGTCAATTCCTTGCCAAAACCCTGGACATTGCGTGAGGACCAAGTTTCCGAAATCCTTCCTCGGTTTCATCAAAAATTCCCAGACTTTCAAGACCGCTTAAAGGCGTTCGCCCTTTGGCAGGTGGGTAAACCATACGAATTATTCTGTCTTGGTGAAGAAGCAGGAGAGGATATGGATCCTATATTCCGACTGGACGTATCCGATTGTACTGTTCATATTCTTACAAGCTTGGCTAGTGTGCAAAGCCAAAATTGGGAAGAGGCTAAATCAAAATTGATTAAAATCCATTATAAACCGGACGATAATGGTGTTTCATTACCAACGTATAAAAGCCGTTGGCATTATACGACTGACCGCATCCAGGATAACCCATCCACGCAAAATATTACACCATCACATTTGCCGGCAGGACAATTGGAGTCCGTTTCAATTACCTTAAATAAAAAAGAGGGTGGAGACCTATTTCTTGATCTGGGCTGGGAGAAGGAAACAACCATTGCCTATATCCCCAGTGAATCAATTAATTCAGATCTATTGAAACGATTGCCAAAAGTGGCTGGTGTGGCTTTTGTTAAGGAATCCTATTTCAAAATGGGATTGGTGGTGGCCCATGAAGGTATGATCATTGATCAGAAAAATATCATCCATGCCTCATCCAAATATGGTAAAACGGTGAATATGGATTTCATGGAATACTACTTCAGGGAAGAGGACCCCCTCTTTGACGGCGTGTTATTTTATTCATTTCATCCCTTGAAAAACTGAATCCATGCATTGGGTTGACCTCACAATCATTTTGATTTTCCTGGCAGGATTTTCTGCCTATGGACTTTGGCAAAGCCGGTACAACCAATCATCTGCAGATTATTTTTTAGGTGGACGAAACTTACCCTGGCCCGTAGCTATGCTATCCATCGTGGCCACCGAAACATCAGTCCTCACTTTTATCAGTGTCCCGGGATTGGCCTACCGCGATGACTGGTTTTTTCTCCAACTGGCCATCGGGTATATCATCGGCCGTATTCTGGTTAGCCTGTTTTTACTGCCCCAATATTTCAAGTCAGGCGTGACATCCATCTATGAGGTAATCGGAAATAAATTTGGGTTAGAAATTCAAAAGGTTGCTTCAGGTGTATTTTTAATCACACGGATTTTAGCCGATGGCGTTCGCTTTTTAGCCACAGCGGTTGTGGTGCAGGTCATCACAGGATGGTCATTATCATCAGCCGTAATGATCATCGGGGCTGTGACATTGGTTTATACTTTATCCGGAGGAATTCGAACAGTCGTTTGGGTAGACAGCATCCAATTCATCCTTTATCTATTTGGAGGAATCGCATCCATATGGATCGTCCTGAATCAATTGGACCAATCCATATTTGAAGTTATTCCCATTTTAAAAGAACATGGAAAACTGGCTATATTCAATTGGGAAGGCAATTTTATTAAGGAGCCTTATTATTTCATCAGCGCGACAATAGGCGGCGCCTTGCTTTCATTCTCCTCCCATGGCGTGGACTATATGATGGTCCAGCGTGTTCTGGGCACTAAGAATTTAACAGCAGCAAGAAAAGCCATGGTTGGGAGTGGTGTTTTTGTATTTATGCAGTTCAGTGTATTCCTCTTAGCTGGATCATTGATCTACCTGTTAATGGGTGGTGTTGAAGTTGAACGAGATCGGGAATTCACTTCTTTTATTGTTAATTATCTTCCTATCGGATTGAAAGGTGTATTGCTAGCGGGCGTCCTGTCAGCGGCCATGTCCACTTTAAGTTCATCTATAAATTCATTGGCTTCATCGACGGTTACGGATTGGTTGGGAGGTAATCAGTCTATTAGAAAATCCCAAGGGGTCAGCTTGGTGTGGGGGATTGTTTTGATCGCCATAGCCCTGTTATTTGATGAAAGTGATTCTGCCATTGTGATCGTTGGATTGCAAATTGCATCCTTCACCTATGGGGGATTGTTAGGATTGTTCCTGATCAGCAAACTGAAAAGATCATTCCATTCTATCAGTCTAATTATTGGGCTGTTGGCCAGTTTAGCTATTGTCTTTGTATTAAAAATGAACGGAATTGCGTGGACATGGTTTGTGGGAATCTCAGTATTGGTTAACTTTGCGGCCGTCATTCTTATAGAAAATTTTATCCAGATCGTAAATCCCAATGTCAAACGTTGAAGCTGCCTTTCTGAAGAAACCGTAGAAGACTGGTTATCTTAATAAACTATTTATAGTTGAATCTAATTCAAAAATAAATACAAGTATTTTACATCTCCCAACAACAGGCAATAAAAATATTGCCGATGTTAATTTTTGATTCCCGCTTTTTTCCTCATTGGAGCAGATAACTCAAATACAGATTTAAAAAGTTCTTCATCAACCGCAGTGAATTCAATTTTTCTTCGAGTCATAACTCTTCTGGCAACTTCAATAGCCTTGTCAATCCTGTATGTAGAAAGACCCTCATCTGTGCCTCCCCAAGAAAACGAGGGAACATATTTAGGTTGGAATCCCGAACCGTATAAATTACAACTGACACCGATATTGCTCCCCGTATTAAACATACCATTTATCCCTGTTTTAGAATGATCACCCATAGTTAATCCAACAGAAATGGAACCGGAATCAATAAGTTCTCCATTAACATAGACTTTAACATTTCCATAATCATTTTTTAAGTCACTGTTATTTGTATCAGCGCCGATATTGACCCACATTCCCAAATATGCACGTCCTAAAAATCCTTCATGCTGTTTGTTTGAATAAGCGTGGATGATGGACTCTTCAACCTCACCTCCAACCTTGCATACTTCACCAATACTGGTATTTTCGTAAATTTTTGCACCAATTTTTATTAGACTGTCACGACCAATAAAAGCAGGTCCTTCGATAACTGCATTAGGGAGAATCTTCACATTTTTGTCTATGTACACAGGACCACCATCGGCATCAATTACAACACCTGGCGCTAATTTTGCTCCTTCGGAAATATGAATCTGTGCAGGATTTAATAAGGTGACATCTTGATGGATATCTCCCAGTTGTTCAGGATTTTCATTAGTTAAAAATTTGAAGTCGGTAATTAGTTGTTCTCCGTTATTACTTACCGGGTCCCACGGATAGTTGATCAGCTTTGTTTCCACTTCTTCCTGTTCAAGATTGGCAAAATCTGAATAATCCAGGACTCTTTCTTTTATTACCTTTTTTAGACTGTCGAGATTTTTCCTGGAAAGCCAAGCACCAACCACCGTTTTCCCATTTACAAAAGCACTATCCTTTCCCGGGTATTTAAGTATTTTATCAGCAGGTAAGTCGGTCAAGCATCTCCCGTTAATAAAAAGTACCTTATCAATTCCGGGTGGGATTTTATTGATAAAATCCGATGGATGATCACGCGTTAAACAGTTGGCAAGGTAATTGCGGGCATGAAGCGTTATCGTTGATTTTGGGAAATTCCTTATGATTTTATCTTTGATTGAGGTAATTCCACATCGCAAATCATAGACAGGTCTATAATAGACTAATGGTAAAAGATTTTGATAGGCTTGATCTTCAAATAAAACGATATGCACGAATTTATCTTGCTCTCATGAAGAGGTTAATACCGGCGATAGGAATTTTGATAAAAATCTTTATATCAACCGTAAGATGCAAATTCAACTGATAAATTCGAGCCAGCATCTTGGTCAACGATTATGATTGCCCAGCGGTGTGTTGCCTGTAGCAAATCCCAGAACAATGTTAGGTTTTTTCCTTATTTTTTCTGCTACAAATTCTGCAGCTTCTTTACTGATTTCGCTGTAATTATCTTTAACGATAACACGCATTATTTTTTACTCGCCATTTTTTTCTTTGTTACTATGATTTAGTATAAACTTAAAACTAATATAAGTTACTGAGCTATCTCAGTTCAACTAATCCTTTTATTATTTGAAAAAATATGAGTTTAGATTCAATTTCAGACATGAAAATATTTACTGAATTATGGGGAAAATCCTTCGCAATAACCCACCCAATTGGGCTTGACCTCTCCTTAATTAGGGATAAATTTATTCTATGAAGTCAATTCTGTTTTGGATATCAATTTTTTTGTATAGTCCTTTTACCTGCGCGCAAATGCCAATACCTAAGATCGAATTTTCACCGGGGAAATATGTATGTTACCGTCCTATTAAGCCCCTTAAAATGGACGGGAAATTAGATGATGAATCCTGGGGAAAGGCTGAATGGACTTCCTTTTTTCTTTGAGTCTTCATTCAGGCTTCCGATAATTAACCTTCATGCGATCCAGCCGTTTATACTGCCATTTCATCCTGGAAGTAAAACTCTCATAATCCCGATCTTTTTCCTGGGACCAGAGCACTTCTGCCATAGCACTCATACGGGGAATCGCCATGTATTCCGCTTTTTCAGGGGTGCTGATATACTCTGTCCAAACATTTCCTTGTCCACCTAATATATAATGGAGTTTATCCTGGTCAATCTCCGGTGGGACCGGTTCAAATTGATACACTTTTTCTAACGGTAAAAATCCCCCGATAGCCAAAGGTTCATTTTCTTTATCCTCGGATTGATAATAGTCAAAGTAAGCGTGGGAAGTAGGAGACATGATCACCTCATGGCCGGCGTTGGCAGCAGCAATACCGCCATCCATACCACGCCATGATTGAACAATAGCGCCGGGAGCAAGTCCACCTTCTAATATTTCATCCCAACCAATGAGTCGTTTGCCAAGGCCATTTAAAATGCCTTCAATTCGTTTAATGAAATAGCTTTGGAGTTCATGCTCATCATGGAGCCCTTCGGCAGCGATCCGCTGTTGATCCAAGTCATGTTCTTTCCAGCGATTCTTCGGACATTCATCCCCTCCAATATGGACATAGGGGCCCGGGAATATTGTCGCCACTTCGGTTAGTACATTTTCCAGGAATTCGAATGTTTCTTTTTTGCCCGCACAGAAGACCTCCTTGTGTACACCCCAAAGTTTTTCAACCTTATGGGGACCGCCAGTACAGGAAAGTTCAGGGTAAGCCGCCAAGGCAGCTTTGGCATGGCCCGGCATTTCAATTTCCGGAACAACGGTGATATAGCGCCCCTTCGCATATTGGACGACCTCGCGCATTTCATCTTTGGAATAAAAACCGCCGTAACGTTTCCCGTCATATTGCCGTGGTTTGTCCCGGTAATGACCGATCAATGATTCGTCACGATAAGCGCTGATTTCAGCTAATTTCGGATACTGATCAATGGCAACACGCCAACCCTGATCTTCTGTGAGGTGCCAATGAAAAATATTCATTTTATGCATGGCTAAATAATCGATGTACCGCTTTACAAATTTCACATCAAAAAAGTGACGGGCCACATCCAGGTGCATTCCACGCCACTGAAAGCGAGGTGCGTCATTTACAGTGAGCTGATTTATGGTAATTCCACCATCCGTTTTATCACCGGAATCCAGTAATTGTCGAAGCGTTTGGATTCCATAAAAAATACCATTAGGCGTGCCGGCATTTATTTTTACTCCATCCTCAGAAACGGCAAGTGCATATCCTTCCTTTCCAAAGGTCGGATTATCGGGCTCAATATTCAGTGCAATTTTTTGACCACCTTGGCGGGAAACTGAAATACCATAATCAACCGCCAGATTCTCGGCCAAAAGTTCTTTCAATGATCTTAAATCATCATGGCCGCCATTTTCGATGATGGCCCATTCTTGGTTGATGGTCGTTTCCCCTTTTTCCAAAGATATCTCGGTGGGAAGGGGAACAAACCCAATTTGATTGATTTGGTCCCCCGCTCCGCATCCATTGAGGACAAGGATCGAAACTGCAATGAAACAAGTGGAGAGGAGTTTTCGCATTGTTTATTTTACCTTACAGTTTAAAGATTTGATTTCTGGCGGCGATATTAAATCCCGCTACTTTAATTTGTTTTTGCGCATCTGAATCCGAATCCAGGGCAGGATTGGTATGGTTCAGGTGAATAAAGTGGATGCCCGATTTCTCCGGCACCATTTTTAATTTTTCCATGGATTCCACAATGAAAGGGTGGGGGATCTCGGACATATCCCTGCCGGGCAATTCTTCGTTAGTATAAAATGATCCGTCTAAAAGGGCATAATCATATTTGTTGACTACCGTTTCAATATTCTCACTCCATTTTTCCCATTTATCTATATCTGGTATAAAGATGAGAGACTTATTCAGGCCTTCAATACGGTACCCAACCGTTTCTGAAAATTCATCCCGGTGGGGGACAAGAAATGGGGTGATAGAAATCCGTTTATTGAGTTCAATTGATTTACCATTTTTCAATTTCTTAATTTTAATATTTTCTAAATCGACCAACTGACTCCAGGGACCGTTGGATTTCAAGAACTTGGCCATTTTTGGCATGGCATAAATGGGTACGGACTGGGCACCCATCACTTCCCGTCCTAAGTGCACCAATCCTGTGTAATGGCCGATGTGGGCATGGGTGAGGAAAACGCCTTTCAGTTTTTCCCGATCATTCCCCGTGAGAATCTCCAATTGTTTAGGGAAATCCGGGGTCGCTTCAATCATCCATGTTTCATTTGAATTGGGATCTACGATACCTAAGGATACTACCATCAATCTTATCGCAGGGTTTTCCCAGCGATCGAAACAGCAAACTTGTTGACAGCCGGCCTGGGGGGCACCCCCATCCTGGGCTATTCCAAGAACGGTAACGTATGGGTCCAGCTCTGGTTGGGATGAACATCCAACTATAAAAAAGGTAAGGATTAGAGAAATGCACTGTCGTTTCATAAATCCTCCAACAAATTGACGATCTGATCTTGAAGGTTCCTGTAAGGGGCCGAGGAACCGGGAAAACCATTCATTAAAATTGAAAAAGCGAGGGACTCACCTTTTTGAGTAAAGATATATCCTGAAAGAGAGGTTACACTTGAGAGTGATCCTGTTTTTGCTATAACATTTTCGGAAAAATTTCGATTTGCAAGTGTTCCATTTATTCCACCTTTAGGAAGGGTCTGGGTAAAATTATTTCGAATGGAAGGGGTTTCATAAACCCAAGTCAACAACTTTATAAAATGATTAGGGCTGGAATAATTATAGCGGGAAACCCCGGATCCATCTTTCATAGAAAAGGTTGAGGTGTCAATGCCAACTTCATCATTTAAAAATGATTTCACAGCCATTAAACCATTATCCCAATTTCCCTGGTCACCGGATATAATCCGACCGATCAATTTTATCGTCAGTTCTGCTGTGAGGTTGTCACTTTCAACCATAAGATTTTCAAGGGAATTAATGATTGATTCAGAATTATGGGTAGCGATTAATTGCGTTTTTTCCGGCCGAAGCCCTTTTTCAATATTTTGGATATTCAGTCCTTTGTTATTCAACATTTCTTTGAAAACGGTGCCGGTGAATAAAGTTGGATCATTCACATTTCGGTAAATCGTATCCGTTGATGAAGTATCCATGAGGAAGCCGGAAATAGAAAAATGGTTTGATTGATTTTCCCAATCTCTTTCAATCTTGAACTTTTCAAAATCTATTGTATCGTTAACCGTTCTGGAATGATTGGTGACATTAATATATTGAGTTTCCGGGAAGTGATTTATTATCGCCGGCCCACCTAAATCACCGGGAGAAACAAAAAAATCAATACAATTATCATTAACACTCAATGCGCTGATTTGAGCCGCATACCACCATGAACCTTCATCCCACATCCAGCCTTCACCAAATTGCCGGTCATCATGAAAGGAGTCATCCAATATTAATGTGTTGAAAGAACTATCGGATTCGGAGACGATCCGTGCCAATGAATCAAGGGCATGAAGTGTTAAATCCGGATCACCGCCGCCAACAAGAAAAAGGGCATCACCATCTTGATAAACCTTGGTTGAAAAGTTATAATTAGTATCAATTATTGCAAGTGCAGCGGCATGGGTATATAATTTATTATTGCTGGCAGGATTAAATAATGAGTGGGCATTGAGTTCATAAACTGTATTCCCGGTTTTCAGTGAGATTACTTTTATTCCAATATTCGTTGACAGTTTTAAGGATTCAATTAATGAATTGATTTTATTTTTAACCGATAGATTCCCCTTACCACGATAAATCGAAGGCGGTTGTGTACAAGCTGAAATAAGGATAAACCCAACTAATCCGAGTTGAGTAAAGTACTTAATCATATAGAAGGTATTGGGTTGTTTTTTTTGAAAAATCATTCAATTCATTTGGATCAATTTGTGATGGGAATTCAGATTTTCCCCATAGTCGATTCATGCCAGATAATTTGATTTCAAATTGATTTGGGTATAGATCTCCCAAAAGCGATAGCACTGAAACACCAGTTTTGATACTGTTAAACGAATCTCGATTTGTTAGAACGACTTCAACACCATAGCAAACTTGATTCTCATATTTAGGGTTAGTTGCCATCCCGGGTATATCGGTTGGAATGTAAGAGATCGGTTTAAAATGAACACCGGGCATGTTCATAGAGTTGAGTCCACTGGTAAACGCCTGTTTATTTATCCATGGAGCGCCAAATCGTCTGAAAGGATTTTGGGTGCCGCGCCCTTCATTCACATTGGTGGCTTCTAGCAAGCATATGCCGGGGTAGATGATGGCTGTTTCTAAATCCGGGATGTTAGGAGATGTTTTCACCCACTCAACATTTGTATCATCCAGCCATTGGGATCGATTCCAGTTTTTGATAGGAACGATCGTTAATTCAGGGGAATTTTTGATCCAATTTTCTCCAACAATCATTTGAGCCAATTCACCCACTGTTAATCCATAGCGAATGGGAATTGGGTAATATCCAACAAAAGACTGGTGTTTTAAATCTAAGATGGGGCCTTCAACATGATAGCCCGTAATTGGGTTGGGACGGTCTAAAACAATGACCTGAGCTCCAGCTTCCGCGGCCGCTTCCATTACCATTCCAAGGGTTGAAATATAGGTATAAAACCGCGCGCCAATATCCTGAATATCATAAATAATAATGTCAAGACCGACCAATTGCTCTGGGGATGGTTTCCGATTTTTACCATATAAACTCACGACTTTGGGGAGTGCTTTCATTTGACCATTATAGTTCACTTTTTCGCCTGCCGCCGCTTCACCAAAAAGGCCATGCTCCGGGGAGAAAATGATTTTTAATTCCACATCATCCAAAGCCATTAATCGTTCATAATTGGGCTTACCATTCCCATCGACACCGGTTTGATTTGTAACAAGTCCGATTGATTTTCCATTAATCACACCCAACTTTTCATCCAGCAATACATCCAGTCCGACCTTCACCTCAGCCACTTTTTGAAGTTTGATCGGTTGGTCTGGTTTTGGAATTGTTCCGCAGCCCATCATAAACAATAAAAGAAAAGCAGAAAGTTTTTTCATTATTTAAGCATGGTAAATTTTTTGGTTACAATTTTTTCACCTTGGGACAAATTAGCCAAATACATTCCTGATGGCGCTTCTAAACCATTGGGCAGTAGGCCATTCCAATTGAATTTTTGCATTTTTGCTGCTAAAGGCTGAACAGAAATCTTAATGATTTCCCGGCCGATGATATCAGTTATGGTCAAATAGGCAATGGGTGAAAATTCAAAAACTTGGAATTCGATTGTAATTGAGCGGTTGGATGGATTTGGGTAAAGAGAGGATATGTTCAATTTTTTAGGAACTGCGGCAATCTCATCCCCGGTGGATGCGATAGCGCCGTCGAGATAATCCAAAACCTTTATCATAACCTCATTCCTTTTGGATTCGGGATAAATGGATTCAAATCCAAAACTTAAGTGAACAAGTCCTCCCGGTATTGGACTGCCGTCAAATCCACCTTTATAAGCGACACCTGCACCCCCGTTGGTATTATAATCGGCGCCGTCGTATTTCAGGATGATCTCTCCATTCCCAGCTGGTTTAATCCCGTCAGGCCAATCAACATCATACGTGCCGTGGGTTCCATCATCAAAGTTGATGGAAAAATTATCCATCATCGTTCCCGCAACGCCGGTTGCATTATAAGTACCTTGTTTCCCAGCTGCAGCATCTGAAAAATATTCTGCTTTTAAATATTTTTCATAGAAATGCTGATCGGTTAAATCTCCTTTTTCAGAAAGATCATAACCAATCTCCGAGCCAGAAACGAATAATCTGCCGCCACCTTTTAAGAAGTTCTCAAGCAATTTTTGTTCTTTTACAGAGAAAGTAGAAGTAGCGGATCCTTCTTCCCCCAAGATCCAATCCACGATTGTATAGTCATCCAGTTTCACCCTGCCGTTGATCACCGCTTCATTGTTAGCCGAATCAAAAAGATAGCCGGCCTGATGAATCGCGGAGCCATGCTGGCGGATGAAGTCGAATGTATTGTCGGTGCCGGTAATCCGGTCGAACCCGTTGACGATTAAAACTTTGGGTAGATTTGCTGATGTGACCACGCCCAGCACCTCAGTGAAATCACTGTCGCCATAGTCATTAGAGGCCTTAACCTTAAGGAAGTATGGCTCATTTGCATTCAGGTTTTGAAGCAGAATGGGGTTCGTAGAAAAAGTACCCAAATCTTCTGTTTGAGCTGAATTTAAAAATACACGGGTGGTTTGAAAATTCAGTGCTGTTTTCGCCCCTGAAAAATCAATCACAGCGACACCGCTTCCTATATTGGTAATGGAGACATTGACAGGAGTTGAAGGTGGGGTTTTCGCCCCTGTTTTTTCTTTCAAAAGATTCCATAACTCGTTTTTTCCATTATCGTACCCTAAAGCCCACATGCCAATACCACCGAGATTTTTCGAAAGTGCAAAATCATATTTTTTTGATAGAGAAAGGCTGTCATCATACCAAGCCTGAAACCAGCCGTTATTTTGGTATTTATACCAGGGTGTTTCTGAAGTACTGTCCCATAATTTTCCGTAGGAAAGGGCATTGGATTCTGCAGTGGAATAGATTACCGCAGTACCGGAATCGGTTGTGTTGGCGCCTTTATCTCCAGAATTCGCCGGCCATTGATAACCATAATAAGGCACCCCTAAAATTATTTTATCTGCGTTATTTCCCGTAGCAGATAAATAGGTATTTACCGTGTTGGTAATATTATATGAACCTCCTTTTAATGGTGATACGGGGCCGGTGGTAGAACTACCTTTCCAATGGTAGTCATATCCCATGATAAAAAGGCCGTCACTCTCGGTCGCCAATGCATTGAAGTCCCAGGCGCTGCTCCAATCTACCGCCGGTGTGGCCAGGGTCACTTTTCCGTGGGATACTTTTTCCCGCAGTGCTTTACGCAGATCTTTGACAAAAGTGACCAAATTCGCCTTCTGTGAAGCAGGGAATGCTTCAAAATCGATATTTACCCCATCCGCATTTCCATCGTTCACCTGCGTAACCAAATTATTAATCAATCGAGTCCTGTTTTCACTACTGCTTAATAAGTAATCCAGATGAGTTTTATTAAAAAGGGTGACAACCAGCGCCACTTCAACCCCACTGGCGTGAGCTTTGTTGATCAGGTCCGTGGCGGGCCACCCATGAAGGTTGGTAAGCTGCCCCAAACTGTCAGCTTCTGCGGAGAAATAAGCAATTGTTGAAAGAAGATCATAGTTATAGTTCTGCCATTTGGTGCCCTGCCAATATGGGTGATAGCCAAAAACAATTTTGGAGGGACTATCACGTCGTCGTGTAATCGGATTAGGAGGATCTGCCAATGGTTTATGACTGGATTCAAGATAATAGACTTTGTTGTATTCCAATTCTATCTGATGAATGCTTTTACGGTTTTCATCTTGGCTGATCCCTATAGATAGGGCAAATATGAAGATTGTGAGCCGGTTAAACATCACATCCAGAAAAAATATCTTCAATAGTCTCACGTCTTCGGATGAGTCTGTGGGTATCTCCATCCAATAGCACTTCAGCCGCACGGGGTCGTGTATTAAAATTATGGGACATAGCATATCCGTATGCACCGGCATCCATGATGACAATGAGGTCATCTTCTGCAATGGGAGGGAATGGGCGATCTACCGCAATGCGATCTGTATTTTCGCAAATGGGACCTGTAAAATCATAGGTCCCGTTATTTGATCCACTGTATCCAACTTTATATATCCTGTGATAAGCACCATAAAGGGCAGGACGCATCAGTGTTTCCATGCCCGCATCGATACCAATAAAATTTTTATAACTTGCTTTGAGTCCCGTTACTTGTGTTAAAATAAAACCAGCATCCCCAATAATCAATTTTCCCGGTTCTACCCATAGTGCAGGTGCAGACTCTTGATCGGCATACCCATCATAAAGGACTTTGGAGAGTTGTCGAAATAACCGATCATAATTCAGAGGCGTTTCTTCATCTTTATATGGGATGCCTAAGCCGCCTCCCATACTGATGAATTCAAACCGAATGCTTAATTCATTCTCGATCTTTTTCGTGTTGAGGACTATTGCACGCAATAACTCAACAAAATATCCCTCATCTAAATTCCCGGACCCGGCCATGCATTGGAGACCAAATTGCTTGATGCCTGCATCCTGAGCTTTTCGGTACGCATCAATGATTTTTTCAGCCGGAATGCCAAACTTCGCATTTTCACCGGCGGTGGTAATCTGAGAAAAAGTGCCTTTCCCAAATCCTGGGTTGAGTCTAAAAGAAATGCGATCAGGTAACCCCACCATTAATAAGCGTTTAAATGATGATATATCATCCAAATTCAAATAGGCACCTTTTTCGAGAGCGATTTTGAGATCATAGGTTGACTCATAATTGCCTGTATAGATACATCGGGTAGGATCAATACCTGCTTTTTCGGTGACAAAAAGTTCCCCGGGGCTTGAGCAATCACCACCAATGTTGGGGAGAATCTTTCGCATTTCAGTCAATAAATGGGGATTGCTATTGGCTTTGACTGCATAGCAAATATGGTGACGATTAAAGTGCGATGATAGGGTTGTTTCCAGTCGATTAAGGTTTTCAGTTATCCTACCTAGATCATACACATATATTGGTGTACCATATGTTTGGGCTAAATGGGACAGGAGGTCTTCATTTTGAATTAATTTTCTTAATGGATGCATTATCAAATATTATGATACATGATTAATCAGTAAACTTATTCAAAAATCAATATAAGTCATAAGTGAAAGTAGCCCATAAAGCGTTTAATTTCATTCATGGTTAATTGGATAAAAAACCGAAATATGGTTTTGATGTATCTGGTACTTCTAGGGTCACTTTCTGGCCAATCTTTTTCTGTTTCAAAAGTGACAGATGGATTGTCCAGGACAATAACCAATAGAGATTCGCAATTAATTTTACTGGGTGGACTGATCGGAAGTGGTATTGCATCCAAATATGATCAAACATTTCAAATAGATGTTCAATCAAACGGACTGATACCCAATGGTATGTCGAAATTAGGTGATTATTGGGGGATTGGCGGGCAACTGTTATTGTGGGGATCATTTCTGAATTTATTAGATAGAGAGAAACGATTTGAATATGCAGCTAATGCATTTTTGGCGAATGGGTTCATCACATATAGCTTGAAATTTGCAATCGGTAGAGACCGGCCGGACAAGTCAAATAGGAGATCATTCCCGTCAGGACATACCTCCAACAGTTTTTTAACCGCCACGATTGCTCAAGAGGTTTATGGCAGTAAAGCGGGAATTCCCGCCTATGTATTGGCATGTGTCACAGGCTTAAGCCGCATCCATGATGATAAACATTATTTAAGTGATGTTATTTTTGGAGCAGCTTTGGGCATAGCGGTTGGGAAAGGGTTTGGAAAGGTTTACCGTGATAATCAAAATCCGAAGATAGGAATTATTCCCGGCGATCAGCAGTTACAGATTAATTTGGTTTGGCTGCTATAGTAATGCAAAAAATATCAGGGAAATTCATCACGGTCTTCATTTTCAGCATATTTTTTATTGTCACCTTATTCATCATGTATAATATGTTGGATAAAGGCTGGATCATGTAGAGGGGCAAAATTTTGCCCCTCTACATGACGACTAACTATTTCTCGGGTGGTTGATTAAGTACAAGGTTGATCCGAGTAGAATCTAACTTTTCTCCCGGTTTTACGATCTCTTCCGCATAGCTCGTCGTATAGGATTTTCCATTCCATTCAAAAAGCGCCCCCGGGCCCCGGTTTATACGGGCTTGGACAAATGCTTCGCTGAAGGGAAGGAGAACTGCTTTTGATTCCTCAACAAAACCCATTTTATCTTCTGTAATTACCGGTGATTGAGAAAGGTCATCAATCGGATCTAGAAATTCCACTGAAGGAGTTGGAGTTTCATTGATAGCGGTATTTTCCAAAAGGCTATCTTTTTTCAAATACCCGTTTATGAGGATTGCGGTGGCTCCGACAAGGACAAAGCCTATGGTTAATCCATCTGTTTTATTTAGGTGCATGGCGTGCTCCTTTTTATTTAGGTTAAAAAAAGAGGGAATGCCTTTCGGCACTCCCTCCCAGGTTTTGTAGATTTAACCTTGGATTTATCTGAAAAGTTCCAACAAATGAATTTGCTACCCGTATTTATTTCCCTTTCAGCCCTCTTTCACCTATGGGCGGACCACCATCAGAAAAATATTTTATCCATGATTTTCAAACCGCTGACCATGGTGCTCATCATTTTAATTGTATTTGAAAGGGGGATTCCCCTCCAGGATTACGCCACTTTCATCCTATGGGGACTGATTTTTTCTTTGATCGGTGATATGATGCTTCTTAAACCTTGGTACAAATTTGAGTGGGGATTGGGATCATTTTTAATCGGGCATGTTTTTTATGTGATCGCCTTTACACGGGTAGGCGGGGTGAAATGGGATATCCTGCCCTTATTGCCATTCATTGCTTTTTGCCTTTGGCTGTATCGCAACATTGATCCTAATCTGGGTAGGGTAAAATTCCCCGTTATCGCTTATATGACGGTTATTTTGGTCATGATGTGGCAGGGAATGGGAATTCGGTTGGAGGATAACCCTCAATTTGGGATGTACGTTGCGGTGGGAGCATTCATATTTTGTGTATCTGACTCCCTGTTAGCCTACCAGAAGTTTAAACAGCCAATAAAATACGGAAATATCCTCGTATTATCCACATATTACGTTGCCCAATATTTATTGGCGAAATCATCATTGATTATCGGTGTGAATTAATTATACACATTATGTTTATACTTTTTATGGATATAACCGCCCGATTAAAACCCTGTGGAAAAAAGAATTCAAATTTGCCTTCATGAGGGATTAGATTCGTATCCATGTTTTCAGCAACTATATATAAAAGTCGCCGCAAAACCCTATGCGAAAACGTCAATGGGGGATTGATCCTACTGCCGGGGAATAACCCCGTCCCCATGAACTATCCCTCGAACTGGCTTCGTTTCCGGCAGGACAGCAATTTCCTCTATTATTGCGGGCTTGATTTCGCCCATTTAAACCTAGTCATAGATTCCGATAGTGGTGAATCCACTTTTTTCGGCGATGACCTCTGTGCGAATGAAATTGTATGGGAAGGGGAGCGAACACTTATTTCTGAAATGGCGGAATCAGCCGGAATTGATAATTACCAGTCTTCAGATTCCCTCCAATCATTTATTCATTCCAATGGTAAAAAGGTTCATTTTTTGCCAAGGTACCGGGCGGACCAAAAATTATTCGTTGATGAATTATTGAATGGAAAAAATAATAGTTCTTCAAAGGAGTTGATAAAAGCTGTGATTAAACAGCGGTCGATCAAGTCTGCTGAAGAGATTGAAGAAATTGAAAGTGCCCTCGCTATTACTGCTGAATTTCATAAAGCGGCCATGGGCGCTACCAGTCCAGGAGTAAAAGAACAAACGATTGTCGGCCAAATTGAAGGACATGCCCTGTCCCAAGGCAGGCGGTTAGCCTACCCCGTTATTTTTTCCGTTCGTGGCGAAATCCTTCATATGAATAAATACAACAATGTTATGGCAGCGGGCCAATTGGTTCTTAATGATTCAGGCGCCGAATCGCCCCGCCATTATGCAAGTGATATCACCCGCACCTTCCCTGTAAATGGAAAATTTACCGATCTGCAAAAGAAAATTTATAATATTGTCTATGAAATGCAGGCTGCCGCCTTCACCTTTTGTGCCCCGGGAAAATCATATAAGGAAGCCCATTTGAAAGCTGCCTCGATTGCTGTTGAAGGGTTGAAAAAACTGGGAATTATGAAAGGCGATGGGGACGCCGCGGTGGAAGCGGGGGCCCACGCCTTATTCTTTCCCCATGGTCTCGGCCACATGCTGGGGCTGGATGTCCATGACATGGAAAGCCTCGGGGAAGACCTGGTTGGATATGATGAGGATGAGGACCGCAGTGATCAATTTGGATTGGCTTACCTGCGATTGGCCAAAACGCTTGAACCGGGGTTTGTCCTCACTGTTGAACCGGGAATTTATTTTATCCCCCATTTGATTGATCAATGGCAATCCCAGGGGAAACTTGAAGAATTCATTAATTATGATGCATTGGAATCCTACCGTGATTTTGGCGGAATTCGTATCGAAGATAATATTCTAATTACTGAAGATGGATACCGTATCTTGGGCCCCCACATCCCCAGGACGATTGAAGAAATTGAAGCTGCAATAGCTGAAAAAAATGCGTAAAATGATTTGGCTCTACCTCTCATCATTCGGCATCATGTTTGCCGTACTTTCCTGGATGCAGGAGTCGGGAATCTTTTCCACCGACATCGGCGCACTTAAAGGGGTAGCAGCGTTGGTTTCAGGCACAACACTTTATTTTATTATACCTCGTTTTATCGACTGATTCCTTTTTGTCCCTTCCCCTTGATGGATTAATTTCATCGCGGCATAACAGGTAGGGATTATGGCATCAACAAAACAAAAACCACAATTAACCCGACGATCATTTATTAAAAAAGCGGGTACCCTTACAACCGTCGCGGCTGTATCCCCACTATCATTTTCCGCACTGTTTTCCCGGTCAACGGATGATAAACGAATCATCATTGTGGGCGCCGGTCTTGCCGGATTATCCTGCGCTTATGAATTAGATCAAGCAGGGTATAATGTGGTTCTGCTCGAAGCAAGATCGCGCGCTGGGGGTCGCGTTCGAACTTTTCGAGATTCCTTTGCAGATTATCTATACGCTGAAATGGGTGCCGAGTATGTAAACTCAGAAGATATTTATACCAGGAAATATGCAAAAAATTTTGGATTACAAATTCTGAATGCAAAATTATATGATGGTATTTATGTTCGCGGGCAAAAATATAAAATTGCAGATCTCAAGTCCAAAAAACAAAAATTACCCTACGATGGTGTTGCCGGTGGACAATTATTCGGACAGGAAAAGGCTTACATTCAGCCATGGGTTAAAAAGGTAGAGAATTGGGTTGCAGACAATAATGTTTCCTGCTTTAGCTGTCATGAGTATGGTGGGCAACCAGTCATTAAAAATCCATTGGACTTTAGCCATTTACCGGAAGACATATTAGCATTAGATAAATTATCCATTAAAGATTTACTTAAGCGTGAAGGAGCCCCAAGAGACATTATTGATTTATACACCTACACAAATGCTACCGAAAGTACAGGACGACCCGAAACATTATCTGCCTTTAGGTTGGTGATGGGACATTATATGGCAGGAGGGTTTTCTGAGGATACGGATGAAGGGCGTATCTATGGTGGCAATGACCAACTGCCAAAATCATTTGCAAAAGCCATATCATCTAACATTAAGTATAATCGGCCTGTGACAAAAATCGCCCATGGGAATAATGGTGTTGAAGTTTTCTTTAACGAAAAGGGAAAGCAAGTTTCAATGAAAGGAATCCGAACTGTTGTTGCAATGCCCTTAACTATTTTAAGGCGAACGAAAATTACACCTTATTTTTCTGAAGATAAAATGCATGTCATCCGGAACCAATCTTATGGTCATGTGATGAAAATTGCTATGCAGTTTAAAAGGCGAATTTGGGATGAAAAGGGTAGCGTAGGGCAGAGAATTTTTACTGACACACCACTTAGAAGGGTATATCATTTTTCAATAGATCAACCGGGTCCTAGAGGTATCCTATTGTCATTTACCTCCGGTACCGATGCAGAAAAACTGGGGAAAATGTCAGAAGAAAAACGATTAACTATTTCCCGGAATACCGCAGAAAAACTTTGGCCAAAAACACCACAATATTGGGAAAGTGGTATCAGTAAATATTGGAATGAAGATCCATGGCTGAGAGGTAGTTATTCATTTATTGGACCGGGGCAGCATGATTTCTTAAATATTATTCGTCGATCGGAAGGTCAGGTACATTTTGCTGGAGAACATACAACTATCTATAGGGCATCCATGAATGGTGCCATTGAATCCGGACTAAGGGCTGTTGATGAAGTAAAACAGGCAGTAAAAATTTAGGTTATTATTATTATCATTCATTTGTAAACAATAATGAATAAATACGATTCTAAGGTGATTGGTCTGGATGTTGGCTTACTCATCGGAAAGTTTTTCATGGATACGGAGGACCTCCATTACGGCTATTGGCCCCATGAAAAAATCGCCACGGCCCAGAACTTTGCCGCCGCCCAGCAGCGTTACTCCCAACTCATTATTGATCATATCCCCGATGGCGTTCAGCGTATTCTGGATGTGGGCAGCGGATCCGGGAATTTGGCGAAAAAACTGATTGGTTTAGGCTACCAAGTGGATTGCGTCATCCCCAGTGAATTTCTGGAGGAAAAGGTGCAGGAAAAATTGGATGAAAATTCCATTATCCATCTCTGCAAATTTGAAGAGTTGGAAACGACCATACCCTATGATTTAATTCTCTTCAGTGAAAGTTTTCAGTATGTCAGACTAATTGAGTCGGTCCAAAAAATTGAAAACTTATTATCACCCAATGGTCATCTTTTAATTTGCGATGTGTTCCATAAAAATGTCCCCGGGAAAAGTTCCATGAGGGGCGGCCACCGCTGGGATTATTTTGAAGAAGCCATCCAGAATTCACAATTAAAATTGGTGAAGGATTTGGATATTACCGAGGAAACAGCGCCGACCTATGATTTTCTCAATCAACTGCTAACGGATGTGGCGGGACCTATTGCGGATATGTCCGGGACATACCTAAATGATAAATATCCAAAATTGGCGAAGCTGGTTAAATGGAAATTTCGAAATAAACTGGACAGGATAAACCGTGTCTGGTTTTCAGGTGAACTGACAGGAGAAAATTTTATCAAGTTTAAATCTTACCGGCTTTTGATTTATAAGATATAATTCCGCATCATTGTAATTTTATAACTGTTTATGTCTGTATTTCAAACACCGCCACCCGATTTTTCTCTGAATGATGTTTCTGAATTAGTCCAAACTCATTATGGGATGGAAGTTCGAGTAAAAGCATTGGACAGCGAAAGGGATCAAAACTTCCTGATCCAAAATGGGGGTCAATCCTTTGTACTTAAAATATCCAATCCTGCGGAAGAATTTGATGTGCTGGATATGCAGAATAAGGTTATGCAGCATATCATAAATGAGGATTCCAGATTTGACCTGACACTTCCCGTTCCATCCCTCAACAGCGAAAAAATCGTCCAAGTAGAAAAAGATGGTCAGACTAATTGGGTACGAATACTTAAATATATCCATGGTCAATTTTTAAAAGATTCCACACATCACAATTCTATGCTTTTTGAATTGGGTACTTTCCTCGCCCGACTGGATCACGCCATGGAAGGCTTTGACCATCCTGCCGCACATAGGTCTTTTCCCTGGGACGGGGCTAATACGGATTTTTTAGTCAGCCATAAAAAGTTTATAAAAAATAACAGGGAAATTGTAGATCATTTTTTGGAACAGTATGAGAACAATGTTTTGATTCATGAATCCCACTTGCGGAAAATGGTGATCCATAATGACGGCAATGATCACAATGTACTTGTGAATGGGAATGGGGAAACGACGGGGATCATTGATTTTGGGGATATGATCTACACCTTTATTACCTTGGAGCCTGCCGTGTGCATGGCCTACGTGGCCCTGGAAAGGGAAGAACCATTATCATCTATTTCTGAAGTGTTAAAAGGGTATAACCAATCTTTTCCTTTGAATGAATTTGAGTTGAAGTCGGCCCTATATTTGATGTGTTTACGGTTGTGTATTACCATCACCATGGCGGCCTATCGCAAATCCCTTTTCCCGGACAATGCATATATATCCGTTAATGAAAACCAGGCCTGGGCCTTTCTGGAAAAGATGAAACATGAAGATTTGAATGAATGGTCAAAACAGTTGACTGCCTATGTTGAATCGTGAACAAATTGGTGAATTAAGGGGCCAGTATCTCGGTCCTTCATATAGTGTTTCCTATAAAAAGCCACTTCATATCGTTCGTGGAGAAGGACAATATTTATTTGAAGTGAATGGAAAGCGCTATCTGGATGCAGTAAATAATATCCAGCATGTAGGCCATTGCCATCCTAAAGTGGTTGAGGCTGCGCAGCAACAATATGAACAGCTGAATACAAATACACGCTATCTAGATGAAACCATCATTAATTACGCCAAAGATTTAACAGATAAACTTCCAGATGGGTTGGATGTTTGTTTCTTTACGAATTCTGGTAGCGAATCCAACGATCTGGCCTTGCGAATAGCTCGCCATTATACTCAAAGTAAAGAGACGATCGTCTTGGATGCGGCTTACCATGGCAATCTATCTTCATTGATTGAAATCAGTCCATATAAGCATGATGGTCCCGGTGGAGAAGGGGCGCCAGGTTTTGTGCACACCATCTCTATGCCTGATGCTTACCGTGGAAAGTACCGTGGTGAAAAAGCGACTGGAGGATATGTAAATGAAGTCCAAAAGACAATCCAGGGAATCCAAAATAATGGAGAAAAAGTTCCTGTATTTATTGCTGAATCCCTCATGGGATGCGGTGGTCAACTGATACTTCCAAAAGGATTTTTAAAACGATCATTTGAATTGGTTCGTGAATCCGGTGGCATTTGTATCGCAGATGAAGTGCAGATAGGTTTTGGGCGGATGGGATCCCATTTCTGGGGTTTTGAAACTTGTGATGTCATTCCAGATATCATTACCATGGGTAAATCCATGGGGAATGGCCATCCATTATCGGCTGTGGTTACGACTCGTGAAATTGCGGATGCTTTCAACAATGGCATGGAATACTTTAATTCCTTTGGCGGCAACCCCGTATCCTGCGCTGTGGGTCAGGCGGTACTAAATGTGATCGAGAAAGAAGGACTTCAACAAAATTCCAAGGATGTAGGTGGTTATTTATTGAATCAGTTGGATGGAATTGAACATCCTTTGATTGGAGAGGTTCGGGGCCGGGGACTTTTCATAGGCGTTGAATTGGTCAAAGATCGGGGAACCTTGACACCGGCAGCTGAGGAAGCAGATGAAATAATCAATCGCATGAAAGATGGGGGAATTCTCATGAGCACCGATGGCCCAGACCGTAATGTTTTAAAAATCAAACCGCCCGTCATTTTTACACGTGAAAATGCGGATGAATTGGTGTTTAATTTGACGTCAATTTTCGACGAATTATCCTGAATTTGATGAAAAAATACTTTTTTCAGTTTTTCATACTCTCTTTTGTTTTCTGGATCGCCTGTGAATTCAAACAGCCAGCAGAGTGGGAAAATCCTGAAATTTTCCAAATCAACCGTTTGCCCACCCGGGCCCATTTTTTTCCATTTGAATCAGAAGCATTGGCCCAATCTAAAGACCTAGCTCAATCTCAATATTTTCAATCTTTAAATGGAAAATGGAAATTCAATTTTTCCCCTAATCCTCATGAAAGGGAGAAAAATTTCTTCAAATCCAATTATGATGATTCAGATTGGCCGGATATAAAAGTCCCGGGGAGTTGGGAATTGCAGGGATGGTCTGTGCCCATCTATCTGGATGAGGAATATCCATTCACACCCAACCCGCCCTTTGTGCCCCATGATTACAATACTGTCGGTTCTTACCGAAAATCCTTTAATGTACCAGAATCCTGGGATGGACGGGATATCTTCTTACGATTCGGAAGTGTTCGTTCAGCATTCTATGTATGGATGAATGGCAAAAAGGTGGGCTATAGCCAAGGGTCCAAAACACTGGCCGAATTTGATGTCACTAATTTTGTTCAATTGGGTGAAAATAATGTTTCCGTAGAAGTATATCGCTTTTCTGATGGATCCTATTTAGAAGGTCAGGATACATGGCGAGTCAGTGGTCTCGAGCGAAATGTTTATCTATATGCCCGATCCAAAACAAGGATAATGGATTTCTTTGTGAACGCGGATTTGGATTCTACTTATAAAACAGGTTTATTTTCTGTAAAAGTTGATCTGATGACCCAATTCAATTCGAATGAAGCGCTGACTGTCCGCGCCAAATTGGTTGAACCTCTGAGACGAAATCGAGTCGTGTTTGATTCTACAAAGGCTGTTGTAGGTGATTCATTACGTTCAGTCCAAATTGCTTCAATCGTCAAGCGCGTCAAAACGTGGACAGCGGAAGAACCCAATCTATACCAACTCCAATTATCCTTGTTAAATGAGGCGGGAGAAGTGATTGAAGCCATGACTCAACAGGTGGGTTTCAGAAAAGTTGAAATCAAAAATGGAAATCTTATGGTGAATGGACAACCCATCATGATCAGGGGTGTGAACCGCCATGAATGGGATCCGGTTGTGGGGCGATCTATATCAGAAGCATCCATGGTGAAAGATATTCAACTCATGAAACTGCACAATATTAATGCAGTCCGTGCTGCCCATTACCCCAATCAGGAGCGATGGTACGAGTTGTGTAATGAATATGGACTTTATATCGTGGACGAAGCCAACATCGAGGCTCATGGCATGCGATTCCATGAAAAGAGTTATGGCTTTATCGCAGATGATACCACATGGACAGCCCAATGGCTGGATCGAGGCCTTCGCATGTTAGAGCGCGATAAAAATCAGCCTTCAATTATTATGTGGTCTATGGGGAATGAAGCGGGTGATGGTCAAAACTTTGTTAAATTATATAAATTGTTGAAAAGAATAGATCCGTCCAGACCCGTAGTGTATGAGCCGGCCAAACATGAATTGCATACAGATGTATTTTTCCCCATGTACGATACAGTTGATGAAATATCTGCTTATGCAGAAACCAATACTGGTCGGCCATTGATTTTATGTGAATATGCACATGCCATGGGAAATAGTGTAGGAAATCTCATTGATTATTGGAACACATTTGAACAGTACGGATCCCTTCAAGGAGGGTTTATCTGGGATTGGGTGGACCAAGTTATATTAAAAACAGACTCATCCGGTTGGGAATACTGGGCCTATGGTGGTGACTTCGGTATAGAGTTTGTGGAGAATGATTCTAATTTTTGTGCCAACGGATTGGTGGCTGCCGACAGAACAATAAATCCCCATATGTATGAGGTAAAAAAGGTATATCAACCTATTCGATTTAAAGAAGATAATTTGAAACGAGGCCGTTTAAAAGTAACCAATGATTTTGATTTCATAGACTTGAGTGATTACAATTTTTCATGGTATATAAAAGGGGATGATAAAACAATTTCATCAGGTCGATTTGGCACGCTGGATCTTGATGCAGGTGAATCCCGGACATTGCAATTTAATTTATCAAATATTCGTCCAAAGCCCGGGGTGCGTTATTTTTTAACGGTCCAGGTGAAGACTAAATATAAAAAACCACTGGTACCTCAAAACCATTTAGTGGCTTGGGATCAATTTGAACTTCCAATATTTAGGGAGGTCATCGCTCAGGATGCCAAAGATCTACCTGCTTTAAATTTGTTCAAAAATGATAAAGGTGCCGAAATATATGGTCAGGGATTTAAAGTTATTTTTGGAAGAGAATTTGGACAAATATCTGAATATGTTGTGGATGGAGAATCCTTATTTACTGCACCGGCCGAAGCACACTTTTGGCGTGCACCCAATGATAATGACCTCGGGAACGGCATGCCGTCCAGGACACAAATTTGGAAAAATGCCGGCGCTAGAATGCAAACCAAAGTGTTATATACTGCGCTGAAAAACAATACGGCTGAAGTACTATTAGTCAGCGAGGATACATTAAGCGGTACCATAATTAGGTCCCAATACCATGTGTATGGGAATGGGGCGATAAATGTGGACCAAACCATTATCATTACTGATTCAACACTATCAGAAATTCCGCGAATTGGAATGCGCTTTGCCCTCCCCGGAGACTTTGATCAAGTAACGTGGTACGGGCGCGGCCCCCATGAATCCTACTGGGATAGGAAGACTTCGGCTGCAATCGGTTATTATTCCGGATCAGTGTGGGAGCAGTCATACCCGTATATAAGGCCACAGGAAACAGGAAATAAAACAGATATATATTGGATGGCTATTTCCAATGGGAAAGCGGGTCTAATGGCTAAGGGCTATCCCACTTTTGATGGCAGTGTGCATCAATATCCCTATGCTGATTTAGATTATATTCCAAAAGGTCAAAAACATGGCAAACTTGATTTGAAGCCAAGAAATCATGTGGATTTGCTTATTGACTATCGACAAATGGGTGTGGGCGGAGATAACAGTTGGGGGGCGAAACCGCACGACCAATACACCCTTTATCCCGGAGAGTACAAATATTCATTCATGCTTATTCCTTTTAATAAAGATGATGGTTTAACAGCACTATCAAAGATTTCCATTCAATAGAATTTTCGCTAACACTTTAACTTCCTAACACATAGTACCTTGAATAAAATCTCAATCATATCCTTTATCTTGGCTTCAGCAAATAAAGTATCCATTGCTATTATGGCTGTCACCCTTGGGGTATATTTATTGTTGACATTTGTAGCTCAATAAATCGCTTTAAATGATAAAATTATCCCAGGTTAATCAATTCATTCCACCAGAGGACTGGTTAGAAATACAAACCATCGATGCTCATACCGGCGGTGAACCGCTGCGGATTGTGATTAGTGGATATCCTCAGCTAAAGGGAGAAACACTTTTGAAAAAACGGGCAGATGCGCAACAAAATCATGATGCAGTTCGTCAGGCCTTGATGTGGGAACCTCGAGGCCATGCCGATATGTATGGTGCCATCATTGTTGAACCAGATACCGCCGATGCCCATTTCGGTGTAATCTTCATCCAGAATGAAGGCTATTCCACGGGCTGCGGCCATGCCGTAATTGCATTGACAAAAGCGCTCATCGAAACGGGCCTGATTCCAATGACTGAACCTGAAACAGAAGTGAGAATGGATGTGCCTTCCGGATTTATTCGATCATTTGCCAAAGTGGAAAATGGAAGAGTCACCGGCGTGCGCTTTCAGAATGTGCCATCATTTGTACAGCAGTTGGATGCGATAGTGGATATACCAGGTTTAGGAAAGATAAAATATGATTTGGCATTTGGCGGTGCTTTCTATGCCTTTGTGGATATGGCACGGGTGGGGCTCGACTGTACCAAAAAAAGCCATGATGCCCTTATTGAAGCGGGGAGGAAGATTAAATATGCTGTAATGAATACGGTTGAGATGGATCACCCTTCGGAATTGGATATGAATTTTCTTTACGGCACCATTTTTACTGGACCCTCAGTTGATCCAAAGAACCACAGTCGGAATGTGTGCATTTTCGCAGAGGGAGAAGTGGATCGAAGTCCCACCGGAACCGGCGTCAGCGCCCGAGCGGCTATCCATTATGCTCGGGGAGAAATTGCGGAAGGGGAGTCCATCACAATAGAAAGTATTATAGGGTCCACATTTTCGGTGAAGGTAACGGAAACAACAACCTTTGGTCCCTATGATGCGGTGATCCCTGAAGTGAGTGGAAACGCATTTATAACGGGGAAGAATACATTTTGGATCAACCCTGATGATCCATTTAAGGATGGATTTATTTTAAGGTAGAAGGGCGATGAATAAATTTATAATCATTTGCTTTTCACTCACATTTTTAATCGCACAGGAAAACTTCTTTTTTAAGGTTCCGGTTGTGGATCTGGACAAAAGAAATGATCTCCAAGTTGTTGTTGATAAAGAAAAAGATGTCTATTTGGGACACCCCACAACTGTGTTATTGGAAGATGGAAAAACGATTCTCGCCGTATATCCCAAAGGCCACGGTAAGGGTGAAATCGTTTATAAACGAAGCAGGGATGGGGGTAAAACATGGTCAAATAGACTGCCTGTACCGAGGAATTGGTCTACCAGTAAAGAAATGCCGACAATCCATCGAGTCATCGATGCCACGGGTGTAAAACGGTTGATCATGTGGTCCGGACTTTATCCTGCTCGAATAGCTATCTCAGAAGATGACGGTCAATCCTGGTCTCCCTTAAAGCAGGTGGGAGACTGGGGTGGTATTGTTGTCATGGGCAGTGTGGTTTCATTAAAGACTTCCGGTCATTATTTAGCCATGTTTCATGATGACGGTCGATTTTTTAAAAAGGATGGTGAGCGGACCGGAATCTTTACATTGTACCAGACCAATTCGGTTGATGGTGGGTTAACTTGGTCCGAACCCAAAGGAATTTATGCCAATGTGGATATCCATTTATGTGAACCAGGGATCATTCGTTCACCCAACGGAAAAGAATTGGCTATGCTTCTCAGGGAAAACAGTCGCACCAGGAATTCTCATATCATGTTTTCAAGGGACGAAGGAATAACATGGACAAGTCCCAAAGAATTGTTACTTGAACTCACAGGTGATCGCCATACCGGGAAATATACCCATGACGGCAAGCTCTTCATTTCATTCCGGGATATGGCTAAAAACAGTCCCACCCAAGGGGATTGGGTGGCCTGGGTCGGAGATTATGAAGACTTAAAGAAAGGCGGTTTAGGAGATTACCGTATTCGAATCAAGGATAATAAGAACCGTTGGGACAGCACCTACCCAGGGGTGGAAGTTTTGCCGTCCGGAGAGATTGTCACCACAACGTATGGGCATTGGGATGAGGGAGAGAAACCATATATTTTATCGGTGCGATTAAATTTAATTCAGATTAAACCAAATTGATTAATGGGAGAGAGTATGAAATTATCAATGAGTAGAAGAGAATTTATTAAATCAACAGCCATGGCCGGTGTGGCTGCATCCATGATGCCCACATCTTTATTTGGGGCATCATCTAGCAATCTCCAGATCGGGGTGATTGGGACAGGATTCAGAGGACAGGGCATGTCACGGTTATTACTTGATCGCCCTGATGTGGATATTCCAGTAGTCTGCGACATTGATGACCGCATGATTGAAATGGTTTTAAAGGTCTTTGAAAAGCAAGGGCGGCCGGCACCAAAAATTTATAAAGATGGTCCGGAGGATTTTCGCAATATGGTAGCCAAAGAAGATTTAGATGGAGTCTATATCGCCACACCCTGGGAATGGCACCATCCTATGGCCATGGCCGCCATGGAAAATGGTATCAATGTAGGAACAGAGGTACCGGCAGCATTGACCGTAAAGCAATGTTGGGATTTAGTGAATACTTCTGAAAGAACAGGTAAACTCTGCATGATCATGGAGAATGTGAATTACCGCCGTGACATCATGGCTGTGCTCAATATGGTTCGCCAAGGGATATTTGGTGAACTCATTCATTGTCAAGGCGGTTATCAGCATGACCTCCGCCATGTGAAATTTAACGATGGTAAATCACCCCGTTACGGTATTGGTGTGGAATTTGGAGAAAAAGGATTTTCTGAGGCTGCTTGGCGAACTCAGCATTCGGTGGATCGAAATGCGGACCTGTATCCCACCCATGGATTAGGACCGGTTAGCCCTATGCTGGACATCAATCGTGGGAACCGAATGGTGCATCTCACATCAACGGCCACCCAATCCCGTGGGCTTCATAAATATATTGTGGATCAAGGAGGTAAAGATCATCTCAATGCGGAAGTAGAATTCAAATTAGGGGATGTGGTAACGACTGTAATAAAATGTGCTAACGGTCAAACTATTGTGTTGAGCCATGATACGAATTCACCACGTCCATACTCACTAAATTTTCGTGTTCAGGGAACACAAGGTCTGTGGATGAAGGATAATAAATCCATCTATATAGAAGGTCTAAGCCCTGAATCCCATCGCTGGGAATCAGATGAGGGCTATATGAAAGAATATGATCATCCCTTGTGGAAACGATTTGAAGACCAAGCCGTAGGCGCCGGTCATGGGGGCATGGACTTTTTTGTCGTGCGGGCATTTATAGAGGCTTGCAAAGACGATCAAACACCGGTGATTGATGTCTATGATGCGGTAAGTATGAGTGTCATTGTTCCCCTATCAGAAAAATCAATTAAACTGAATAGTACTTCAGTTAAAATACCTGATTTCACCCGCGGTAAGTGGCAAACAAATCAGCCTATTTTCGGATTAAACGCGGATTATTAATATGACCCTTTCAACCTTTGACTGGGCCATTGTTGGCGTATATTTTGCCCTATCACTTTTTGTTGGCCTGTGGGTCTCACGGCAGGCAGGAAAGGATACAAAATCCTTCTTTTTAGCCGGCCGGAATATGCCCTGGTGGCTCTTGGGTGTTTCCATGGTAGCTACGACATTTTCTACTGATACACCTAATCTTGTAACGGACTTAGTGCGTCAGAACGGTGTTTCCGGGAATTGGGGTTGGTGGGCTTTTTTGCTCACAGGGATGCTGACAGTTTTTGTTTATGCAAAACTATGGCGTCGTTCAGAAGTTTTGACAGATATAGAATTTTATGAACTGAGGTATAGCGGAAAACCGGCCGCATTTCTGCGGGGCTTCCGGGCCCTATATCTGGGTTTAGTCTTTAATGTGTTGGTTATGGGAGCCGTGAGTTTGGCGGCTGTTAAATTTGGAGAAATTGTATTGGGTCTCCCTGGATGGGTGACTTTAACCATTGCCTGTTCCATCACATTGATCTATTCTACATTGGGTGGTTTAAAGGCAGTTATTATTACGGACTTTGTTCAATTCACCCTGGCTATGATTGGCTCGATTTGGGGGATGTTTTATATTTTAGGATTACCCGAAATAGGCGGACTATCCAATCTTATTTCTCATGTAAATGTTTCGGATAAACTTTCTTTGATCCCCGATTTGTCTGATCCCAATGCATGGGTGCCTGTTTTGCTGGTGCCCTTGGCGGTCCAGTGGTGGGCCAGTTATTATCCCGGCGCAGAGCCCGGCGGCGGCGGATATATTGCTCAACGGATGTTCTCTGCGAAGGATGAGAAAAATGCTGTTGGTGCCACGTTCTTTTTCAATGTGGCCCACTATGCACTTCGTCCATGGCCATGGATTTTGATCGCCCTTGCATCACTCATCATATTCCCTGAACTGAGTGATATTCAAAAAGCTTTCCCAAATTTACCCGCTGATAAACTGGGCCACGATGTGGCCTATCCCGCCATGCTTACATTATTGCCACCTGGACTTTTGGGTTTGGTAGCGGCTTCATTAATCGCTGCCTTCATGAGTACCATGTCCACGCAACTGAATCTTGGTGCCAGTTATCTGGTGAATGATTTTTACCATCGCTTTATCAAGCAAGAAGCATCCGAGAAGGAGTTAGTGACCGCCGGCCGATTATTTACAGTAGTTTCTATTATTCTGGGTGGTGGACTGGGCCTTTTGCTTACCAGCGCCGGACAAGCATTTACGCTACTACTGATGATCGGTGCTGGCACAGGATTGATTTATATCCTGCGGTGGTTCTGGTGGCGGATTAATGCATATACAGAAATTGTGGCCATGATTAGCTCCATTTTTATTGCTGGTTATTTCAATTTTGGGAATTCAGGATTGGAAGGGTGGCAAAAAATTGTAATTGGCGCTGTACTCACTACTATTGTTTGGGTAGTGGCGACTTATTTCACGCCACCGGACGATGAGGAAACATTACGGAAATTTGTGAAGAAAGTAAATCCCGGCGGTCCCGGTTGGGCCAAATATTCTGATGGAGTTTCGACTGAGCCGTGGCCCGTACCAAGGGGCATCCTTTCTATGGTATTGGGCTGTATCGCCGTGTATGGATTTTTATTGGGTGTCGGTCAATTGATCTATGGTAAAACAGGAAGCGGCCTTTTCGTTGTTGGGTTGGGCATAGTTGCTTCAGTTGGATTGTTTAAAGTATGGAAGAAGTAAAAATGTGTGTAGGCTCACACGTGTTTACGTGAACACATTAACATATTAAAATATGAAAGTAAGTTCACCTGGCCGAATTTGTCTTTTTGGCGAGCACCAGGATTACCTTGGGCTCCCCGTCATTGCTATGGCGATTTCCCTAAGAGCTAAGATAAAAGGTGAAAAGAGAGAAGATAAACAGGTTATTATCCATAAACCGGATTTGGGTGAGAAGGAATCATTCTCCTTGGATGATCTTTCTTATGCCAAACCAAGGGACTATTTCAAAAGTGGTATCAATGTTTGCCAGAATGAAGGACTTACTTTTTCATTCGGATTTGAATGTGAGATTACTAGTGAAATTCCCATCCATGCCGGCACCAGTTCATCTTCGGCCATCAATGTAAGCTGGATCCATTTTTTATCCCAAATGGCAGATGAGCCTACGAATTGGGATCAGCAAAAAATTGGCGAATTGACCTACACAGCGGAAGTGACTGAATTTGATGAGCCCGGCGGTATGATGGATCAATATTCAACTGCCATGGGTAATCTTATTTATTTGGAGTCAGAACCTAAAATTTCTATTCGATCTTTAAATCCCAATTTAGGGACTTTTGTTTTGGGGGACTCCTGCGAGCCAAAAGATACCATGGGGATCTTGAGCAGATGTCGGAACTCAAGATTAGCATTAATCAAAAAATTAAAAGTCAAAAATCCAGATTTAACGATTCACACTTTGGATGAAAACGCTGATCTATCTGACCTGGAACAAGGTGAAAGGGAATTGTATAACAACACAATTCGAAATCGTAACATCTTAAGAAAGACCCTTCCTGAATTAGAAAAGAGAGAACCGGACCATGAATTGATTGGGCAACTTCTTTCAGAGCATCATGCTGTTTTAAGGGATGTTTTGCAAGTTAGCACACCGAAGATTGAAGCCATGATGGATGCGGCATTGGATGCGGGTGCTTTGGGTGGAAAAATTAATGGTTCAGGAGGAGGTGGATGTATGTTTGTCTATGCGCCGGACAATTCCGAAAAAGTAGCTGAAGCAATTAAAAATGTTGGGGGAAACCCTTACATTATTAATTCTGGCAAAGGAACTAGAATTGATTAACTTCGTCAATTATTAAAGGATATTTAATTAAATGAATAAACTTTCACTTTTAGTCATGGCCGCCGGTATGGGGTCTCGCTATGGCGGCCTCAAGCAACTGGATGCGGTTGGGCCAAACGGCGAAACCATTATCGACTATTCTGTTTATGATGCCATCCGATCCGGTTTCACCAAGGTGGTCTTTATCATTCGGAAAGATTTCGAAGAGCAATTCAAAACCCAGGTGACGGATAAATATGCAGGGAAGATCCAAGTTAAATTTGCCTTTCAGGATATTCATGATCTGCCGGATGGATTTTCATGTCCCGATGGCCGTGAGAAACCCTGGGGTACGGGGCAGGCGATTTTGTCTGCAAAGAATCTGATCAATGAACCATTTGCTGCCATCAATGGGGATGATTTTTATGGTGAAGAATCATTTAAGACCATAGCAGAATATTATCAAAGTGGTGGTGATTCATTTAGCATGGTTGCCTTTCGACTTGAAAATACTTTATCCATTTTTGGCGGTGTTACTCGGGGATTGTGTACAGTAAAAGATGGAAAATTGGATACAGTGATTGAAACAAACGATTTGCAGAAAACTGAGAGTGGGGTGTCATCAGACAGGGATATTGAACTGGATGGAAGTGAACCCGTATCCATGAATATGTGGGGATTTACGCCAGTACTATTTGATTATTTAGAAGATGCGTTTGTTGAATTTTTGAAAAAAGATGGGCAGGAATTAAAAAGTGAATTTCTAATTCCATCTATTGTGAATGAGTTGATTCACGATGGTCAGGAAAGTGTGCATGTGTTGAGTAGTGCAGCATCCTGGTTTGGCGTAACCTATAAAGAGGATAAGGCATTTGTCGTGGGTGAAATCCAGAAACTTGTAAGTGAAGGAGCGTATCCCAAGCAATTGTTTTAAGGTCAAATTGATTAAAAAATCAAAATTATGGCGCTCTATTGTTAAATGTTAGAGAAAATAATTTTAAGTCGGTTCCGCTTAATAAAAGCGGGTTATATTTGTCTCGACAGGTTCGGGATATGGTTTCAGTGAAATTGAAGAAAAATGAAGAGATATTGATCATCACAAATAATAATGATCAGATTCAAATATATAAATGCGGTGGACAGTACTAAGAATGAATAAATACATTTCAAAGTTGGCAAAGTATTCATTCGTTCTATTTTTTATTTATTTATCGCCATACGGATGCGAACAAAAAGTTAAAGTTTCACCAGAATCCTTTAAACAAATTGTATCTCACAGGAATTTAGGTTTAGCTTATTTAGAAGAAGGTCAACTTTCCCAAGCATCCCGAGAATTCGAATTATTAATTAGCCTTGCGCCCATGGAAGCATTGGGTCATGCAAACCTTGGATACACACATATGAGAATGCCAAACAGTATGACAAAGGCTGAAGAAAGCCTTAAAAAAGCTGTTAAACTTTCTCCAGAGAATCCAGACATTCGGTTTTTATTGGCTAAAGTATATGAACTCAATGGTCAGCGTGAAAAGGCTGTTAGACTTCTTGAGAATGTACTTAAAACCCACCCTAATCATTTACAATCGTTATATCAATTAGCGATTTATTCTATAGAAGAAGGCACAGATGAGTCCTCTAAAAATGCAATTAATATTCTGTCACGAGTTGTAAAAATTCAGTCTATGGATTCCGCAGCTAGATTTAGACTAATAGAATTATTATTGCGCGATGGGAATTCCAGCGATGCTTTATTCCACATGGAAAGTGTAAATCAAATATTGCCAAGACTTCCGAATGTGTCAAAGGAAATATTTAATAAAGCTTTACACTTTATAAGGAATGGAAATACGAAACTAGCTATTAGGCAAGTAGTCATGTTTCATAACATAATAAGGGCGACTTCATTTTACCGAGTATCATTAGCTGTTTTACGGGGAACCAATGGCCCTATATCCGGATTCCCGATTTATCGATTTTTACAACTGGATCCCAATTTGTATGTAGTGGAAAACGAAATTCCAGAAGGACTCAATTTTACTGAAATAAGTGCCCGGTCAGGTTTGAATATCTTATCGGGTAAAAACCAACCATCTATTATAACTATTGGTGATGTTGATGGTGATAATGATCAAGACATATTTGTGTCTCAATGGAATTCATCCGAAAATATGAGTCGACGATTTATACTCATAAATCAAAACGGGAGTTTTGTAGAAAAAACAAATGATTTTATTGTTAAATATAAAGGGAGGGATAAATCTGCCATTTTGGGGGATTATGATAATGATGGATACTTAGATTTATTCGTCGTTAACGATCTTAGCAATAGCCTCTATCGAAATGTGGGTGAGGGGGAATTCATTGACATTACAAATGGATCTGGACTTGGTAGCGATAATGGCGCAAAAATCGCCTTATTTGCTGATTTAGATTTGGAAGGTGATTTAGATATTTTTCTTTGTACTCAAGGAAAAAATCGTCTCTTCCGAAATAATTTTGATGGTTCATTTTCAGAAATCGCAGATGAATCAGGTCTTGGTGATAAAGAGGATAATACTTCTAACGTTATTTTTGGAGACTTTGATGATGACGGAGACCCTGACCTTTTTATAGTAAATGAAACAGGGTCTAACCGTTATTTTGATAACTTAAGGGGAGGGTTTTTCAGAGACCTGACTGACCAGGTAGGGCTGCATTCTGAAAGTGGATCAGGAACTGCTGTTGCTGGCGATTATAACAATGATGGATACTTAGATTTATTTATAGGCGATAAAAAAACAGGCAATCATAGTTTATTAATAAATAACGGTAGTGGATCTTTTATTGACGATAATAAATCAGAAAAAGCATTTAAAAATATTGAGACAATTTCCGCAACTGATGCGATTTTTTTTGACGCTGATAATGATGGTTATTTAGACTTACTTATTACGGGTCACTCCGTTGAGCATCAAAAAGGTTCTGGTTTAAACTTGTATTA
>CEPZ01022004.1_pt1 | contig 76125 bp, 59 predicted proteins | sample 530461 | NCBI WGS metagenome assembly CEPZ01 (sample SAMEA2620106, study PRJEB7988) | marine metagenome | isolation source: saline water (ENVO:00002010), including
AATTTTAAGATTGATGTTTCTTTTGATGCGCCCAATGTATGGGACATACTCAAAGAAGAGTTAGCTCACGAAAGAGCTAGAATTATAACAAATACATTTTCCGATATTAGAGAATCTATTGGTCAATATTATAAAACGTACAATGAATTACCAGCTGACTTAAATCGTCTATTGATTAATGGTATGTTAAGCCGCTCGATGATTAATAAGGTAGGTTGGGATATTGAATACCTCCCTCCAGATCAAATTGTTGCTACAAGTAATAATAATATGCCGGGGGGAGCAGATAAAATAATCAAGCACGTTTATACAGGCAGTGATATAGTTGACTACTTTGTAAACGATAACTACTATTATTATTCATGGGAAACTACAGGATATGGTCAATATGATAATTATCGTAAACCTAGACCTGTTAAAAATAATGTGAAATTTTCAATTGGTAAGGTAAATCAATACTTTGGAGCCAGCGGATCTGTTGATTTGAACGAACGAAACCAAGCGGTGGAGATTAAGTTGGATAAAGCTGGTTATTCAATTTCAGGTGTCAAAGCCAGTTTTATTGTAAACAGATCATCAAAATCAACATTTGATATTACAGACTTCAAGACAGAAGCAAAAAATATTACTCTTGAATTTGATTCTTATAATGATATGCCTATAATTGAGAAGGCAGCTTTTGAAATTTCATTAAAAAATCTGGAAGTAAATTTTCCCAAGGATGTCCAGGATGATCCGGAATTCAAAGAAATAGCGGACTACTTGAATATTAACAGTGGAAAGTTCAGGATACGACAAATTGATCTGGATCTAACGTTTAATCGAGGTAGGGATTTAAAATTAAAAGGTACAGTGGATACACAATTTGGTAAAGCAGTAATTGATGGATCATTTTCAATCAACCAACCTGTACGCTACGATTCCGATTTAACTATTGACAAATTCACTATTGAAATTAGTAACCTGTCTCAACCCATAAATAAATTCATTGAAGTCTGGGAAGAAGGAACTGGAAATATCTTACCTAGGAAAGGTAAATCAATCTATTTGGAAATTTCGGGTGACTTAAACGACCCACAAGTCAAAGGGCTTGATATTAGATTTTAGAGGGAAAACTCCTTATTTACGAAAACCACCGGGATCTCTAATCGGCAACTTTTGTTTTACATTATAGATTCAAGATTGATTACTGAAAAATTTGATCTCCTTCCTGCTTTACCGGACGCCGCTGGAATCAAAATTCAGCGATCAGTAATCCATATCCATTCCGCCACCGCCGCCGCCGTGTTCACGTTCTCCATCGCGGCCCCAGCGTTTCTTTTGCTCCATCTTACCGAAGTTATAACTTAAGGTCAGATACATGGTGCGCGGGGAACGGCGCCGCTCGGCTTCCATGATCTGTGTATAGCTTGAACTGCCCAGGTCCACTTCCTGTTCAGTATTGATCCTGAACTTGCCGCTGTCAAACACGTCGCTGACTTTGAAGGTCAAATTCAAACGATTATCCAGGAATCCTTTCTGTACGGCCAGGTCCATGGTGAAATTTCCTTCTGTACTTCCGTCATTAAACTGCATGGGTCCTCTATAACGAGAAGAAAGCTCAATCCGGGCGATGCGCGGTATCGTGATTGTTGACATACCCCAGGCAAAATATCCACTGGATGTTCCATTAAGATCCGCTTCACCGGATCCATAGGTACGTGAATTCCATGTTGTCAAAGATACCATTAGACTGATCAAAGATATGGGCCGGTAATTGACCATGAATTCAATGCCATTAGACTCACCGAAGCCGGCATTATCTGAAGAAATCACCTCGTAGGTTGTATCACCTACCTCTATGAAATCACTATCCCACCAGCGCATTATATCTACTACTTTTTTGTAATATACTCCCGTATTTAAGGTCAGCTTACGGTCAAAGTGAGAAAAGTTTAATTCCATTACATCACTGAATTCTGGTTTAACATAGGGATTGCCGACGCGAATATGGCTGGTATCAAAAAAATTCCGGGGAAAAGGGTTCGAGGACCAGCGACGCGGGCGGTTCACCCGTTTGCTATACCCGAACTGCAGCTGGTCTTTTTCTGAAATTGTGTACATCCAAAACATACTTGGATATATTTTAAAATAAGGATTTGAAAATGGTGCTTCGGCAATAGCATTATCAATCAGTGTAGTGAAAATATTTGTTGTGTCCTGTGCGCCGTTGGCATTCATGCGTATGCTGGTTTCAACTTGTTCAAAACGAAGGCCCAGCTTAAGGCCCCAGATGGCGCTGAAATCATGGGCCAGTGTTGCGTAAAACGCATAAACATCTTCCCTGTGCATAAAATCATAGGGCATTAAGTATTCTAGTTCTGAGTTAAAATCTTTTATTGTACCTTTAAATCCTATCTCTAGAAGCGTATTGTCACCGAATGGATGAGTATAATCACCTCTAATTACTAAATTGGAACGTGATTCATCTGCATGGGCGTGTCCAAGTTCATTACCGTGATCTTCTTCTTCATGGTCTTCTTCTTCATGGTCTTCTTCTGCTGTCTCTTTTACTTTATCAACGCTGGAAGAATAAGACATGTCAAATTCCAGTTTCTGCTGAGGATCTTCATAATCTCTAACGTATGTCAGATCCAACGCGTTGGTTGCACCAAAATCTATTTCATCTTGATGGACTTCATATTCCAAGGGATAGATGTAATGTAAGCTCTCTTCAGACGTGTTATCATGGTCACTAAATGTTGTGATAAGTGAAAACGTTTGTTTTTCCGTCACATAGTAGTCCCCACCCAGCTTTAAGGTCTTAGACACTGGCATTCTAATCCTTGATGTATTCTGTTTAGATGTATCATCAGGAGTGGTTTCATAATCCATAATAAATGTACGGAACCCATCACCCTGGCGATAGCCTTCCCGATAACTCGCGTTGGTAAATAAATTAAATTTTTCCCGGCGGAAGTTGAGCATTCCGGAGGCATTGAATTGATCAAATTGTCCAGCAGTAATAGAGGTATTACCATTAACACCTTCAAACTGGCCGCGCTTTAAAATTATGTTAATGATTCCGCCCATGCCGTCAGGGTCATATTTCGCGGAAGGATTGGTGATTACTTCCACCCGTTCGATCATGGCCGCCGGAATATTATCCACCATGGCTCGTCGGTCACCATGCGTAAGGCCGCTGGGTTTACCATCAATAAGTACATTCACATTCTGGTCGCCGCGCAGGCTGATATTACCGTCGATATCCACATCCAAAGAAGGAATTTTATTTAATGCATCGGAAGCAGTGCCGCCCTGCACAGTCAGGCTCTGGTCCACAAAAAAGATTTTTTTATCAATGGTCTGGATAAACTGCGGCACTTCGCCAATAACTTCCACTTCCTGCAGCTGCATCATTGAAACTGATAAAGCGATCGTACCCAGATCCTGTTCGATACCACCGCCCCTGTCTCCAGGAAAAAGGTTTATCGATTCAATAACGGCTTTTTCATAGCCAATAAACTCCACTACTACCCGGTAACGACCTAAGGGTATTTCTTCGATTTTAAATCGACCGCCCACATCTGCCACACCCCCGGTGATAATTTCATCATCGCGAGTACGGACAATTGAAATGGATGCATATTCGATGGGTTCATTGCTAGCGGAATCCAAAACAACACCCTGTAAAACGCCAATGGCCGGCATTTGCCGGGAACCACCACGCTGGCCCAGCAAAATTGTTGTGAAAAGTAGTAGTATAAGAATTTTCTTCATTTTTTTCTCGAAATAATTTATTGATTAAAGAATAAGAAATCGTTCAGGACTGTACTTCCATAGACACCAATTGGTGGCAATAGGTTAAAAAAAACTGGCAAAACTTTTTAACATAATTATTTGAATTTACACATTTCTTTTAATCAGTAAGGCGTATTCTTTCAATTGTTCTTTTAGATTTTTTGGTGTTTTGGCTATACGCAGCTTTTTATTGGGCAATTCGTACAGATCCGCTTTCGTCCGAAACCAGGTTTTATCTGATCGAAACCGTTTTGTTCCTTTTTTGAAGAATTTCGCTTTTGCTTTTAATTCATTTTTCGGCAACCAACCGCAAATTGTCAGTTCTTTTTTATCTTCAAAATAACTACAAAAAATAAAAGCATCAGTTGGGTAATCTTTCTGAAGAGCTATAAAATTATTCACATAATAATCCTTCACATCTGTTGTCCGGCCCATGGTCTTCACATCGATGGATAATCCATTATAGTTCAAATCTTCTCCATGGTCAAACCCCTCTTCGCCTGTAATAACATCTACATGAAATAAGGTCTGTACCGTACATTGGCCAATGATACCTGTCAATTGCTCATCTTTATTTCCATCTGCGAATCCCCTGTTACCAAAATTATGTTCATTCACCAATCCCGTCGCATAATCAATGATCTTATTGGAAACTTTGATTTTGAACAAGAGTTACTCCAATCTTGATCGGGCCGTCTCGCAATATTGCTCAGACGTATCAATTCCCAAGTATCGCCGCTCCAGTTTATTAGCCACAGACGTTGTGGTTCCTGCCCCATTGAAAGGATCCAAGATTATATCTTCTTTATAACTGAACAATTTCAGCACCCGCTCAACTAACTTTTCCGGAAACATGGCAGGATGGTCATATTTTTTCATTTTACGTTCTGGAGCTACTGACCATTTGGCAACTACCCATTCCTTGAATTCTTCTGCAGAAATATCGATCAACTCCTTATCTCCCGGTTTTTTCATTTCCCCTTTGCAGAAGATCTCAATGAATTCCCACGTATACTTCAGGTAAGGATTACTGGGGCTCTTCCAGCTTCCCCAGGCTGTATATTTACAATTGTAATTGTTCTTTTCCCAAAGGACTTCTCCTTTCCAGATCAGCTTCCGCCGCATAAGATGCTGACTGATCATATGGTGGCTGGGGATATAGTCAGAAAAAAGAGGCTGAACATTTATGATAAGGCGCCCACCATATTTTAACACCCGAATGCATTCATCTAGAATACGGAATAATCTTTTGAAATACAGGTCCCAATTATGGTCATCCTCCCCGTCCTCGTAATCCAATCCAAAATTGTAAGGAGGTGATGTGAAAACCATATCCACACAATTATTGGGAAGTTTTTCCAATACCTTTTGACTGTCACCACAAATAATCTGGTTCTGAAATGTATCTGGCAGTTGTGTATTTTGATCGATGTATTTATGGTTTACTGCATAGAAATATTTTCCTCGACGGCCTTCCTTTACAACTCTATCCTTGACTTTACGTTCGTTATTAAAATCAATAAATACCCGCTTTCCGTTTTTAATTCCATAATTTTTAATATTCAGTATGGATTGTTCTATCGATGCGAGCAAGGAATGGGTTTCAGAGCCCATGTCAGCTTCCACTGTGTTTTTGACCAAGACAAATTCCTGAACATCCAAAGCTCGCAGGTACAGCGTCATTTTTTGTCCATTCAGATAAATCGTAAAATCATCGGGATTGAAAAAGGAATTCAATTCCCTGATGGCCATTTTATCTCTCCGATTAGGCGCTGATTTTAAATCAATCGTAATTTCTTTATAACCCTTCATGGAAATAAAGTTAGGTGATTTTAGATCCTATAACAATACAGATATTTTAAAACTAAAAATAATCTATAACGGTTCAATGATAGGCCCAAGCTGCACAATCATGCGGTGTCCAGTTAATCCCAAATGAAAAGATTTCCAATCCAATATCTTTAAATCTTTATAATGAGCTTTCATTAAAGGTGCTTCTTGCTGGCAAGGAATACACCAACAAGATGTTTACATAGATAAATGCTCTTTTTTTACGAAAGAACGCCATACATTCCACACAGGGAGATGTGCTAATAAACTATCACGAAAACGGGGATCAAATGATTCAAAATAACCATGTTCTTTTTGAATCTTGAAGTGAGGTTTACCATTTTTTATTTTTTCAGGTAATAAGATTTCCTTGCCCCTTTCAACGTCAGTTATGCAATAACCTCTACGATAGCATAGTCCTGCATCCAATGTTGCGTCTTGTCTAATCCAAGTATTATCCATATAGATAAGGGATAACCCATGATATGATAGGACTCCATCTGGAATTCTTTCTTTATATCGTGTTTCTAGTAATGGGTAATCAATCGCATCATGATACGTTAAGGCTGAAGGTATTCCTACAGCTCTGTATAAAGCTGATTGAAGAATTGACTTTTGATGACAAAATCCTCTTCCTTCTTTTAAAATAACGGATGCTTTCCAATTATCCGAGTCCCTAATCAGAGGAGCAAAATCGTAAACTATCTCATCCCGCACAAAATAATATATTGCTTTTGCTTTATCCCAAAGGTCTTCAATCCCATTTGATATCTCTTGTACTTTAAACTGAATATCGGAATGATCAAAATCCATGAATTCATCCGCTTTAAGACAACTCTCAACATCAAGCCTTTCTGCATCAGGTAAACCAGAAATATTTAATTCACTAAAATCAGTCATTCGGAATCATTTTCAATCTATTAAAGTAATAATAACTTTTCGGCTTTGTTTCGGTCCATCAAATTCGCATAACATAACACTCTGCCAAGTGCCCAATAATAAACGGCTGTTTTCAAAAGGAATAGATTCACTCGGCCCTACAATAGCTGATTTAACATGTGCATCACCATTTCCGTCAATCTTATCATGCAAAAAGGATCCTTTTGGAGCCAGTTTTCTCAATACACCTAACACATCATGAATAATATTTGGATCATCGTTTTCATTCACAATAACACCCGATGTTGCATGGGGAACATAAATATTACATACACCACTTTTTATTGTTGATTCTCTAATAGCTGAATTGATTTCTGATGTTATATCAATAAGGTCTTCACGACAATTGGTGGAAAAAATCAGTTCTTTCCTAAATAGCATTTATTCTCCAATAATTTTAACCAAAACACGTTTGTCTCTTTTGCCATCAAATTCACCATAAAATATTTGTTCCCAAGTACCAAAGTGCAACCGACCATCTGTCACAGCAATCACCACTTCCCTGCCCATGATTTGCCTTTTATGGTGAGCATCTCCATTATCTTCACCGGTACGATTATGATAATACCGAGAAGGGCTGGGATCAAAAGGTGCAAGACCTTCCAACCATCGCTTATAATCTTCATGTAACCCAGATTCATCATCATTAATAAACACCGAAGCAGTAATATGCATAGCATTAACCAAACACAACCCATTACTAATTCCACTTTCCTGAATAGCAGAATCAACATCTGCAGTTATATTTACAAATCCCATTCGTTCAGGAATATTGAACCAAAGTTCTTTGTTATATGATTTCATTATTTTTTACTTTCGTTTCTTAATTGATAGTTATTGTTAAGGGCTCCAATCCATCAATTTCAGCAAATATCCTATCACCTTTTTTCAACTTACCTACTCCGTCAGGTGTACCTGTGAAAATGATATCGCCAGGAAACAATGTATAAAATTGAGATAATTCAGAAATAATTTTCTGAACCGGCCTGATCATATTTTTTAAATCATTCTTTTGACGAATATTTCCATTTACACTTAATTGAATATTACCCTCTTGTAAATAACCGCATTTTTCAACGGGAGTAATATCTGAAATTGGTGCAGAGTTTTGTAAACTTTTTGCAAAAGTCCAGGGTCGGCCTTTCTTTTTAGCTTCATTCTGCAAATCCCGACAGGTTAAATCAATACCCACTGAATAACCAAAAACATATTCTAATGCCAATTTTTCTGATATTTTACTTCCTTCTTTTTTTATTGCAATTACCAACTCAACTTCGTGCTGGAAATCATTTGTAAATCCCGGCATGCATACTGTTTGACCATTTTGCACGACAGCATCCGGTGGTTTTAAGAATAAAACAAAAGGTACGGTCTTTCCTTGGCTGTATCCCATTTCAGAAATATGTTTTTGGTAATTTCTCCCAACACAATATATCTGATGGACAGGAAATGTTTCTGCACTGCCTGTTATTGGAATAGATATTTGAGGAGGTGTATTTATAAAACTCATTCTATTTTATCCATCTAGAAATTAACAAAGTAATGACTGAAGTGTATAAAATAGATTATTAATCGGATTATACGAATTTTTACAATTTGTAATAGTGATAAATATCACAAAAAAACCACCTCAAGGGTGGTTTATGAATTATAATTACAAAGCAAAAGGATTATTTTATTAATAAAACTTTTTGATGCTGAATATCATTATTTGTAACTAATTGTATAAAATAAACACCACTTGGATACTCATTTGCATTCCACGAAAAAGTATATGTACCAGGTGTTTGAGAAGAATAAGATTTTATCAAATTCATATTTCTTCCCTGTAAATCCAACACATTGATATTTACGGGAGTTTCCTTATTTATCGAGTAAGAAATTGTTGTCGTATTATTGAATGGATTAGGATAACATGAATTCAATTTAGGATTATCAGGAAGCAATGAGTCATCAATAGAAGTTAAGGCGTTCATATTTTGAATAGCTGAATTCAGGGTTAAAAGAAATTCATTACCCATGGGGGGCATTATTGTACCTTTTTCTGTATAAACAATTTGCATATTGTGATCAATTAATACATGGTGAGGTACTGTTTCTTCAGCAAATAAACTTCTGAGGTTTAAGCGATTATCATTAATTATCGGATATATGACGCTATAATTCTTACTCCAGTCTTTACATTCAAATTCATTATTCCAACCTGATCCAATTCCCACTGTAACCAAGCCTTGATTTTCATATAAATTTTGTATGGTTTGAGTATAGGCTGCTTCTAATTGGCAGCGGCGAGACGAAGTATTGAAAAAAACCAGCCATATGACCCTATTGTCTCCACCATTCAATTCACCATAATAATCATACAAGGTCCATTCTGTATCCGAAGTACAAAGAGAATCTGTAAAATCAGCAACATAATCACCAATTCTATATATCTCTGCAGAGAGATTACATATCCCCGTTAGGAGTATTAAGATTATTATTTTATTCTTATACATCTTCAAATTATAGATTTAACTATCAAAATTATCGTATAAATGTAACAAATAGCTAAATCAGAAGCAGGAAAAATATTTTAACGGCTTATTTTTAGAAAAACGGTTGGTGTTATACCCATAATTTCAATATCATTTACAAGAATATCTGCCTCTTGTGAAGAAAACGTATATCGCTTATGACTTATATATTTATTATTGTAAACATTAAACAGAGATAAACCATATTCCCATTTCAAACCTACCCAAGTAGAATTTCGGACAATACTAACATCGAGTCTATGTGAATTAGGTAACCTGGAAGAATTAACAGTACCCGGTTTTGCTTCCAATGCAACATTTCCATTTTCATCTTCGTAAATGACTAAATTATTGTCATCAGTAAACGCTCGACCTGAAAAATATAGCCAAGATAAAGTGAATTGCCATGGACCAAAATGTGTCATTGTCACCATTTTAAAATCATGAGTACGGTCATGGTTAGTTGGGAATGGTTTTTTATCATTTATATCAGCAAATAGCCATTCAGCTATTCCATAATTATAACTCAACCAACCATTGATTTTACCACCGAATTTATTTAAGAGTATTTCAAATCCCTGAGACGTCTCTTCACCCAACATTAGCAAACCAGAGGTATATGCATCTGCTGGGAATAGATAATTTGGATAATGATGCAGTCTGGAGAAATTGGCAATATTTGACTTTGCATTATAATAATATTCTATATTTAAATCATAATTTGTAAAAAAATGTTGATAGCCAATTACAAATTGTTCAGCATTTACTGGTTTTAATGAATCAGCTGATAATAACCAAACAAATTTGCTGCCACTGGAAATGAAATCATTACTGAAACGGTGCAAATACTGAATATGCCTACCCCATGCAGATTTAACATTTGATTTGGGTGTAAGCTCATAACGTAATGATATTCTTGGTAAAAGTACCCATTGCTTATCAATTGAATAATTTGATACTCTCAAACCTGATGTTAAGGTTACTCTCGGTATTACATTAAATTTATCTTGAATATAAATTGCCAAAACCTGCCCATCTACTTTTTTGCCTATATGAAAAGTTGTGAGTGAATTATTAAAGTTGGCATCATAATCCGTTGAATATTTAGACAGCAATAGTCCACTTTCCAGCTTATGATTATTTAATCTCCATTCATGATTAAAATGCAAGGTCATATCTTCAATCACATTTTGATCCTCGCCTATAACTTTATATACAAACGTTGTATCCGTTAATACTGAAACTGATTCAGTCATTAAATCATGATTACTATTATATGTTGATTTAGATAATAGCCATTGAGAATAAGACGCATTTTTCCACTGGTGCGAAAATTTGAGGCTCATACCATTATTAAGCCATTCTGTATCATCTTTTTGCTGATATTGGAAATTTCCACTCTCATCAAACTCAAAGCTGCTGTTTTCTGAGAGTATATCTTCACTTGTATAAAAGCTTAACGATATTATATCCCTGGACGTAGGCAAGATGGTCAATTTAGCGTTTAGATCAGAAAATTGAAATTCAGGGCTATATGTTTGCGAGGCGGTGGAATCGATCAACACGACACTTTCACCAAAATTCAATCCGCTACCACTTGATAAAAAACGATGGATTTTTCTATAAAAATCCGTGTGTATTTGATCTGTAAATGTTTGGCGATGCGTTAGCAAAAAACTTCCCCGATTAAACAATGGTTGCTGGAGAGAGAAACCACTACTCAACAGATTTGTAAATACTGAAACCCTGGTCTTTTTCATATCCCCGTTTTTCCCAGTCATATTTATGACACTGTTGACACGGCCTCCAAAACGAGAAGGGATACCTCCTTTATATACTTGTATATCCTTGACAGCCAAGGCATTTATTGAACTTACAAATCCAAAAAAATGATCCATTTGATATAAGGTCATGCCATCTAGGATAATCTGGTTTTGATCGGGAGTACCACCGCGGATATATAATCCTGCTGATCCTGTATTGCCGCCTTGAACCCCCGGTAAAAGCTGAAGAGAGCGCAGTACATCATTCTCACCTAAATTTGGAAGCATTGCAACATTGCGAGGTGAATAAGAAATCTGACTGACCTGTTCACCCTGTTTCATTATATCCACCTGATTACCGGTAACAGTTATATTTTCACTGGAAAGGATCATTGGCTTTAAATGAATTCGAATTATGGTGTTACGAGCTTCACTTTTTCGAATGAGAATTTTTTCAGATGCATATCCAATATATGAAACAGTTAATGTACACTGTTCGGCAGTAATTCCAGATATATTATAAAATCCATTCTCATTTGAGACACTGCCGGAATAGGTATTTAATACACTGATATTAGCATGGGGTATAAATTCTCCGGTTTCTTTATCAAGGATATAACCTGTTAAACTATAGGGATCATTCCAACCTTCTTCAGAAATAATGATGAATTGATTATTTTTTTTCGTCCACTGTAATCCCGTGTTTTGCAAAAGTGTTGCAATTGCTTCTTTTTCCGAGCATGCAGAACATTTTGTGGTGATAATTATATTTTCTAGATAACTATCCTGATACACGATAGATAGTTGATATTGATTTATTAACGAATCAAGAACAAGATTAAGCTGTTGATCTTTTACATCAAAAAAAATCCCGTTTTGCTCTTGGGGCAAAACGGGATTTTGTGCAAGAAAGACTAGAAGTATCTTAACTAGAAAAACATTAGTAGATGATGTAAGTATCCTTTTCAAACTTAAAAGACCGTTGTGCTAAAGTGGCGAGTGTTTCCATCACAGGATTAAATTCATCAGCTTCAATGACTCCTGTAACTGTAATATTACCAAGGTCAGCACTCGCAAATTCAATTTTAACGTTGAATTTACGCTCAATTTCTTTACAAACGCTCTTCAGATTTGTTTGATCCAGGATTAACCTGTTATAAATCCAGCCTGGGTATTTTTTATGTTCAAATTTTTCAAGATTGCCTGGATTGTCACCATTGACAAAATCCACTTTTTGGCCTGCAGTCAAAACAACATCTTTTGTTTCTTCAGTTCCGGAAACTTTTACAATTCCTTCTACAACTAAAACATCAATATCTGTTCCCCGGGCATGTATATTAAATTCTGTACCCAGCACTTCGACAGTTGCTGATCCAAATTGCACAATAAAAGGGAATTCTCCTTTTTTAACATCAAAATAAGCTTCACCGGATAAAGTCACATTTCTGTGATTATTCCCAAAACCCTGTTTATACGAAAGTGTACTTTCAGCATTCAATTTAATCGTTGATCCATCTACTAGTGTAAGAGTCTTGAATTGCCCGCGTTCAACCACAATTGATGTTGTTGTAAGAGTGTTATACAAAATGGGTGAAATAAATGTCAATACTAAGGCAGCAGCTATAGCCCAAACCAGTCTAGGTTTCATAAAAGGAACTGGCACTGTTGATTTTATAGCAGTTTTTTGAATGGATTCATTTTCCTGAATATCCATTAGTTGTTCCATCTGCATCCAGGCATCGTTAGTATCCGGAGTCTCCGGTAACCGAATTTTGGCGCTCTCTTCCCAGATGCGCTGCATCATTCGATCTAGTTTATTCTCAAAGTTTTTCATTAATTCTATTTTCTAATATTTTTATTTTTAAATACGTTTGTGTTTCTGCATATATAACGTTTTTTTCAAAGATATCACTCACAGATAATTCTTTAAATGTTTCTTTAAAATCTTAAGAGCTCTATACAATTGATTCTCTACCGTTCTCCTCGATAAATCCAAGATGGCAGCAATTTCTTTATTAGCTAATCCTTCTATCCTGCTTAAAACAAAAATTTCCCTGCACTTTTCAGGTAATTGTTCATTTACAATACGATTGATTTCATCTTGTAACTCATTTAATTCCTGTGATTTTTGAGGATCATCGTAATGAGACTGTTCCGGTTTGGGAATCGTATCTTTATGACGTATCCGCACTTCCGAATATCTGAAATGATCATAACACAAATTGGTCCCGATTTTTGCGATTAATGAGAAGAATGATTTTTTGGGATCAAGAGTTGACCGATTTTTCCAGACCCTTAAAAATGTATCTTGTACAATATCTTCGGCCAGATCTTCATCATGTACACGGTATACTATAAATCTGAATAAGGATGCGTGGTATCGGTGAAACAGCTGTTTAAATGCTGTCTTGTCAGAATTTTTTACATCTTGTAATAATGTTATTTCAATGTGAGTCATGGATTATCATCAATTTAAGAACTGGAAATTAATGATCAATACATGAGTTTCAACAAATGATATTTTTATATAAAAAAAACTCCGAACTATTTTAATAAAATAAGTTTTTGAGTCTGCACGTTATTGCCGCTTTGCAACTGTACAAAATACAATCCACTGGACACATTTTTTGCATGCCAGTTGATTTCGTGTTCTCCCGGATTCATATCTTCATCATTGAGCGTTTCCACCAATCGCCCAGTTATATCATAAACACGCAGAAGTAAGGTACGCTTATCTTCCACGGTAAACCGGATGGTGGTTGTCGCATTAAAGGGATTCGGATACGGCACATGCAGTTCAAAAGTTCGAGGTGTATTTAATTCATCATCAATTGCTACAATTTCTCCGCAGCCAACGCCATAAAAACCAATAGTGGTTCCATCATTGCCAAAACCAACACATGGGGAATTTTCAGCCAATTGATAATCACCGCTGTCCACAGCACAGAACAAAGGATCATCATCGAATACATCGAATAATCCGAAATTCACTGTACCATTATTATTAGTTTCAACTCCAGTTACAAATTCATCTAAAATTGAAAAATTAATATTTACAAACGATCGGCCACCATATTCAGAAAAGGCGATCTGCTGGGGGCTACTCCCCCAGACAATTGAATTGGTAAATGATACTTCACTTTCATGCATGAATAATGCGCCACCTTCTATTTGGGCAGAATCATTGGCAATCGTTACATGATCTAATGTACCGCTGGATTTATAGAACGAAAATGCGCCACCTTTTACATTGGCACCATTGTCAACCACCAATACGTGGGTTGCATTTATTATGCTGTGGGCAGCATACACTGCACCCCCTTGGCCAGCGGCATAGTTGTCATAAATCCATACATTTTCTAGCGTAATTTCGGAATAATTAGCAGAAATACTGCCGCCATGAGTCAGCGGGTTACTTATACCTGCATTGTTATCTTTAAATACACAAAATACAATCGTCGGGTAACTATCTACACAATATAACCCAGCGCCACTATCGGTTGTATACCCATTGGTAATGGTAAATCCGATCAGTTTAGTATCGGGCCCAGCCATATTCATGGATATAACCTGCTCCTGGCCGCCGCCGTCAATAACCGTATTTTCAATATAACTGGAATCACCAGCTAATAAAAAATAGGATGCAATGACGTGGTTCTGATTATCTATTTCAATATTTTCTATATACTCCCCAGGAGCAACCAGGATTGTATCGCCCATCCCGGCATAATCAAGGGCGGCCTGGATAGACTCGAAGGGATTATCTGTCGAACCATCGCCTGTAGCATCATTGCCATCAGGTGCAACATAGACGATTTCGGGAATACTTGTACCATAAGATACAATTAATCCAAACGGCTGGTCTGACTGCAAAATACCCTTATGCTTTACACGAACTGTATACGTCCCCGGTGTTGTTAAATCGACGAATACCTGTTCCACGTTATCAACAATATTGTCACCGGTAAAGGCTGCTTGGGTAGGATCATACTTGTTCAATTTATATGGAAAGTGAACCTGGCCGTTGGGATCGATCACACGCAGATCCAAATCATGGACCAGCATAATATCGCCAGGATCTAAACTAGCAGCAACAGGTGTTCCCGGAGGATCACTCCAACTCAAAGTGGCCCGGAAAGGATCAGCGCCTAAACTTATAAACTCATATTTCAGGCTGTCCAGGTAAGGCAGTTCATTTTCAATAATAACATGGCCATCCCCTACTTCAGAAATTAACTTAACAGCTTTTTCTGTATTCATCAGGCCCCAACCAAATTTATAGTCCGGCCCCTCATGGACTCCCGCTTCATCAGCAGTATGAATAGCCAATCCTTTCAATGTCGCTGCCCGAATAGTAGTGTCCATGACCGTTTCATAATGCTGGCGCACCAAGGTTAAAGAACCGGCTGCGCTTGGCGCCGCCATAGATGTACCTGAGTAAGTACCGTAATCTGTATCACTTTGTTCCAGGCATGAATGTAAACCAGACCCATTGGCAACAATATCCGGTTTGATGCGACCATCATCCAGCGGTCCGCCAGAACTGAATGAAGTTAACTGCACCTGGCTGGGATATTCATACCCACCGGCAATATCTTCAACAGCGCCAACTGTAAATACATTTTTTGCTGTTTTTGTATGGCCCAGGCAGTCCCAAGGCCCGTCAGGTTCACGCGCATCCGTTGATAATATCCAATCACCATCAGCTGGTGAATAGACCCAGTGTTCCGTTCCAGGAGACGCGCTGTCATTGCGTTCATTTCCTGCCGAATGGACAATTAAATAATAAGGTGCGTTATACGCAATTATATCCCAATCCCTTGCTGCTTCATTATAGAAACCAAATTTATAATCCTCGGTAGAATCCACCTCCAGGTCTCCAAACCAGGCCCAGCGGTCGTCATCAAAATAATTCCACCTCCAACCCAGGTACCAACCATAAGAATGATTGGACATACCCAGTCCATTGGCAGCAGCCGTGGCCATTTCACTATCATCATTGCCCCATTCGTAGGCGTGGAGCTGCGCTTCATGAGCCATACCGTGAGCAGTATTTAAAACACCTGCTGCAATCATTGTACCGCCTACATGTGTTGCATGATCGCCCAACTCTGTCGCTCCATCCATTTGCTGTACACGGCCGACTAATTCCTGGTGTGTGTTACGGACCTTACCATTATCCCAGATTCCGACGGTCATCCCTTGGCCAGTTAAGAACATTTGAGCTTCTCCTCCAGGCCATACGAGATCTGTAGAAATTGTTCTTGCTGAATTGATGTTTTCTGTCGTGTAATAGATTGGCATACCATTGGGAGTCAACTCTATTAGTTCATAAGAACTACCATTATTTTTTCCTTTAATTGGCCAATTCTTTTCGACAGCTTTTAATACTGCTGCTTCTTTTTTATTTTTGTATTCTTTTTCAAATACATTAGCAATTTCTTTTAAATCGCGAACAAATGATTGTCCAAATAATAAAGAGATTGTAATCAGAAGTATTAAAATTTGTTTCATTAACGTAAGAGTAAGAATTTTTTTGAGTTGATATAGCCTTCTGTTTTCATTCTGCAAAAGTAGGTTCCAGTGGCAACATTTCTTCCTTTATCATCAGTTCCATTCCATATTACACTATAGTTTCCTGGTGCATGTACTTCCTGCTTTAGTGTTTTCACATGTCCTCCTGTAATATCAATTATTTCAATGGTTACATTTCCAGAATTCAATAATTGATAAGGTATGACTGTGCGGGCATTAAAAGGATTGGGATAGCCGTTCTGTAGTGATACCTCACCTGGGACTATCTCTGGGATATTGGTTAGTATTTCATCACAACCAACCTCAAAAGCACCCATGTTCAGAGTATCATTACCTGCATTACGGCATGGTGAATTCAACGCTAGAAAATAATTTCCACTGTCTGGTTGACAGAATAAGGGATCCATGTCAAAAGAAGTTGTATTCCAATCAACATTTCCATTATTATTTGTTAAAATGCCTTCTTCACCAGCCATAACATTCGAGTGCTCTATTGCTATATTATTGACAGTTTCCCATGGAGAAAACATTACTTCTTGGGGAGAATTGTTCCATAAGATTGAATTTTGAACCTGCAAAGTTGAATTACTAAAAGCAAAAATTGCTCCACCGCCATTAAAAGAAAAATTGTCGACTATCGTAACATGATCTAATACTGTATTTGATTCAAAACTATATACAGCTCCACCTTCTGAAAAACTCTCATTATTGGCAATCAGTAGATATTCAAGGTGCATATAACTTTCATGGATATAGATCCCAGCACCGTAATAAGCCATATTTCCTGAAATATTTAAATTCTCTATATCACTGGTACTTCCTCCGACAAATATTGCGCCCCCATAATTTGCACTGTTGCCATGCAAAGTTATATTATCTAAATGGGGTGCACCTCCATTGATATATATACCGCCACCATAGTCTGCAGTATTATTCAGTATTACCAAATGCTCAATCTTCGGTGAAGATCCTGTAATATGTATTCCACCTCCGTGAGATGCTGTTCCCTCCTGCAGGGTCAGACCTTTTAAAACACTGGTTGAATCTTCACCGCTGTTAAACGTTACAATACTTCCCGGACTGAAATTCTTTAAGATCGTTTCATTTATATACGATGAATCATGTGTAGTTAAATAAAACGATCCAATCACGATCCCTTTACCGTCAAAATCTATTGTAATATCATATTCACCAGGAAAAAGAATGATAGTATCACCATCAACTACTTGTTCAAGTGCCCTGGCAATGGTTGCGTAAGGTGTTTCTAGACTGCCATCACTTAAATCATCACCATCGTTTGCTACGTACCAAACTGGCCCTAGATTTATAGGTGGGCAACCAATTCCAAATGCTCCCATATGTGTACTATCTAGTCCTGCTGTCACACAGGGTGAATTTTCAACTAATGTAAAATCACCATCATTTACACTACAAAATAATGGATCATCCTCAATATTACCTTCGAGCCAGTCGACATCGGCGTTATCATTTGTAGTTACGCCAGCTATTCCAGCTTGAATGTTAGAATAAGAAATAGTCATGGCATTTTCATCTTCATTTCCGCGGAAATAGATCTCTGCACCAATGTTATACCACACAATAGTGTTTAGTAAAGATGGCGCTGACCCATTGCGACAATAGATACCGCCGCCATTATCTGATTCATTCATGGTTATAGTTACATTGTTAAGCTCGGGATTAGCATTATTACAATAAAGGCCACCACCATAATAATCACTGATATTTTCTGTAATTAATACGCCATTAAGAACAATATTGGCATCATTTTTCAACGTGATAGCACCACCAGTGCCATCGGTAAAATTATTTTTGAATACACAATTTTGAAATTCACCAATTGAATTATCTCTCAAGTAAGCTCCGCCCCCGTGGTTTGACCAATTACCATCAAAAATTACATTATTCAATATTGGGTTTGAACCTGCCTTGCAATAAAGGCCACCGCCAACAGAATTGGAAGAGTTATTAAGAATGGTCGAGTTTGAAATGTGCGGATCAGCTTCATAACAAAAAATACCGCCACCGCCGCCATCAGGTGACGCATTTTCCTTTATGATCAAGTTAGATAGTGTTGGGCTTGAAAATTCGCAATACACTCCGCCGCCATAAGTATAACTATCACCATCGCCATCCGGATCAGCAAAATTACCTAACCCGCCCCGCAACGTAAACCCATTTAGAATAGACGTAGAGTCTTCATTTGAATTAAAAATGACTACACTGGTGATTTCATCACCATCGATAATTGTCAATTCTATAAAACTTGAATCATTATTGATGATAAAAAGTGATGAAACCAGAATATTCTTACCCTCAAAATTGATATTCTCAACATATGTTCCTGCCATAACCAATACAGTATCGCCTGACATAGCTGAGTCAATACCATCTTGAATCGTAGCAGCAGAATCAGGAACATAAATGATTTCGGCAAAGGATAATGAAACTAAAGTCAAAAAAGTGAATACTCGTTTGCTCATTTATATATCTTTCTTAAATGATTCAATGATCAAACCCACGCAAGCTGTTAGTTTTTTCGCGTAAGGAATATGTAAAAATTCATTCGGTCCATGGGCATTGGACTGAGGACCCAGCACACCGGTAATGACGAATTGAGCTGCCGGGAATTTTTCACCAAGCATGGACATAAAAGGAATAGTACCACCTTCACCCATGGCTAGGGCTGGTTTATTAAATACAGCAAGTGATGCTTGGTGAATTGCATCTTCGAGCCATTTAGTTAATGGCGGTGCTTCCCAACCTGTGGCAGGTTCTTCAAATTCCACTGAAATCGCGGCACCATAAGGTGGATTATTTATTAATAATTCATTAACAATTTTTTGTGCAGAAATTGCTTCAAGAGTTGGAGGAATTCTTAACGACAGCTTTACAGTTGTGTATGGACGTAAAACATTCCCTCCATCCTTTACAGCCGGAAGACCGTCAGCACCAACAACTGAAAGCATAGATCTCCATGTATTGTTTAAAACCATTTCCACTTTATCATCCGTAATAGGGATAGCATTTTCTGTCCACGGAAGTGTTTTGAAAACTTCATCACCCAGAACATCCACCATGGCTTGGACTTCCTTTATTCTTTTATCTGGAATGTTCACTCTTAAATCTTCGACAATGATTTGTCCGCTTTTTTCATCTTCTAACCGTGATAAGAGTTGCCTTATAATTCGGAAAGATGATGACGCAATACCGCTGCCTCCTCCAGAGTGGATTCCTTCTGTTAAAATATCAACGCGTAACGTACAACCGATTAAACCGCGTAAAGATGTTGTTGTCCAGAATTGTTCATAATTTCCAGCACCAGAATCCAAGCAGATTACCAAGTCCGGAGAACCAATTACATCTGCGCAATGATCCATATAAAATGGTAAATCCGGAGAACCACTTTCTTCAGAACATTCTATTAAAACGACAATTCTTGGTAATGATATACCTTGGTGCTTGAGTGCATTAATTGTACACACCGAAGCAAAAAGAGCATAGCCATCATCGGCTCCGCCGCGTCCATATAGTTTATCATCTTTCAAAACAGGTTTCCAAGGCTCCAGACCCTCTGTCCAGCCTTCCATTTCTGGTTGTTTGTCCAAATGGCCATACATAAGGATTGTACCTTCTGAATTACCGGGGACATCGAGGATTAAAATAGGCGTTCTATCCTCTTCCCTATAAACATGTAAAGTACTATTGTCTGGTTTATGCTCATTTACCCAAACACTGGCTAGATCCACTACTTTTTCCATAAAACCATTGACTTTCCAATCAGGATCGAATGCAGGTGATTTATTGGGATATTTTATATATTCACTAATAGTGGGAAGAATATGATTATCCCAAAATGTGTTAATTTCTTGAGTTAATTTTTCAGTATTCATAGTATTGAAATTTTTATTAAACTGTTAATAATCAGAGAATAAATATACGTATGAACCCTATTACCTTGCTTAAACACAATGTAACTTTTATTGTGAAAAAATTTAGTGTTTTACTAGCTCTTTTGATAATGCTTAAGGGTCAGGACCATAAAAGCATTCATCAAGTTGAAATGGAATATTATAAATCATTTAATTCTTCATCTTATAATGATAATCAGACCTCATTGCCCCGATCCACCGTAACGAATGAAACATTAGATAGAGCTGTATTTGGCTACTATCCCTACTGGATGGGTTCTGCATGGCTGGATTTGGATTATAGTTTACTTTCAACAATAGCATACTTTGGCGCTGAAACCAATTCTACAGGAGGAATTGATGACTGGCATAGCTGGCCCCCAAACAATTTAATTAGTACTGCGCACAGCGCCGGAGTTGAAGTGGTCTTAACAGTAACCTTATTTAACAGCAATGCTATTTCCTCACTTTTGAGTAATGCCAATTATCGCCAAAATCTTATTACAACATTGGTCAATAGTGTTTCGTCTGCCGGTGGAGATGGTGTCAACATCGATTTTGAAGGTCTTCCATCTTCTCAAAAAGAGAATATGGTGCAATTCATCACTGATTTGAAAACAGCTTTCGACAGTGCTATCCCCGGCTCGCAAGTAACACTTGCAACACCAGCTGTGGATTGGTCCGGTGCCTGGGATTATGACCAATTAGCCATTAACAGTGACGGGTTAATGATCATGGCTTACGATTATCACTGGAGCAACGGGCCGACGACAGGACCGGTTTCCCCATTAACTGGATGGGGAACTTATAATGTTACTTGGACAGTGAATGACTATATGACCTGGTCGGGAGGTTTGAACGACAAATTAATCCTGGGCTGTCCCTATTATGGATATGACTGGCCAGCTGAATCCAGTTCAGCGGGAGCAAACACCACTGGCAGTGCTACGTCCAAAACCTATTCTGTGGCAGAACCTCTGGCTCAAACGTATGGTAAACTACGCGACAATGATTCACAATCACCTTGGTATAGATATCAAAGTTCTGGCTGGCACCAATGCTGGTACGATGACAGTTTGTCCTTGTCATTGAAATATAACTTGGTGAATCAATATGACCTCCAGGGAATTGGCATTTGGGCATTAGGATATGATGGTGATAATACAGAATTATGGAATGCCATTGATGAGAAGTTTACATCTACCAGTGATCTTGAAGATGAAAATAACCAGCCATCAACTTTTCAATTGCTAACACCATATCCGAATCCTTTTAATGCTACTACTACGATTCGATTTAAGGTCATTAAACCAAATTCAATATTGCAAATATTGGATATCCATGGGCGTTTGATAGAATCAAATCAATATGATGTAGGAAATTATGAAGTTCAATGGGATGCAGCTGAATATGCTTCCGGCATTTATTTTGTTTCATTATCAAATGGATCAAAAAGTCATATCCAAAAAATGACGCTTATAAAATGAGATACCTACTACCTTTTATTATAATATCGATCATTTTTGGCCAGTCCATCCACCAAATGGAAATGGAAAAATATGAGCACCAGGTTCAAACGGGATTAGATGTATTGATAAATGAAAAACTGGAGATCATAAAAGGTAAAAAAATCGGATTAGTCACAAATCACACAGGAGTAGATCGTAGCGGCAAACCCAATTTTGAAATATTAATGAAACTATCTGATGTAGATCTAAAGGCGATCTTTGCACCTGAGCATGGATTCTATGGCAATGTTTCAAGAGGTCAAATAGTGGATGACCAGGAACAAGATGGTCTTCCTGTGATTTACAGTTTATACGGAAAAACAGATAAACCAACTCCTGATATGTTTGAAGGTTTGGATGTGATTATTTACGATATACAGGATGTGGGTGCACGATTTTATACATATATCTCCACACTTGGTCTGGTAATGGAAACTGCAGCAGAAGCAGACCTTCCTATCATAGTTCTGGACCGACCAAATCCACTTAATGGTATTACAATAGAAGGTCCTGTTTTAGATATAAATTATAAATCATTCGTTGGTATGTATCCAATTCCGATTCGTTATGGATTAACGGTTGGTGAATTGGCAAAAATGATAGTAAGCGAAAAATGGATCAACACGATACCTGAAATTACAGTTATTGAAATGGAAAACTGGCGACGGGAAATGTATTTTGATGAGACTGGGTTGAGATGGATCCCTCCTTCTCCAAATATCCCTGATCTGGAAACGGCTATTCGGTACTCTGGATTATGCCTGGTTGAAGGTACCAATGTCAGTGAAGGTCGCGGAACTGATCATCCCTTTAAATATATTGGAACTCCGTGGATAAATTCTGAAGAACTGGTTTTATTTTTAAAACAAAAACATTTACAGGGCGTTTCTTTTGAACCAATTTCATTCACACCTGTTTCCATTCCAGGAAGGTCAGAAAACCCAAAGTATAAAAATAAAGAGTGTTTTGGTGTACATGTCATTATTACAGACAAATTAAAATATCGTCCTGTTCAAACAGGGGTTCAACTTATTCGAACTATAAAAAAATTATATCCAGAAGAATTTGAATGGAATGACTTTATTTACAAATTATGGGGAATTGACTCATTACTTGAATATGATTCAAGAGATGATGGTTTTAAGCAACTGGCAAAGAAATATTATTTATACGATTAATTAATTAGGTGAGTGAAATACAAAAACATAATTTTATATAAGAAAAAACCATTTATCCTATAAAGGATACCTTACATATAATAGCTTTTTTATCTTTTTTTTGATTTTTTAACATGGGAGATCAACTGTTTATTACCTCTTTTTTTAAAACTCCTAATTATTTCTTCTGCTTTTCCAAAGGGGACTGTTACAAAGGAAAAATTGTCTAATACCTGTACATCATTTATTTCTTTTGGACGAATCGATACTTTTTTTGATATGAGATTTACTAATTTTTTTGGGTTAATTCTATCTTTCTTACCAATAGCAACAAATAATCTGGTTTTCCCTTCCATATCCACAGATTTTCTTTTTTTAATCGATTCGTTCAATTCACCATAGTTTTTAGGATTCAAATCGCCTTCAAAACAATAGTTCAAAATAGCAGCTAATATTTCAGTTGGATGGTTATTCTCTTGTAGCTTTTTGGCCCAATTATAATAATCTGAATTAACATTTTTACCCATCATAGATAGAATATCATCATCAATTTTTATTTTCTTTGCTTTAATAATATCTTCCACTTTTGGTACAGTTGATCTTTTTATATCTGTTTTTGCTTTCCGCTGAATAAACATTAATCTCTTATATTCGCTTGGAGTAATAAACGTAATTGCAGTTCCTTCATTTCCCGCTCGACCTGTTCGGCCGATACGATGAACATAGGCCTCTGAATCACCTGGGAGTGAATAATTGATTACATGTGTAAGGTTATTAACATCGATTCCTCTCGCTGCTACATCTGTTGCTATAAGTGTATTGATTTTTTGTTTCCTGAAATTATCCAAAGTTCGTTCACGTTGACTTTGAGTAATATCGCCGTGAATCGCTTCTGCTCCATATCCTCTATTTATGAGGTGTGATAAAACAGAATCAACATCCTTTTTTGTTCTACAAAATACTAGACCATAAAAATTATCTTCAATGTCAATGATTCTACAAAGTGCTTCGAATTTATCCGATGCTTTTACTTCAAAATAAATCTGCTCTGTCAGATTAGTTGTCAGTTGTTTTTTATGAGCTTTAATTAGCTCATACCCTTCCATGTATCTGTGAGCAAGTTCTTGGATTTTTCTTGGCATCGTCGCAGAGAATAATAACGTTTTTTTATCTGGATTAGTATACTTGAATATTTCTTCCATATCGTCGATAAAACCCATATTCAGCATTTCATCCGCTTCATCTAAAATCAAATGGTCAATTTCACCAAGTTTTAGTGATTTTCTTTTAAGATGATCTATGACTCTACCCGGAGATCCCACTACAATATGTACACCTTTTTTTAATCTGCGAAGCTGTTGATCGATGGATTGTCCTCCATAAATAGGAACTGTTTTAATACCCTTATTTCCCTTTAGAGAGTTTATTTCTTCTGATACTTGAATAGCTAATTCTCGAGTTGGGACCAAGATTAAAGCTTGTACACTTTTGGTCTCCGCATTGATCATATCGATAAGCGGAAGTCCGAATGCAGCTGTTTTCCCTGTACCAGTTTGTGCCTGTGCAATGATATTCTTATCATTTTTCAACATTACCGGAATCGTCATAAACTGAATTTCGGTTGGTTCTTCAAACCCTTTATTATTGATTGCCTCTATAATGTCATTTGAAAGCCCGAGGTCTTTGAAAGACTTTTTAGTTTTACTTGTCATTTAATTTCTTTATCTAATTATGATTAATTGTTGACGTAATGAAAGATGATATCAGTTTCTAAACGAGTTTTATAATGAATTGATGCAAACCAAATTTACACAAAATAAACTAGTTTTTTCAGAATGTGCTCTGTCTTAAACCCGAATATTAATATTCTGCTATTTATAGAAATTTATTTGTGGTTTATTTTTCTATTAACGAATTATTTACCGGATGAAATTCATAAATCATCATACCATCAAAGATTGGTTTACTTTCTCTAAAATAATATTCCATAAAATCCACATTCACCGTTTCACCGTATTCTGATGATGCATGGACAATATTTTTTTGATCGATGAGCATACCTTCGTGGGCAACGATCAGCCCCATTTTCATCCACCCTTTTTTAATAAACGCAACGCCACACACTTCAGGAAGTGATTTCAATAAGCCCTCTGTAATCCATTCACTGGGTATATAACTTACAGTTGTTTTTTTCTCCCAGTTCAAATCAAGGAACTCACTACCGTCTGCCTTGCGGTTCAAGGTGATATCCACATGCTCTAATTTTTCTGTTAATTCTTTAGTAATATTAACCGTATACGGATTTTCCTGGATGCGATCAGACGTATAATGCCACCGTGTTTTGTAAGACGGCTTTCCATCTTTATAATGAATATCAATCATTTTCTCACGAGCTTCAACCCACGATTTACTTTGAGAAAAAGCAAGACTCGTCAAAACATGAACAGTACAATCAGAAACATCCAGACGAATGATGGGATCAGGATCCGGCTCAACTTCTTCACCAAGTTTAAAAATTACATACGGTTTCCCTATCTGCCATAAAGCAAATGCTTTTAATCGATCATGGAAATCAGGAAAGTTATCATAAAACTTTGGTAGTATTGCTGAAACTTGTTTTTCAGTTAAAGTCCATGGCTTGGGCAGTGTATCGATCCAATTATTCTGCTTTGATAGCCCCATGAAGAGCACAAAACACAATAGCATGAGTAATAAATATTTTTTTATTTCCACCTCTTCCGCCACTCTAGATTAGGATTCTGCTCAATAATACCTACAGCTTCATAAGCAGCGGAATGAATACGCTGGCCCCAGTCAAAATAATTGGGTGCTTTCATTGTCCTGCTTGGATGAACTGCATTAGTCAGCAATACAACTATCATATCATTTTCAGGATCTATCCATATAGACGTGCCTGTAAAACCGGTATGACCATATGTATTCTCCCCATGATACACTCCAAATGGATTAAAACCGCCGGGTTGATCCCAGCCAAGTAATTCACCATTATCTTGTAATGTTTGGGTAAAGAGTACCACTGTTTCTTCTTTGAAAACTCGTTTCCAGCCATATATGCCGCCATTCATCAATGTTTGTCCAAACAACGCCAGATCACGAGCCGTAGAAAACAAACCAGCATGACCTGTATTCCCTCCAAAATAACGTGCTTTTTCATCGTGGACTATACCATGGATCAGATTGCCATCTGGATCAATTTCAGTTGGAGCAATTCTGCGTAATGGATTCTCGGGATTAAAAACAGTTGTTTCTAACCCCAAGGGACTATAAACAAACTCATCTAAGTAATCATTTATAAATTGCCCACTTACTTTTTCAACGATCCGCCCTAGAATTAAAAAACCGACATCAGAATATTTATGTTCGCTACCTGGTTCAGCAATTAATGCGGTCCTAAAAACATCTTCCCAACTGCTACCATCCAAATCATATCGTTTATCTGCTGGGAGTCCGGAGTGGTGAGTCAACAATTGCTTGATAGTAACTGACTTTTTGGCTGCTGAAGTTCCAAATTCAGAAATGTGTTTTACTACCTTATCATCAATTTTCAATGCTTTCTGATCCACCAATTTCATAATCGCAGCAGTAGTACCCACTACTTTTGTAAGTGAAGCTATATCAAAAATGTCTGAAGGCATGACTGGCTGCTTCTTTGCATACGTGTGGAAACCGGCACCCTCATGAAAATAAATCTTACCATTCTTTGCTGCCAGCAATACTCCACCAGGGAATGCGGAATCCAAAACAGCATCTTTCATTATTTGCCTTAATTGAGTCAATTCTGCATTTGCTTCATAAGGCATGGACCATTGCAGCATTTTGCCCGGTTTATATTTAGATGGTTCTATGTATAATGGTGACCGTTGCAATTCAATTCCATATCCGAGATTGGCGATGTCCGGAATAGTGATAGGTAATTTTCCAGCAATTGATTCTCTTCCTAAAATTGCTTTTGCAGATGCTGTTTGCATAACCTTATTTCCTTTATATGCACAGACATATACCGGTGCATTTGGAAAATCCTGGATTAAATATGGATTGCCAAAGCTTATCAAAACTAATCTCTTAACTTTTTTAATGAGATCATTCAAAAACCGAGTTTCTGCTTCAGGGAGTACAATGCGGTCTTTATGGGCATTAGGGTTGGCAAAAGTATTTATAATCACAGTATGACTGGTTGTAATTTGATTCAAGACGGATTGGAGATAATCCGTACTGTCAGACTCATCAATTTGAAAAGTCCTTATATTTTGTATAATTGTACTTTTTAAGTTTTTGGTCATCATTGATTCATCATGATTATTGGGATGGTCATACATATCAATGATTATTAATTCGCCATCCAATTTTTTCAGCGGTAATACATTCCCTTCATTCTTTACCAATGTAATAGCTTTACTGGCAATATTATCAGCAGACTTCTTGAATTCATTTCTGCCAAGATAAGTGCGTGTATGATTCATTGCTATGAATCTGTTTTTATGAAGACCGACCTTTTCTTTCATTTTCAACATTTTCAAGGCAGATTCGTTTATTCTATTTTCAGTAATCATTCCTTGTCTTACTGCTCGTTCAATAACATCAATAGCATCGCTTACTTTTTGTGCTTGAATAATAAAATCGCAACCAGCATTGATGGCATGGATTAAGCCATAATCCTTGGAATAATTACGGGCTATAGCACCCATGCCCATGGCATCCGTAACAACAACGCCTTTAAAACCCAGTTCATTTTTTAACACATCTGTAGTCCAAAATTTGGACAGCGTGGCCGGTAGGTCAGCATTGGGCTGCAAGTCCGGAGCATGTACATGAGCCACCATAATCGCATCCACACCAGCATCAATTGCTGTTTTGAATGGTTTAATCTCTACGTCCCATAAACGGGTGGAATCTGAAGGAATGCGGGCCAAACTGGTGTGGGAATCAGTTTCGGTGTCACCGTGACCGGGAAAATGTTTAATGGTGGCCAGCATGCCATGATCTTGGAGTCCAAGGATATATTCCACAGCATATTTGCCCACAAGATTCGGATCCTCGCCAAAAGAGCGAACGTTGATAATTGGATTGGCGGGATTATTATTGACATCCGTAACTGGTGAAAAATTCCAATGGATGCCTACTGACCTTGCTTCAATAGCAGAAATCCGTGCGGCTTCGTAAGCTAGAGAAAAATCACCCGTGGCGGCAATAGCCATGAGCGGCGGCAGGTCCGTCCCCGCTCTATAGCGTTGATTCAAGCCATACTCAATATCGGCATCTACTATAATAGGAACCTTGGATATGCGCTGCAATTCATTTAACATAGTCAATGAAGTTCCTGCATCGCCTGACCATAAATGGATTCCACCCACACCATCCGTTTCAATAAACTTTTTAAGTTCCTGCCAGCGGGGATCCTCAACATTCATGAATTTCATGTGCATGCCGTAGAGCATCATTTGCCCAATCTTTTCCCGGAGGGTAAGTGTATTTAGAGTTTGCTCCGCCCAAGATTTTTGGGATGAATACTGTCCCGGGTCGGTACAACCAACAGTGATAATCAGAAAAAGTAGTATTATAAAATTTTGTTTCTTCATGCAGCAGGAAAATTAACAGAACTTGAGGAGTTAAATCTTTAACTTTATTACCTAAATGTCATTATCTCTTAAACAGCAAATCGGCCAAATGCTTATCTCCGGCTTCAAAGGGTTAGAGGTCAAACAAGACGCCCCCGTCGTTCGTGATATCATTGAATATAATTTAGGCGGAGTCATTTTGTACGATGAGGATGTTTCAAATCCTAAAGAACGGTGGCGTAATATTCAAACACCGGAACAAACAAAAACGCTCATTCAATCCCTGCAGGAAATAACTAAAGCAACATTGCTTATTGGCGTCGATCAGGAAGGAGGTAATGTTAACCGTTTAAAAGAAGAATATGGTTTTCCTCTTTGTCCTTCGTGGGGTGAAATCGGAACCTGCAATAATATAAACAAGACTGGGGAATTTGCAGAGTTGATTGCTGTAACTTTAAAAGATACTGGATTTAATTTGAATTTTGCACCGGTTTTGGATGTGATTACCCACGGTGAATCATATGTCAGTAAATTGGATCGTTGTATTGGATCTGATCCAAATACCGTTTCTGATCATGCATCCATATTTATTACAGAACATGAAAAATATGGTTTAGCGACAACATGTAAACATTTTCCCGGACTCGGTAGTGCAGTAGCCGATACACACGAAGGATTTACTGATATTACAGATACATGGACGGAAAAAGAACTTGAGCCATATAAATTACTTTTCGATCATTATGATTTAACTTTGGTGATGGTTGGTCATTGTTTCCATAGCGGAATTGACCCGGACTGGCCGGCATCCATGTCTTATAAAACAGTCACTGAATTACTGCGAAAGGAAGTGGGTTTTGAAGGTGTGGTCATCTGTGATGATCCTATGATGGGTGCAATAATCAAAAATTTTTCTTTTGAAACTGCCATGGAAAAAATCATCAATGCGGGAGTTGATTTAATATGTTTTGGCAATAATCTTAACTTTGATAAAGATATTGTCCCTAGATCTGTGGAAACAATTTATCGATTAATCGAATCGGGTAAAATTGAAGAAAAAAGAATTGTGGATTCAAATGAACGCATACAATTATTAAAGGGTAAACTTCAATAATGCATAATATATTAATTGGGTTAGATGGTGGCGCCACAAAAGTAAGTGCTTGGCAAATTGAACAAACATTGAAAGGGTTTGTACTGGGTTCAATCCATTCAGAAAATAAATATTCGTCTTTTCCTCCTTTTAACCCGGAATTCACTCCTGTTGATATTCAAATCCAATTAGAGGAAATGAATTCAACTCTTTCCCTTACCGAGTCCGAAATACATCAGGGCAAATCATTTATTCGTGCCTTTACTGAATCCATCGCGGAACTAAATACTGGGGAACCAATAATAATCGGTATCGGTATGCCTGGAATAAAAACTACCGACGGACGCGGGATTGCCGCCATGGCTAACGGTCCAAGAATCCCAAAATTTTGTGATGAATTGGAGAAAGCACTTTCTGAAAATAGTATCAAATTAGCAAAACCAATTCACCATTTGGGCAGTGATGCAGATTATTGTGGATTAGGCGAAGAATATGCGGATACAGGGTTATTCAAATCTGTCGAAAATGCCTATTACCTCGGTGGAGGAACCGGAGCCGCGGATGCATTAAAGCTGGAAGGAAATCTGGTTCCTTTGGATGAAACTAAATCATGGCTATTAAAGTCTTGGGAAATGAAAAATAATGATAATATACCAATAGAGTGTTATGCATCCGCCGAAGGAATTCAGTCCATTTACAGCACATATTCCTGCAAATCTATTTCATCTTTAAATCGAGACAAAATTTTTCCCAATATTATTTTAGATCTTGCAGACCAAGGAGATGAAGCAGCCACAGAAACATTTTCAGATATAAGCTTTAATTTGGCTGAACTTTTATTCGAGAGAATTGAAACAATATATTCTGGATGGGAAGGTCGTTTTGGTTTTGTTAATCCGAACCGAGAAACACCGTCATCTCAACATCCATTTATAGGTACAACATTGGATCGAATCGTTATTGGACAACGATTGGGGACACTCCTCGAATCGTCAGAAGGGTTGGGCATTTTTTGGGAACCATTTGTTTACCATCTAACACAATTAATCAACGAATCAGATCATATCGATTCAATAGCAAAATCAGCATATTTAAATAAAAAACAATTAAATCAAAATTTAATTCAAATTTCAACGCTCCGTGATGCACCGGCTCTGGGGGCAGGGATTGATGCAGTATTATTAAGTCATGACTGATCAAAAACCGTACCAACATCAAATTCAATCTGAACCTGTTCTTCGAATCGGAATAATCCTTCCTATTGATAGACGAAAGGAAATCACCGTTTCATTCACCAATCCGTCTCAATACAAAATTGATTCCAAATCCCCAATCAATTTGACTTCATCAAAACTAAAATTTTCTGTTGATGATGGGGGTGTAAAAATAATAAAGACAAATGCTAAATTTGACGGATATGGAATTACAGTCCATAATGTTCCTGCCGGACGCGGTTTTCATTGGGAAAAGAACATAGATGTAACATTATCTGGCAATGTGCATATAATTCCAAACAAAAGTGGTTTACTGCTTATCAATGAAGTTCCTTTAGAAAAATATTTAGCCTCTGTTGCAGTGTCAGAAATGAGTGGTACTTGCCCGACTTCATTTTTAGAAGCACAAACTATTGCTGCACGATCGTGGATCATGGCTGCTGCTGAAAATAAACACAGTGAGTTGGGAATTGATGCCTGCAACGATGACTGCTGTCAGCGCTATCAGGGGATGAACCAAATGACTAGCGAATCGAAGGCAGTCTGCAATTCAACAAGCGGAAAAGTTTTATTATACGACAATGAAATATGCGATGCACGTTATTCCAAATCCTGCGGTGGATTAACTGAAAACGCTGAAAATATTTGGGACATGGACTTCAAACCTTACCTCACTAGTATTTATGATAGTCCTGAAAAAAAAATCCAGGTGGATTGGCAGCATTGGTTTAGAGCTGCTCCAGACGTTTTCTGCAGTCCGTCATATGTTGATGAAAGTGAATTGCATAAATATCTTGGCAATGTGGATAAGAACAGCAAATATTTTCGCTGGTCTATAAAATATTCTCAAAAGGAACTCTGTGAATTATTATCAAAAAAAATAAACGTGGATATTGGACGTATAGTTAAAATTGATGCCTTAAACCGTGGTTATTCAGGACGTATTAATCATCTCTATTGCGAGTATATAAATTTAGCTGGTGAAACCAAAGTATTAGAATTGAATAATGAATATGACATACGCAAAACACTTCACCCTTCATTCTTATATAGTTCTTGCTTTATGATCAAAATGAATGATGAATTAATAGAATTTTATGGAGCTGGCTGGGGCCACGGCGTTGGCCTGTGCCAGATCGGTGCTCTGGGCATGGCCCTCGATGGCTATTCCACAGAACAAATCCTTATTCATTTTTATAGCGGCGCCAAACTAAAACAGCTTTATTAATATGAATCTAACTCCACTCGACTGGTTCATCATTGGCGGCTACATTCTCTTCTCCCTTGGCGTGGGAGTCTACTTTTCCAGGCGTGCCGGTAAAAGTACGGAAGAATATTTTCTGTCCGGCCGCTCACTGCCTTGGTGGATGGTGGGGACGTCCATGGTGGCAACAACCTTCGCGGCAGATACCCCGCTGGCTATTACGGAATTTGTGCGCGGACAAGGCATTTGGCAGAATTGGTTCTGGTGGAACCTGCTTCTTTCCGGTTTATTGGGCGCTCTGCTTTTTTCGAGGTTATGGCGCCGGGCAGAAGTATTAACTGATAACGAACTACTGGAAATCCGCTACAGCGGGAAACCGGCCGCAATCTTGCGAGCATTCAAGGCGGGGTATTTTGCAGTCCTGTATAATTTTATTGTCATGGGCTGGGTAATTAATGCCATGGCCTCGGTGGCAGCGGTGATGCTGAATATCGATCGCTGGACAGCAGTATGGATCTGCGTGGCAATTGCGTTGCTATATGCTCTTCTTTCCGGATTTTGGGGAGTGGTTGTAACGGACCTTGTACAATTCACCATTGCAATGGTCGGTTCCATAATCCTAGCTATTATTGCCATTGACGCTGTAGGCGGCATGAATGTACTGTTGGAAAAATTATCAGCACTTTCCAGTACTGGGGTAGTCCATGAAAATACGTTAAAGTTTATACCGCCTGTGCCTGAAGCAAGTGCAAATACTTTAACATTCTGGGAATCTCCATTCTCCAAATTCCTGATTTTTATCAGCGTCATGTGGTGGTCTCATCATGGCACAGATGGCGGTGGTTATATCATACAACGCATGATGTCCGCCAAAAACGAAAAACACGCCCTGGCGGCTACACTCTGGTATAATCTTGCCCATTATGCCCTCCGCGTCTGGCCGTGGATAGCAGTAGCCTTGGTGTCAATTGTCGTTTTCCCCATCATCCCCGATTCCCACGCTGAACTTGGCGCAAAGGCTGGCTATCCGCTCATTATGAAGGAATTTTTGGGTACAGGATTTAAAGGGCTTTTGGTCGTGTCATTTTTGGCTGCATTTATGTCCACAATTGATACTCACCTGAATTGGGGGGCATCCTATTTGGTAAATGATATTTATAAACGCTTCATAAAAAAAGAAGCTGGTCAGCGCCATTATGTTTTAGTCAGTCGCATCATTACAGTTATCCTGATGATCTGTTCTGCCTTTGTAGCGATAAACATGCAAAGCATCAGCAAGGCTTGGGAATTCATTTTTGCCATGGGAGCCGGTATTGGCCTTGTATTGATCCTGCGCTGGTTCTGGTGGCGCATAAACGCCTGGACGGAAATTTCCGCCCTTCTCACTTCCATTGTTATTACAATCATGTTCGAAATAATAGCCTGGCAGCAGACTGTCGCCAGCGGGAAGCCCTATGCTTTATTTGATGAATCGCCAATTCTTTTTGGCATCCCGATCCAGGTACATCATAAACTGATGATCATCGTCCCTACAGCTATAATCGTCTGGCTGGCGGTAACATTTCTAACCAAACCGGAATCCAATGCTACGCTGACTACATTCTATCAGCGGATCCAGCCCGGCGGCTGGTGGGGATCTTTTGCTCAAGGAGCAACGCTCCAGCCCGTGACAAAAGGCTTTTTCTTTAATTGGTTAGCCGGGATCGGGCTGATCTATGGGTTTAATTTTGCCATTGGCAATTGGATGTTCGGCAATACGGGTAATACCCTGGTTTTATTTGCTATTTCAGGGATTGGGTTCTGGTGGCTTTGGGACAATCTTATATCTAAACTTGACGCATGAATAATCCCCAGCGTTATCATGCCCTGGATATCTTTCGCGGGATGACCATTGCCCTAATGATCCTGGTAAATACTCCCGGAAGCTGGTCCTTTGTTTATCCTCCCCTACGGCATGCCCAATGGCACGGCTTAACGCTAACGGATCTTGTATTTCCTTTTTTCCTGTTTATTGTCGGCACGGCCATGATGTTTTCCTTCAGCAAATATGATTTTCGCAGAACAAAAGAGGTGTATCAAAAAATTGCCAAACGCACTGCCATCATTTTCCTGATCGGCTTATTAGGACATTTATACGGCACTCTGGTGCATGGAAGAGAAATTGAAAATTTCCGCATTATGGGCGTTCTGCAGCGCATTGCCCTGTGCTATGGAATCGCGGCTGTTTTAGTGTTGCGTTTTAAGCTCCAGCATTTATGGATCATACTGATCGCTGCACTTATTGGTTACTGGCAGCTCTTGCTATGGAACGGCGGCTACGCACTGGAAACGAACTTCGCTCGCACGGTTGATATGGTTATCCTGGGATCATCGCATCTTTATAAGGGCACTGGCATTCCTTTTGATCCCGAAGGTTTGTTAAGCACAATTCCATCGATTATGACCGTCCTGCTGGGCTTTTTTGCCGGGGTCATGATCCATTCAGCTACAGACCAGGTTGACAATGTTAAAAAAATGCTCATCTTGGGTGCTTTGTTGATCGTTACTGGTTGGCTATGGAGTTTTGTGTTCCCCATTAACAAGCAGCTCTGGACCAGCTCTTATGTATTAGTCACTGGCGGAATTGCTTTTATGGTATTGGCCGCATTGATCTGGGTTATCGATATAAACGCTGTAAAAAAACCTTTTTTTGCATTTGAGATATTTGGCACGAATTCACTTTTCGTATATGCCGCATCCGGCGTCTGGACCAATACCATGCTGTGGCTACAAGTTGACAACAGGTCACTTTATTCTTTCATGTACACTGATTGGTTTGTGCCTCTCGCCGGGAACATGAATGGTTCCTTCCTCTTTGCCCTGGCCAATGTTGTGCTGTGGTGGCTGATCCTATATATTATGTATCGCAAAAAGATTTTCATCAAGATTTGAAGCGGCTAGCAACTATATTACTATTGGCTATTGCCCTTTCTTACGCAAAAACAAGTCCCTATGTACTTGTTCTAGGAATCGCCCAGGATGGTGGAATGCCCCATGCAGGGTGTATGAAATCCTGCTGCAAAGATATTTGGGAAAAACCTGAAAAACATTTAAAAGTGTCAGCTATTGCTATTATTGATCCAGAAACAAAGCAATCATGGATGATCGATGCCACACCAGACTTTCCAGCACAACATCAGATAGTTACAAAGGAATATGAGTCAGAACTAAAAGGAATCTTTCTGACCCATGGTCATATAGGCCATTATACCGGATTGATACATCTTGGGCGCGAAGTCATGGGTGCAAGTTCAATACCAGTTTACGCCATGCCCGAGATGAAATCGTTTCTTCAGAACAATGGCCCTTGGGAGCAGCTGGTATCGCTGAATAATATTGCAATCCGAAAATTGAAAAATGGTGAAGCTGTTAAATTAACATCTGGTCTTTCCATCACACCATTCCTGGTGCCTCATCGGGACGAATATTCAGAAACTGTGGGATACAGAATTGATGGACCGGAAAAAACACTGATTTTCATTCCGGACATTGATAAATGGTCAAAGTGGAAAAAAGATATTCGAGATGAAGTGACAAATGTGGACTATGCTTTATTGGATGGTTCTTTCTATGCCAATGGCGAAATTCCAAACCGGGATATGAGTGCGATACCCCATCCATTTATAACAGAAACAATGGATCTTTTCAATTCAACTTCTACTACAGATAAAAGCAAAATTTATTTCATCCACTTGAACCATACCAATCCGGCTCTGAAGGAAAATTCAGATGCTTTCAAAGAAGTAAATGAGCAAGGTTACCATATCACCTATGAAGGACAAAAGTTCGAACTATGAGTAAACGCATTTTTATATCGGGGGCCAGCAGCGGCATTGGTGAACATTTAGCATATGTTTATGCTAAACGAGGTGCTACTATCGGACTTGCCGCCCGGCGGGAAGAATTATTGAACAAAGTTGCAGAAAAGTGCAATGAACTCGGCGGCACAACGCATGTTTTTCAAGTGGATGCCAAAGATCAACTCACCTGCAAGTCAGCTGCTGAAGAGTTCATGGCTCAAACCGGGGGGATAGATATGGTCATCGCCAACGCCGGTATCGGCGGCCATGATGACCTCATGAGCGGTGATGCTACTGCAATCAATAATATTATTGAAACAAATGTTTTGGGTGTAACCAACACGCTTATTCCCTTCATACCAATCATGAAAGAACAAAAAAGCGGTATCCTTGTGAATGTTAGTTCAGTCGCTTCATTTCTGCGCATAGCTTACCATGGCGGTTATGCCGGCGCCAAAGTGAATATCCGCCTCATGGCCGACAGCTGGCGGCTCACCCTCACAAAATATAATATACAAGTCACAACCATCTGTCCCGGGTTTATTAAAACTCCCATGACCATAGAATTGAAATATATGCCTTTTCTCCTACCCGTAGAAACAGCCGTGGAAAAAATTGTCAGCGCCATTGACAGGGGTAAAAAAACATTTGTTTTTCCTTGGCAGATGAAAATGATGATCCCGTTGTTGAGGATTATGCCCGATAGGCTGCTACGGTTGTTTGGTAGTAATTAGTTCTATTTACTGAAGTAAGTCGTTTTTATTTGGACGACTTGTTCCAGCGAGCCGGCTTCCATGCCGTACATAAACTCGTACTGCGGCAAACACTCATCAGGAGTCAATACACAGAGATCATTGTTATAGGTCATTTCCAGGCTTGTCGCTGAAACACTATATGAAAATGTCTTTGAATAATTTGGATAGTGCAATGTTATCTCATCACTATCAGCACTCCATGTACCAGAAGTTTCTTCAGTATCACCAGTGATTGTGATAATGATTTGCTCAAAGGTTTTATCATCATTGATATTCATACTGAATTCATAATTTTCAAATATCCAATCTAGATTCCCAAGTTCTACAGCGGTGCCAGAAATAACTTCTGATTGTACCAGAGACAATGTGCCAACAATCATGACACTATCGTCAACTGATTCGTGGTATAAGGCACCACCTGTTACAGAAATAGTTTGACCCTCCACACTGAATTCCAGTTCTCCTTCATATGTATCTGAAGCATTTGCAGATGTTTTGAATAATTGACTAAATGAACCAAAATCTCCATAATCATAAATGTTCAAAATGTAGTTATTGCCTTCAGATGTAATACCAAAAACTTTTTGAGCTACAGCTATCTGTGTTAGACCATGAGAGGAGTACATATATATATATTGTAATGTCGCTTCTTCTGCACCATCCAGTGTTATCGAGCCTGTTCCTGCAATATATGGATTGGTTACAGTTTGTGTAGTTATTGAAGTGATAAAATAAGAATTATTTTGTTTGTATCCTGTCCAATTACCAATGAGGTCTTTGGCATAAGAATCGCCATCATCTTTCTCACAACTGATCAGGAATAATAAAATAAATAATAATGTGAGCTTTTTCATAGCATCAGTTTATGACTTGTAAAGGTTTTCCAAAACATCTTTATAGCGTTTTGTCACCACTTTTCTGCGGACTTTCATGGTGGGTGTTAATTCATCCTTATCCTGGTCAAAGTCTTCTTCAAGAATATGAAATTTTTTGATGGTTTCGTAACTGGGTAATTCATAGTTCAATCTGGAAATTTCATGGTGTAATAAATCAATCACTTCACTTTTTGTCGTTAAATCCGCCAAATCCTGGTATAAAATTTTTCTATCCCGGGCAAATTTAGCTATTTCATCCTCATCTAATGTAACCAGCGCTGACAAATAAGGTTTCTTATCACCATACACCATTGCCTGGCTCACATATGGACTGGTTTTTAACAAATTTTCAATATTTTGCGGAGCTACATTTTTTCCGCCTGCTGTAATTATTATATCCTTTTTTCGATCGGTAATAAATAAATATCCATCTTCATCAATATGTCCTACATCGCCTGTATGCAGCCAAACAGTGCCATGTTCATCTTTTACTAATAATTCAGCAGTTGCTTCTTTATTATGATAATATCCTGCAATGTTCTGGGGGCCGCGGCAGCAAATTTCTCCATCTTCTGAAATGCGAACTTCTGTATCAGGATAAATCTGGCCTACCGACCCAATTTTTACATTTCCTTTCCTGTTCGATGATATAATTCCTGTCGTTTCTGTCATACCGTACACTTCATATATAACCAAGCCAATCCAGTGAAAAAAATGAATTATATTCGGTGAAATTGGTGCAGCACCTGAAATCATAAAACGGATATTGCCGCCAAAAATATCATGAATCTTTTGGAAAATTAGAAAATGAGCCAGAGAATGCTTTATTTTCAAAAGTAATGGAATTGACTGACCCTTATCTTTTTTTTCTACATAATTTCGCCCAACATTTATAGCCCATTTATAGATTGTTTTTTGAATCCAAGTGGCATCTTTTACACCTGTAGAAATTCTTGCATAGAATTTTTCGAATACTCTGGGAGTTCCAAACATTACGGTAGGTCCGGACTGGCGAAGATTTGCCGGCATATCTTCTAAACTTTCAGCAAAAACTGTAGCATAACCAGTATACAATTTTACAAAATGACCTAAATCCCTTTCTGCAATATGAGCCAGGGGTAAATAGGTAAGACTCATATCTTCGCGACTGATATCAAACAATGATTGCAGATGTTTTATAACACTGATAACATTGTAGCTGTTGATCATCCCTGCTTTGGGGTGTCCTGTTGTACCGGATGTATAAATAAAACTAATAAGGTCTTCTGGATCGCCAGCGTTAACTCTGTCAAAGAATTGATCAGAATTATTATTTCCGAAAATTTCTCCTCTCTTTTTAAAATCATCCAATCTCGAAACATTGGGAAAATCAGTAGGAAAATATTTTTCGAAAACAACAACCTGTTTAATATCGGGCAAATCATTCCATATGGATAATATTTTATCCAATTGCTCCTGATCCTCTACAAAAATAAATTTTGATTCGCTGTGATCAGCAATATAATGGACCTGTTCTTCTGTATTAGAATGATAAACAGGTGCTGTTACCGCACCTATGGACATAATTGCTAAATCTACAGCAACCCATTCAAAACGTGTTTGGCTTAAAATAGATACTTTATCTCCTTTCTGGATCCCTGCATCCAATAAAGCGTTAGCAATTTCTTTTACCCATTGGCCATAATCTCTCCAGGTTATAGAATCCCATACACCTTTTTGTTTCCGCCATGTAGTTATATCATTACCATAATTTTCTACATTATACCAAAATAATTTTGGCACTGTATTGTGGATAGACAAATCAGGAGATGTCATCGACCGCTCCATAATTTTGAGCGACGAACGTATTTACCCTCACCTAAATATTGTTCCCTTACTTTTTCTTCATCTAATAGTTCTTCATACGTTCCGCTTAAGAAAATTTTTCCAGTTGTTAATACATATCCATAATCAGAAATTTTTAGAGCCTGATTCACATTTTGTTCTACCAAAAGAATAGTGACACCCGATTTATGAAGATCTTTGATAATTTCAAAAATTTCCTTTACCAATTTTGGGGAAAGTCCAAGGGACGGTTCGTCTAAGAGCAACAGTGTTGGATCCAGCATTAATGCACGTCCAATGGCTAGCATTTGCTGTTCACCACCGCTTAATGTTCCGGCGCGCTGACTACCTCGTTTGGATAAAATAGGAAAATGATCTGTTACTTTTTTATACCTCTCTGCAAATAATTCCTTATCCTTAATAAGAAATCCACCCATCATTAAATTTTCATGCACAGATAATTCTGGGAAAATGCGGCGGTTTTCAGGCACAAGTGAAATTCCCAGTTTGATGATATCCTCCGGGTCTTTTTGATCAATCCTTTCATCGTTAAAATGTATCGTACCATATTCCGGTTCTGTGATTCCGCATATTGTTTTCAGGATAGTTGTTTTACCGGCACCATTGGCACCAAGGATACAAACCAGTTGTCCTCTTTCAACGCTGAGGGAAACACCATGCAGTGCCTTAATCTTTCCATAAAAAGTTTCTACACCAACCAGTTTAAGCATGGGCTTCATCACCCAAAAACACCTTAATCACATCTGGGTGATTTTTCACTTCATCCGGTTTACCCAAGGCTAAAATTTTACCAGAATCCAAAACACATATTTGATCTGATATGCTCATGACTAATTTCATATCATGTTCGACAACCAACACTGTAATCCCCAGAATATCCCTTATTTCAGTGATAATTTTTGCAATTTCAAGAGTCTCCTGGTCGTTCATTCCAGCTGCAGGTTCATCCATCAAAATCAATTTCGGTTTACATATCAATGCGCGAGCAATTTCCGCCAGTTTCTGGATGCCATAAGGCTGTCCACTCAAATATTTTTTTTCAAAATTAGCAATTCCCAAAAAATCCATGATTTCTAAAGCAAGTGATTCTTCCCGCTCCCGTTCTTTTTGAGATAACCAGCGATTGATTGTATCCTGAACAGTTAACCTGCGGTGAGCACCTAAAAGAACATTTTCCAGCAATGTCATATAAGGAACATTCTGCAAATTTTGAAATGTCCTGGAAATTCCTTTCTTTACAATTTCATGGGGTTTTATTGATTTTAGATTGATGTTATTATAAATCATTGATCCTTGTTGAGGTTTACAGAATCCATTGATACAATTGAATAATGTGGATTTACCCGAACCATTGGGACCAATCAATGAAAATATTTCACCTTCATTTACTCCAAAGGATACATCATCCAGTGCCCGCACACCGGAAAAATGCATGTGCAGATTTTTAATCTTGAGGTTACCCATAAAGCATGAGGCCCCTTTCGGGGCCCCAAACTCGATAATTATTCACGCCAATCAGTGATAGCGACTTGCTTACCGCCTTGCAGCTGAAGCAATATTACACTTTCGACACCCGCATGGTCATTACGGCTGTATGTTATAGGTGGAAATACACCACTATCCCAGTCATGCAATGTTTCCAAACCTTTCATTAAGCGTTCGCGGGTGGGATATTTCCCTGCTTTCATCAGCCCTTCCACAAGTACATGAGCCGTTGCAAAACCATAATAATGATAAAGGCCACGCATTTTTTCCGGAACATTGTTCTGTTCACTTAATTGTCTATAAAGTGTTGGGCCGGAATCATCAGAGTTGGGATAGTTTGCCCAATATGCAGCAATGAATCCTTCTCCTGCTTCGCCTGCCAACATGCCAACACGAGGATCAACTGTGGGACCCAATCCATAAAATTGTGCTTTATATCCAATCGCTTGTGCTGTTTTCATAATGGTTACCGGTTCGCGAACAATTCCGCCAATAATGACATCTGTACAACCACCTTTCATAAAATTCATTGTTTGTCCGACAAAATCTGTAGCACCGCGTTGAAATGATTCTTTTTGTACAGTGATACCATGGTTTCCTTCAGCTTCAGCACAACCTTTTAAAGCATTTTCTCCATAATCATCATCCTGATACGCTATTCCAATTTTTGCATCTGGATTCTTATCTATTATATAATCTATCAATACTCTTGTTTGTAAGTCATAGCCGGCATCTGTATGGAAAATATATTCTGCTGCTTGCCTGGACATATCAGACATGGAGCTTGAATTGGTTGCAGGAGCAATTAAGGGAACTCCACTTTCTTCTAATATGGGCCGAATCGCTTCAGCAGGTGATGTACCGATTACGTTGTAAAGACAAAAAACCTGGTCTTTTTCAATTAACTTTTTAGCCGCAACAACTGCTTTTTGGGGATTATACCCATGATCTTCCACTAACATTTTAATCTGCCTGCCGTGGACACCTCCTTGAGAATTAATATAATCCAGGTACATATTCGTTCCCGCAGGAATGAGGAGACCCAGTTCCTTTATTGGACCGCTTAAATCCTGAATGTTACCGATAAGTATTTCGGTGTCGGAGACACCGGGAGATGTTGATTTATTTTCACAGCCCATCCAAATAAATGCTGTCATTATGATGATTGAAACAATACGCTTCATGATTAACTCCTTGGTTTAAGTGAACCGCTTGCGCGGATTGAATGGAAATATTTTCCAGTAAATTCTCGTTTTGAGCCACATACCGTATAAACCCAGTGGTTGGAATATAATAAATATCAGCATTATCAAACCGAAAATGAACACTTGAAAATCACCCGCCTCAAGATGAACAAATTGGGACATTCCATCTTCAAATAATGGTATAAACATATTTTCCATTAATACAATAAAAAGTGTCCCAAGCACTGCACCATAAATGGAACCAACTCCACCCACAAGGACCATAACAATAAATAATATTGATAGTAAAATATCGAAATGATCTGTTGATATAAAATGACTGGTATGAGCAAATAATACCCCGGCAAAACCGGCAAACATTCCTGATATAAAAAAGGACATCATTTTATACTTGGCCAAATTGATTCCGGATGCTTGAGCTGCTTGTTCAGAATCTCGGATGGCCATAAATGCACGGCCGAGTTTGGATTTTACAATTCTCCTGGCAATAATAATCGCTAGTATAGCAAACGTATAAATCATAAAATAATTATCCCAATCATTATTTATCGTTATGCCAAAAAATGTAGCTTTGGAAACATGGAGGCCGCCTGAACCGCCTGTCCATTCACGAAAGGCAATAATGAGTCGTTTTACTATAAATCCAAATCCCATAGTTGTCAGACCCAGGTACATGCCTTCAATTCGCAAGGCAGGAAATCCAATCACAAAACCAAATAAACCAACAATGATGGGTGTAATTATTAATGATAATTCAAATGGCAATCCTACTTGGTCAACTAAAATAGCAGACGTGTAAGCACCAATGGCTAAAAAAGCTGCATGGCCCAGGGACATCAATCCAGTAAAACCACTTAAAATGTCCAATCCAACGGTTAAAATTATATAGATACCGGCAATGTTTAAAATGTAGAGGTAATATTTATAACTGAACGTGGCGCTTTTCAGCAGAAATGGAAAAAGAAAAACGACTATAATCAGTACCGGAATCCATTTCAGGTTTTCGTCATCAAACCGTCCTTTAATCATACTCTTTTCACCTTTGCTATTCCAAATAAACCATCAGGCCGTATCATTAATACAGCAATTAAAACAATCCAAACAATAATATCATTAATTTCCTTTATCCATTCAAAATGGAATGAAAGTGTTCCCATACTAACTGTTTCAATAATGCCAAGGATAATACCACCCACAACAGCTCCGGGGATAGAACCGAAACCACCCAGTATTGCTGCTGGAAATGCTTTCAATCCAAGGTAACTCATAGTTGTATCCAGCAGCGCCATGCGCGGTGCCAGCAATACACCACTGATTATTCCCACTATCGCAGCAAAAACCCACACCATTCGATATACATTTTTGACCGGAATACCCATGAGTTGGGCAGCTTCCGAATCTTCAGAAGTTGCTTTCATGGCAATGCCCCAACGGGTTTTATTAAAAAAGAAAAAGAATATTCCCATCAGTATGATGGCAGAAATGATAATGGCTAAATCCAGTACAGAAATAACAATACCTCCAACTTTAATTGTGCTGTCTCCAAAAGGTGAAACGGGAACCAGACTAATGGGACCGGCGATCATGGCTGTAAGTGAACGCAGAATTATGGCCAAACTAATCGTTGCCATAATGATTGAAAATACGGGTTCATCTTTTAAGGGTCGACTTATGATTAAGTCCAGAACAATTCCAAATAATACAGCAAAGATGGTTGAACAGAAAAGTGCAGCCAGAAAAACCCAGCCATTTAATCCGCCCACCATTCCAGCAAATTGAGTGACAAAAAAGAAATTAACGTAGGCACCCACCATCATGATTTCACCCTGGGCAAAGTTCACCACTTCCGTGGCTTTATAAATAAGCGTAAATCCTAATGCTATAAGTGCATATATGCAGCCTAAAGCAATTCCGCTTATGGATTCCTGGATCAATCCAGAGAGGAGGTCAGACATGGATGAATTGGTTCATGAATTGAATAGAATATAATCAGAAGGCATCCCTATAAAAAAGAAAAGGGAGAAGATAGAAAATTAAATTCCTCGTTAATTTGGTTCAAATTGAGTTTTTTCATGTTGAACTCCCATAGGTTGAAATGTATATTTTTTTAAAGCCCACATAATCCAGCCTACTGCGACCACAAAAGCTACTGCAGTTGAAATCATCATGGAATACCATACCCATTCAACGGGTCGGTTTTGAATAAATATAAAATACAATGATAAAGGGGATGCCACTAAAAGAACTCGAATCAGGGTAATCACCAACGTGGGCAAACCCAAACCGAAACCCTGTAAAATTCGCCCTGCCGGCATGGCAATAGCAACAAGGGGATACACTAAAGACAAGAGTCGCAAATACGTAACGGCTGTATCCTGGATATATTGAATGTCTGTGAAGATTAAAACCAGTTTTGAGGCATTCAAATACACAATCACTGACGTAACCACAGCAATCATAAACGAACGACTTAATCCATAATAAATAATATGTTTTGCTTTGCCCATCCTGTTTGCACCAAAAAACATACCCACCAACGTTGTTAACCCGTAAGATATGGACATTATTGGCAAGAAAATGACCATATCAATTCGACCTCCAATTTGATATGCGGCTACAGCGTCTGTGGAAAAATGTACAAGAATACGGTTGAAAATGAGCTGACCGAAGGACATAATGATCATGGACATTGAGGCGGGTAATCCAACTTTTACAATATCTCTAACAATATATTTTGATGGAGAAAAATCCTTCATGCGAAATGTGATATAGGAATGTTCTTTTATAAATAACATATAAATAAAAATTATAAATACAATAAACTGGCTGATAGCCGTAGCCCAGGCTGCTCCCGCAACTCCCAGTTCCAACGTAAAAATAAAAATGGGATCCAATATAATATTCAGTACCGTACCCAGCGCTGCCACGGTCATGGGAAATTTTGTATCTCCCTCTCCAACTAAAATGGACCTGAAAAAAGCGGAAAAAACCATAAACGGCAAACCAATACAAATAATACGTAAATAGGACCAACTAATATGTATCACATCATCTGTGGCTCCAATGCCTCGAAGTATTTCCGGTCCCCAAACGAGCCCAATCGTCGTTAGAACAATGGAAATGATCAAACCCATGATAACAGCATGTTCGGCGCTATTATCGGCATTAACTTTGTCTTTTGCTCCGATAAAACGCGCGATGGATGCAGTCACACCTGATCCAAGTCCCATGGTTAAACCAAGGACAAAAAAGAATAAAGGCATATTAAAAGCGACTGCTGCAATGGAATTGCCACCCAGACGGCCGATAAAAATCATATCAACAATTGTGTATAGTGTTTGGATACCCATACCAGCCATGACAGGTACAGCCAGTTTCCAAAGCCCTTTTTCAGGATTGTCTAAAAATTCATTCAGACGAGAGGATTTTTGTTCTATAGATGCCACTTGGTATTTTTTAATGGACTACCGTGAATGGCCATAGCACAGGAATCAAAAATGTTGCCATGATCCATAATGAAATTGCCAGGGGCAGGCCTACTTTAATATAATCAGAAAATTTATACCCTCCCGGGCCGTAAACCATGAGATTAGTTTGATAACCAATGGGTGTAATAAATGATGCCGATGCGGCAAAACATACTGAAAATATGAATGGCTTTGGATCCAATCCTAATTGAAAAGCGACAGAAATAGCTATGGGTGTCATAATGATTGCAGTGGCAGCATTGGACACCATTTCAGTCAGAATCATTGTTACCAGGTAAATCAATGATACCATAACTACGGGACGCAAAGCAGGCTCAAAAAGTTCAATGGCATGATTCATTGCTGTCGCCAACCAATCCGCTGTTCCGCTCTTTTGAATTACAATCCCAACTGGAATCAAGGCAGCGATTAAAATAATGACTTGCCAGTTGATCGCTTGATAGGTTTCATTTGTTGAAATAACCCTCAGAACCATAAGCAAAATCAAACCCACCAATGCACCTTTAAGAATAGGAACTACTCCCAGAGCTGCCAAAGTAACAGCGCTTATTATTACAACCAAACTCACCCACCAAAAACGATGTTTCTGCAGTGTCGCTTCAATTTCACCCAAAACAATAAAATTCCCCGATTCTGACAATTCCTTTATTTTTTCCCTGGGTCCGTATACCAAAAGTGTATCAAAAGACTGAAGTACAACATGAGCTATTTTTCTGCGGAGTATAGCACCTTCTCGTCGAATCGCTAGGATGAAACTGCCGAAGCGGCGGCGAAAATTTATTTCCATAAGACTTTTTCCCGCCAAATCAGATTGGTTCGTTAATACACATTCCACCAGTGTATTATTATCGTGGATCAATTCATCCTGAGTTAATTTTTCATCCGTAAGCATGGTGACCTTTTCCACCTCTTTCATCCGTAAAAAATTTTCTAACGAACCACGTACAAATAATACATCATCAGGGTGAATAATTGTATTTCGAATATTTTTGCTGATCACTTTTCCTTCCCGAATTATATCTAACACGGTAATATCATAATTCTTATTGATCGCCCGTTCAATAAACGTGCGTCCAACCATGGGGGATTCTTGGGTTACTTTCAATTCTGTTAAATAACCACCCATATGATAACTCTGAGTTAAACTGGTCGTAACTGTTCGTGAAGGTAAAATTAATGGAACGGCAAAAATGATATATAAAAGCCCAATAATTAAAATGAATATTCCATAACGGGAAAATTCAAACATGCCCAGGGGTTCTGCTAGTGTTGTATTAACATAAATTGAATTCACCAGCAGATTTGTTGATGTTCCAACCAAGGTTAGTGTTCCACCAATGATAGCAATATAGCTCAAAGGAATAAGTAGTTTTGACGGACTTAAGTTATATTTTTGAGCCATTCGAATCGTTAAGGGAATGAAGATAGCAACAATTGCAGTATTATTTACAAAAGCAGAAGCGAATGCAACCGATATAAGGAAAACAGACAGTCCCAACAATTTGGAACGTTCAGTTAATTTATTCAACCGAACAACACCGTATTCTAAAATACCGGATTTCTGCATCGCATGGCTCAAGACAAAAAGAACGGCTATAGTGATTACTGCTTGATTCGAAAAACCGCTGATAGCTTCTTCCAGTGTCAAATTTCCTATGACAAGAAAAACGACTAATACCAAAAGCGCTGTTACATCAAGTGGAAAGACCTCTTTAACAAAGAGAACAATCATAAGGGTAATAATACCCAGGACGATGGCGATATCAGGTGTCATATAGTCTATTTTACTTAACTGAAGTTAATCAATCCATATCTAACTGTTCTTTAGTCAGATATTTCTCCGCATATTTTAAGTAAATTTTTTCTTTGACGAACAATTCAAATAAGAATGGATCTACATGGGCATCATTTTTCATAAAACCCATAATACGCATAGCCATGGAGAGAGCCTTTCCTTCTTTATAAGGTCTATCCCTTGCAGTCAAGGCTTCAAAAACGTCTGCAATGGCCATTGCTTTTGCCTGGATGGACATTTCATCTTTTGTTAATCCCATGGGATATCCTGTGCCATCTAATTTTTCGTGATGTCCACCTGCAAATTCAGGAACATTTTTTAAATGATTCGGGTATGGTAGCTGCTGCAGCATATCGATAGTATGGACAATATGGTCATTGATGATTTTTCTTTCCTCGGCTGTCAATGTACCTTTAGCAATGCAAAGATTTTTAACTTCATCATCCGACAAGAAATTTTTACTCTCACCGTTATCTTTCCATCGGTACTTGGCAATTTTTTTCACTCGATCTTTTTTATCTCCGGACATGAATTCACCACCAACATTAGTTGTTTTGACAAAATCCAAATCATCATCCATTTGTGTTATCTTTTCTCTGTACTTTTTGCGAATATCCTTTAAAGCATTTTTTGTTTCCAGTTCAGAAAGAGATGAATCTTTTTCGACCTTTAATTGCCGTTTTAGGAATTTTATTTCCTGGTCTCTTTTCAGTACTTCAAACCTTGTTGAAACTGTATGTACTCGATCGTAAATCGTTTCCAATTTAGTTGCCTTATCCACGACATATTCAGGTGTGGCTACTTTACCGCAATCATGGAGCCATGCAGCAATTTTTAATTCATACATTTGTTTATCTGTAAAATGAATATCTTTAAAGTGTTCATTTTTTGATTCATTCACTGCTTCAGCCAGCATCATGGTTATCTCCGGAACGCGGGAACAATGACCACCTGTGTAGGGCGATTTAGCATCAATTGCAGAGGCAATCAATTTGATAAATGATTCAAAAAGAATTTCCAGATCTCGAATCAGATTTTTATTTGTAATAGCGACTGCTGCCTGGCTGGATAGGGCTTCAACAATGTCTTGAACTTCAGTTGAAAATGGAATCGACTCATCCGTTTTTTTATCTTTCGCATTCAACAATTGAACAACACCAATTATTTCATCTTCATGGTTTTTCAAGGGTACAGTTAAGAATGACTTCGATCGATAACCTGTTTTTTCATCAAATGCTTTCGTACCCGAAAAATCGAATCCTTTTGCTTTATACGCATCCGGAATGTTGACTGTTTCACCGGTTAAACCTACATAAGCAGAAATCATATGTTTATTTGGTTTACCATCATCTTCATAAAGTTTAACAGGATAAAATGGTATGTCCTGTCCGGATGTACCGCCCATATGAAACTTCAAAGAATCTGTCATCATAATTTCGAATCTTAAGCGATTATCATCTGTTTTCATGTACAATGTACCGCCATCAGCATTGGTAATACGTTTAGCTTCCAACAAGATATTCTCTAGCAAAACATTCATATCCTTTTCCTTGGAAAGGGATAAACCAATTTCTGCAAGATTCTTGACCTGTTTTTCAAGATGATTAATATAGAATTGAATATCGCTGGGTACTTTTTTTAGCAGCTTTTTCAATTCAGTTTGTGAGAGATCAAAACTTTGACCATTTGGTTTTCCATTTTTTGAACTCATAATGAAAGCTCTCCTTCGATAAATTTTTGTGAACTTACGTCATTGAAACTTTATGCTCAATAGTATACATCTTCTTGTTTCATTAAATATATCAAACTATTTTCTTCCCTTATTAGGAGTATAGACATGAGACAAAAGAAACTTCTTTTAGGTTTTTTAATTACTTCCAATATTTTAATTGCAGGAGTAACTGGAAAACTTGTTGGCACAATTACTGACGTTTCTACCGGTGAACCGCTTATCGGTGTAAATGTTGTATTAAAAGGAACAGCACTGGGTGCAGCATCTGATGAAAACGGAGATTTTTTCATCCTTAACATCCCTGCGAAAAAATATACTGTTTCAGCATCTTATATCGGCTTTAAGACAACATCTGTTACCGATGTACGCATGAACGCTGATCGTACGACCACAGTAAACTTTGCCCTGGAAATTTCTGCTGTGGAAGGTGAAGAAGTAATCGTAGAAGCAGAACGCCCGGTCATTGTTCGGGATCAAACAGCTACTACTACTACTATTGAAGAAGAAGATTTTGAAAATATGCCCATTAATTCCTATACGGATATTATTGATAATGTTGCCGGTGTAATTGAAAATGATAACGGTGGCGGTGACGACGGCATTCACATTCGCGGTGGCCGCTCCGGGGAAACAGCATATCTTGTCGATGGCTTTTACGTAAAAGATATTATTAGCGGCGGCATGGCCACTGATGTGGCTCGCGGTGGTATCTCTGAATTGTCAGTGATTACCGGTTCATTTGATGCTGAATACGGCCAAGCCATGAGCGGCATTATTAATATCATTACCCGGGAAGGCGGTGCTGAATACGATATGAATTTTAGAGCATCCATGGACCCCACTCTCCAAAATATTTCAAACACTTGGAATACAGGACGTATAGAAGGTACCGCAAGCGGTCCTATTATTCCATTCATGCCAAACTTAGCCACATTTTTTATTTCTGCAGATCGTAAACGTACGGATGGCCGTTTGAAAAATAATTTTCTGCCCTGGGATGTATTAAAGGTAGATGAAAATGGTGATGGTAATTACGATGCAGGCGAATCATGGACAGATATTGCCAATGGTCAATACGATTTTGGCGAAAGATTCAACGACGCCAACCATAATGGTTACTGGGACCATGCTGTATACGACACATCTGGAAATTTAGTTACAGCAGCTGAATCATGGACAGATGTTGCGAATGGTGTATACGATCTTGGGGAGGATTTTGAAGATGCGGATGGAGATGGGGTTTTTGATGGAGATGTTTATGCCTTATCTGATATTGATGGCGACGGTATAGCAGAACCTCTCAAAAAAGGTACCAAAGAAATAACTGGAACTTACAATTGGACAGACAGGCTCATGGGTAAGCTTGTTCTGCGTCCTATTAATAACCTGAAAATAACACTGGGAACCAATATCCAGAATTACGAGAGCCGCGGTTTCAGCATGGACTACCGTCAACTCCCGGAGCGCAGTGCAGTCAGTTGGCAGGAGAGCAAACTCATGTACGGCAGGCTGAATTACACAATCTCTGAAAATATGTTTGTCACACTGTCCTATTCAAAAAACAGGGTGGATAACTGGACAGGACCAAAAGTTCCTAGTGAATCATTTTTAAATGATAATCATGAACTATACTCAAAAATATATATAATTCCAGATGAATGGGATAAATCAATTTTAGATCCTGGTTCTGAATTCGCTTGGATTAGCTATTATGCAGAACCCTATAATGATAATGACGAAGATGGAGCATTCACAGAAGGTGACGATTATGAAGACTTGAACGGGGATGGACAATACAGCTGGGGTGTTTTCTCGCCTTTAAGGGTAGGCGATGCCTATGATAATACCTCCAATTATGAATTCTACGGCAGCTATCCTATTGTTAATAATTCTGGGGATACAATCCGCATGGGCTATTCAACTTATCCCAGCTATTATAATGATTATTCTGAAACAGAGCAGTTGGAAGGAGCCTTAACCTGGCAAGTAAATAAAATTCACCAAGTCAAAACGGGCTATTCTCAAAAGACTCATAAATTATTCAATTTTTCTGCTTCTTGGATTGGCGGGGGATATTACGGCAGTAGTTCCGATGCCTCGTTTATCCTCTGGGAAAAAGAACCGGTAGAGTCATCATTCTATGTACGGGATAAAATGGAATTTAGTGACTTGGTCATCAATATTGGTCTACGTTATGATATACTGGATCCGAGGAGTGAATATGCCGATCCTACTAAAAATATTGGATATAGATATGATGGCCAAGTTCTTGAAACAAGTGACCTGAATTCCATCGACTTCGACGCATTTGCTGCAGGAGACGTTGAATGGGGTTATATTGAAGAAGACGGCTCATTCAGCCCGCCGGATAAAGCAACTGTTAAAAAACAGTGGAGCCCGCGGATAGGCATGGGTTATCCTGTCACCGAAAATACTGCTTTCCATTTCTCCTATGGTCATTTTTTCAAATATCCTGATTATGATAATATGTATGACTATTCGAATTCCGGTGGCATTGGTGGAGAAGGTGTACCATCTGGTTTGGCTGGTTTAAATTCAACTTCGAATCCAAATAATATTTTCGCTCTAACCGGCAATTCGTATTATCCCTTCCCCTTTAGCCTGGGTGACTGGTACATCCCCCCTGTGGGTTCACCCAATATTAAACCGGAGCGGGCCATCCAGTATGAATTTGGACTGCGCACCATGCTTACACCGGAATACTTGATGACATTGACATTATTTTACAACGACCGGCATGATTATATATCGGCAAATATATATGATGCGGATCCCACAGAATACGCTATTTATGAAAATATGGATTATGCGAATTCTAAAGGGTTTGAGTTAGGTTTAAAAAAACTGTTTTCCCAAAATTTCAGCTGGGAAGTTTTCTATGCTTATTCCCGAGCCGAAGGCAATACAAACAATGAAACGTCCAATTGGTATGCAGCATATCTCTCATCCGTATACGGCACACACCCTGTTCATAGAACCATAACCATGGCCTGGGACCAGCCCCATACATTAAATGTGCGTTTTGATTACCAACATCCCAAAGGATTTGGTTTAAATGTATTGGGTAATATGGGCAGCGGCTTGCCTTACACGCCAACGGATGCCCGGGGCAGAAATATTGCTGATGAAAACTCCGGCCGTATGCCCTACACAGCCATATTTGATGCCAAAGCATACTATGACATGAAAATACAAAATATGGCACATGTTCGTTTTTATCTCGATATAACCAATTTGTTTGATAAAGAAAATATTGCGAATGTGTTTAATAATACTGGACAGCCGGATGAAAGTTTGAATCCCAATAGTTCACCTATGTATATTTTTCGACCATATTATTATAGCGCCCCGCGGCACATTGAACTAGGTATAAGCGTAGGATTGAGGTAGAAGATGAATATAAAATTAATATTAGGTCTGTTTAGCATTTGTTTCTTACTGGGTAATAATCCAACGGGACTTTCGAAATTCGATTATTATAACCGTATTATTGCTCCGCAATTTGGTAAGAAACTCCTACCTGATAGGTTAGATAAACTCTCGTCATATGATGATCGCAAGCGCAGTGTACTGGATAAAGGTAATATGGTCTTACGGCTTTCTAACGCGGCTATCTATGGTTATGACCGCTGGGGTTTGTGTCATGAATTTCCTGCCGGCAGCATGCTCAAAGACGGCTGCTGTACCTATTACTGGACAGCATCACCTATGGTAGGAGGACTCATCAATGGTGAGCCCTCTGTAGCAGTTGGTGTTCGTGGGTCAGTGCGGGATCATGAAGAAGAATTTGAACCATTGCCGGGTTATGATGCCGGAACTGTGGATTCAGAAGCCAATTTGGGAATAGCATTTAGTGATATGCCTGAATCCTGGCCGGATTCTTGGCCTATCGAAGATGACCCAACCGGCACGTTCATGTCTGTTATCCATGACATCGAAGGAATTAAGGATACACTATACTTCCCTGGCGTTGAGCCGGAACTTGGCCCAAGTGGCTTTCCCGATGCACCTTGTGGTATTGGTGTTCAAGCCGAGCGGGAAGCTTATTTTGTTGTAACAGATAATGATCCCACTGAAGGAAATACTTTTGCCAGTAATAATGGTGTTGGCCCTCTTAACGTACGTTTTGATGTCTGGGTACTGAATTACTCGCTTTCTTTTGGCAATGATGGTTTAATCTTCATTCAGCAAATGACCAATGTAGGCAAAGATACCATCAAGGATTGTTATGTTGGTATTGCCGGTGATCCGGATGCTCCAGAACAGGGCAGTGCGGAATGGACAGATGATATGGCACTATTTATCCAAAAAGATGACCCTCATATTGCCGATAAACTTGTAGATACAACAGATGCTCACTTATTGTCAAATTTTGCTTTAGTCTATGATAGAGATGATGCTTCAACGGGTTTTAAATCTTCTGGCATTGGCTGGGTTGGTTTAAAATTCCTTGAGTGTACAAAATTCAATAGTGATGGAACCGATTCATCTTACGATGTATCAAATTTTTATACTTACGAATATAGTATGGATTCACAAAGTGATGCCCAGGCTTATACAGAACAAATGCAGCATGGAATACAAACACCTCAAAATATTACTCCCAATGACTATGATATCTATCAAAAACCATATTCATACGGTCCAGATATCACTTGGGTTATTAACGCTGGGCCCTTTGACGTGGCTCCTGGAGAAAAAGTTATTTTTACCTTTGCTGATTTTGTTGGTATAAATGAATCTGACCTCATTAGAAATGCGAAATTATTCCAATCCTTATATAATAATGATTGCTCCACTCCAAAACCGCCTGATCAACCTCTTGTTCAAGTTATAGAAGATGATAGCCAGGTTACATTATTTTGGGATGACCGCAGTGAAGCATCTGTTGATCCAGTTACTTTAAATAACGCTTTTCAAGGCTATCGTGTGTATCGCAGTCATGACCGTGGTCTTAGCTGGGGCAATGTCGTCACCGATTTGAATGGCGACCCAACAGATGTGTATCAACCACAGGCTATCTACGATATATCTGACGGCATTACGGGTGCTTTTGCTATGTCGGATCCACTGATTTACTATAATCTTGGTGTGGACGGAGGATTACAATACTCTTACGTTGATAATAATGTTGTGAACGGATATGAATATTGGTATGCAGTTTCCGCGTATGATGGCCCGGATGACTGGGCCGGATCTGTTGTAGACCCTTTAGAAAATTCCAGATCGAAAAATGCCTACGCCAGTGATGTAGATAATACTGTTGCTGCTATCCCTCAAAAGGAAGCAGCAGGATACACCGCAGGTACTTTTAGCGTAACCCATACTGGTGAATCTGATGCAATTTTAGATGCCGTGACAGCTGTTCCATCTTCCCTGGAATTTCTCGGCCTTGAAGTCATTCCAGATGACTTTACAAGCAAAGGACATACATATACTGTAACATTTGGTGATACAGTCCTGTATGATACTACAGAGGTCACTGGTGATAGCAGTTATACGGTTATGGATACCATAGCAGCAAACTATTGGACGGTTTATGATCAAGATAGAATGGAAACAGTTGTAGAAATGGACACATCTGATATTTCACTTGGTATTCTTACTCATGTAATTGATGGTTTCATTCCGCTGTTCTCTGATGCTAGTTGGTCAATTAATACTTTTACGTCTGCAGAAACAACTACAGATGCTGATACAAGCACATCAATTGTTTTTGCCGGGCTTAATCCAGGATCAAATGATGGTACATTTGCCGGATTTTTAGAAAATCTTCCTGTAAACCAGCCGGAAAGCAAGCCTGCTGTGACTGAATTACAACGAGATCTGGAATTTCGTTTTGGCGAAAGTTCTATAGCTTGTTATTTTAACTCAACACTCTCTACAGTTGATACGATTGGCATTCCTTTCTCTCTATGGTCAACTGAAGAAGATAAACAGCTTAGCTGTTTAATCTACCAAGCTGCAGGAAGTAAGCCCATCATAGCAGCAGTGGATGAACAGCCTGGTGTTTATGAATTCACGAAAAATGTATTCATCATGCCCGTCTATGAAAATTATAATGCAGAGATAACGCATTTGCAATCATTTGATTATGCGGCAGATGCTGGATTATTTGGCTGGATGATGTCTTTCAATAAAAACAGTACACTTTTTGAAAGCGGAAATATTTTTACAGTATCCTTTCTGAATCCACTGCTGCCTGGCGCAGACGTCTATACGATTACAACTGTGGCTGATGATTATGTTCTGGAGAGTGGCGACCTGGAAAATATCCTTGTTGTTCCTAATCCGTACAAAGCAACTTCAGCGTATGAATCAGTTTCTTTTGAGCGGGAATTACAGTTTCATAACCTACCTGAAAAATGTGTGATTCGAATCTATAATACTGCTGGTGAAATGGTTCAGATTTTAAAGCATGATGAAAGCAGTGATGGCTGGCGCGGCCCCAACATTGAAGCATGGAATCTGCAGACCTACAATATCCAGGAGATTGCATTCGGGGTTTATATCTTCCATGTTATTTCAGATGAAAATGAATTCGTAAGCAAATTTGCGGTGATAAAATGAAGAAACTTATACTTATATCCGCCCTGCTGGTCGGGATGGCCAGTGCACAGTTTGATAACGTCGGCACATCAGCTGCGAACTTTTTAAAGATCGGAGTTGGCAGCCGTGCCGAAGGAATGGGTGGTGCATTCACTGCACAAGTTTCTGACGCCACTGCATTGTATTGGAATCCTGCTGGTTTAGCTCATATTAAGCAACCGCAAGTGGTTTTCAATTATTTTGACTGGGTCGCAGATATGCAATACAATTACCTTGGTCTTGCTATACCTGCAGGTCGCAGAGGAACGTTTGGAATGAGCCTCATCTATTTTGATATGGGCGACATGATAAAAACGACTGAATTATCACCATATGGAGATGAGGGAACATTCAACGCTAGTGATTTTGCTGTTGGTTTAGGATATGGTATCAATGTCAGTGACCGTTTTGTGGTTGGTGTCCAGGCAAAACTCATTAGAGAAACAATCTCATTTTCTTCTGCTTCGGCCTTTGCTGTGGATGCCGGATCACAATATCTGACAAATTTCTATGGTCTTCGGATCGGCATGTCCGTGTCCAACTTTGGTACAAAAATGAGATTATACGGCACTGATAATAAGGTCGACGTAGATGCTTACGAGGATCTGGATGCCAATCCGGACGTCGTGGCTCATTTGAATACGGATGATTGGTCTCTTCCCATGGCATTCCGTTTTGGAATGTCCATAACACCGATCGGCAAAGAAGGAATTATCAAGCAGGATTTTGCAGAAGTGACTGTTAACTGGGAATATTTTGATCCACGAGACTATAATCCTTATTATATCCTCGGATTTGAAGCGAAGGTAATGGATGTCTTCTATCTCCGTTCTGGCCTGCAATTTAAATTCATGCAATTCTCCGATGACTTAAGTGATGAAACTGCAGATCAGAAGTACCAAGATGCAATTGATAGTGAAGATGGTTTCGGCTACGCTCAAAATATGTCCTATGGATTTGGCATAGATACAGATAAAATATCTTTTGTCCCTGTAAAATTGCGCATTGATTATTCTTTTTCAGATTTAGGTTTATTAGGTCCTGTCAATAGGTTGACATTTACAATTAATTTTTAGTTAAATAACTTATTTATAATTAAAAGGCCATCTGTTGATGGCCTTTTTTATTATAATTCAATTCAACTCCATCAAAATAAACACCGTAATTTTGGATATGGATATTCAGTCAAAATCTGTTCAGGAATTTGTAAATATTGCTGAAAAAAATGCACCTGATATTAACGATCTATTTCAATTAGCTAATGATCTTTTTGAAAAAGACACTGAAAGAAGGACAATCCATACATTTCTGAATCTAGGTCACCTTCCAAGTGTCAATTCTACCATTGCTGAAAATAATCTTGTGGAGGATTGGTTAGAATTATTAATCAAACTGATTGTTAAATCTAAATACTCATTTGGGCATCTTTTTTATAACCGTGCAAACATGTACAAGCACAAAGTACTATTTCATGAATTTCATAATGGCAAAGTGGTCAATCATACCTATGAAGATATTTGGGAGAAATTGATAAAAACAGCTGGAGCTTTGAATCACTTTGAAAATTCAATTCAAGGAGATATGCGTGTTGGAATTTTAACGCCAAACTGCCTGCGTGGTGCCATTATAGATTTAACCTGTTTATCTTTTCATTTTCCTGTTATACCCATTCCGGCGAATGCGAATAAAAAAGATATCGATTTTATTATAAAACACAGTGGTATAACACACTTGTTTATTGATGAAGAACTTCATGCTGAATTAAAAGACGTACTTATTTACAATCGCAACAAGATAACTATTGTCAATTTAATCGAAAAAGATTGGCATGCTTTTGTTGCAAAAGGAAAGCAATCTAATCCTTTAGATGTTTTAAAACGCATTGGACGCACTAACATGGAAGATATCGCAACTATTATGTATACATCCGGAACGACCGGAGAACCAAAGGGTATTACGTTCACTCAAAAAAATATGATTACAAAACGATTTGCTCGTGCCCTGGCACTAACGAAGTTGGGTCCACAGGACACATTTTTATCCTATCTTCCTCTTTATCACACATTTGGTCGATTTCTTGAATTGCAGGGCAGTATATTTTGGGGGGGATCCTATACATTCGCAGAAAATTCATCTTTTGGTGCTCTAAGAAAAAACTTTTTAGAAATTAAACCATCCATTTTCATAAGTGTACCCAAACGCTGGACACAACTGTATGATTCTATTCAATCTTTAGCTGCTGACCATTTAGATGAAAATCGGATTGTGCGCAAAGCGATTAAAAAGATTACCGGCGGAAATTTAAAATGGGGGTTATCTGCAGCCGGATACCTGGACCCTGATATTTTCCAGTTCTTTCAAAATAATAAAGTACAATTATTGAGCGGATATGGGATGACAGAAGCAACGGGCGGGATTACCATGACTTACCCGAATAAATATACTGTTGATTCTGTAGGTCAGAAACTTCCGGGAATAGATTTACGGATTTCTGATGATGGTGAATTATTATTAAAAGGCCCGTATTTGTCTTCATACTATTATAATAAACCCCTTATTTCAAGTACAGTTGACGGATGGTTTCATACCGGGGATATTTTTATGGAAAAAGATGGACATTATTTTATTAAAGACCGTAAAAAAGAAATTTATAAAAATGCTGCCGGGCAAACTCTTACACCACAAAAGATAGAGAATATGTTATCAGAATTTGATGCTATTAAATCAGCATTTCTAGTTGGCGATCAAATGAATTTCAATACAGTTTTAATTTTTCTCGATGAAGAATATTTGAAAAAACATATTCCGACAAGAGACCCTGCTAAAATTAGGTCAGTCATTAGTGCATTGATTCAATCTGTGAATGGTTTTCTTTCTCCATTTGAACGAATCGTTAATTTTGGTGTCATCCCCAGGGATTTCAGTGCTGATAAAGATGAACTCACTCAAAAAGGTACTTTCAAACGTAAAAATATTTTGGAGAATTGGGTTGATATCATTAAACCTATGTATGCACCAGACCAAACAAATATTGAGTACAAAGGTAAAGTTATTTCTTTTCCAAATTGGTTGTTGAAAACAATGAATTTTGTTTCACAAGATATTTCCTGGAGCGGTAGATATTTAAAGAATGAAACTCTCGGACTTAAATGCAAATGCCAATGGCAGAATGAAACGTTAATGTTGGGAGAATTTGAATATCAAGTATCCTCCAATAATTTAGATCTAGGAAAAATTCTGATTGATCCTATTTTATGGTTGGGTAATAACGAACTTGCAATCTTTTTTGGAAATGTCTTATTTAAATTATTTCCATATAAAAATTCGGATGATGTGCAGTTACTATCACGCAAATCCTCTCAACCTTTACAATCCCAAGTAATCCAAACTGATTTTGATGAATCAGCTACAATAGAAGATCTTCATATGGGTACTATGCTGCTCATTCAAAATCAGCAGAATGGATTGGATTATTTTAAACATATCTTTACTCAAAAAGAACTCGAATTGAAAAAAATAGGTATTAAAGTACTTAAAAGTATGTTGGAAGATTCAAAACTGAAATTCAGCAGATTGATTTTCAATACTTTAATTCCACATTTATATAAAGACCAATTTATTTTTCCATTAAAAAATCTTTTCAAACGACATCAAAAGGAGAAAAAACTACGCTCTTTCAATTTTGACATAACTCAATTGGACGTTCAACATGTAAAAGCACTTATAAAAGAATTGATCTCACATAGGATCCAAACAAATTTGTCCAGTTCGCAGCAGGCATATGTTCGCATGCTCATGAGCCAAGTACTAAAATTAGCCCATATTCATCCTGCACAATACACACATATTAGACATGAACTTACCTCCTGGAAATTACTTTCATCAATTGAAGCATTAGGGCAAACAGCTGCTAATTGCATAACAACTTTAACAAAACATTTTATAGAAATGATTGGAGAAGTCGATGTCCAAAGTGTCGATCCTGAAACAGACTCTGAATATTCCTGGTTCGATATACTTGAATTTGATAATGTTATACCAAATGAGGAAAAGGAATTTTTATTGAAATTATTCCAATCTCATCCCATCGTCAAAGAAGCTATATTTCTCATCACAGGATATAAACTACCCCATCTAGAAAATATACCTAAAAAAGGAATCTGGATTACTCCAATGATCACCAATATACCGATCCAGCATTATCGAATACTTACAACACTGAAGGATGGCAATTCATACAATTTTATTTTAAATCATTTTCCAGAATCCTCAAAAATTGAAATAGAAAATATGGGTGATTGGCAAATTGTAAAAAGTACCGGATTAACATCAATGAAGGTTACAAATAATTTTCTCTGTTCCTTTCCAAATTCAGGTATTATTATTTCTGAATACGACACCAAAGCGAATGTTGCAGCTTATTTACTTCATCATGAAAAGGAATTGAACAATCCAAAACTCCGTGACCGTTGGGACATGCGTTGGCTACATTTTGGATGGAGTGGCTTACAAGGTTATATCAACCATTGGGCAATGACTCATTTTCAATTCACTTTAATTGATCCATCAATAAAAAATGTAGTTGTATCAGAATTTGATTATGCAACAAATGTTCGAATCATTCACTCTTTTTATCAAAAACCTGTCAAGTCTAATTTGGATTTCATTACTAAACTATACAGTGCATTAATCATTGAAACTGAAAAAAGATTTAAGGGATTAAATCATATTCTCAATTGGGAAATTGTATTAACATGTATTTTGCAGGCTGTGGGTAAAGAAAAGGGATTAGTGATTTTGAATCAAATAGCGAATGAAGTTGGATCTAAAGACATTTATGGATTAAATCTAGCACACGTAAATGAATACATTTCTGAAGTAGAAGCGTACGGCTATATTCCAAAATCTGTTATTTTTGCTGCTCTACGATTTCAAAGGTGGATGGATTTGAATCCTGAAGCTACAATTGAATTGCAATGTAATATTCTTCAAGAGATGTATAATGATTATAGGTTGAATACCTTTTATACCTCTCATCCCGAAATTCGACTTCGCTTTTTTTTACTCACGTGTTTTGCAGACCATGATTCTTTTGTGGCAAAGAGATTATTTGAACTTTCATCACAACTACATCATCACGAGATTAAATCATCTGAATTAGATATTAATATTCATGCATTAGCAAAAGAACCAAATTGTTCAAAAGAAGATATTTATTTCCTCACGCGATTAATTTATGAGCATGTGGATTCAGCAAATTATGCTGAATTGATCACCAGGGCCACCGATCAAAAAAAGTTAGATCTCGCAGTTAATGTGAAAAATAATGATGGCAGAATTTTTACAATAAGGCCGCCATTCAAGCCCAAGGAGATTGCAAATTTTTTCGACCTACTTCTCTCTTATGATTTAACGGTTCAATTTGGTGAAGACCATGATTTTCTGATAGTCTTTTCAGCAAATAAAGCACTGGTTGGTGGTGTATTTTGGAAAATGATAGATAAGAATACAGCGCATCTAGAAAAGATTGCAATTCATAAAAAATTTGCAAAAAATGGCTTGGGAGATTTGTTAATGAACGAAATGATTCATCGAGTTAAAAAATCCGGTGTGACTTACCTAACTGTTGGATTAATGGAAACCGAATTTTTTCAGCGATTTGGCTTTAAAGAAGATGAATCAATTTCCGAATACGTAAAAGAATTATAATCTAGTAAAGCATTAAATATATTACCACACCAGTCACAGAAACATAAAGCCATACCAGAAAAGTAATTTTAGCTATTTTCCTATGTTTTGATTTTTGATCTGTCCAACCACGGTAGAGAGTAATTAAAGCTAATGGAGTGATAACTATCGCAAGTAAAATATGTGTAATTAATATAAAATAGTAAAATGTTACAAATTCACCTGAATATAATTTTGGTCCGCTTTTAAACCAGTGGTACATCACATAGCTAACTAAAAACCCAGCAGATGTACCAAAAGCAGTAAGCATTATTTTCTTATGCTTTTCTCTTTTTTTCTGGCGGATAAAAACATATCCTGTAATCAAAAGTATTAAAGTAATTCCATTTAGAAGAGCATTGACGGTAGGTAAAAAACTAACATCTAATGTCCCTCCTATTCCATCAGGCCGTGGACCAAAAATTAAAAATGCTACTGCTGCTATGATCAGAATGGATACTATATATATTATGCTCAACCAAAACCGATCTGCCCTCATGAAAACTGACATATTTATGTTTCTTTTTTAAGACGCCTGATATCTTTTTTCAATTCTTCAATATCTTCTATTTCAGTACCGATATAATAACCGCGTATATTCATTTCTTTATCCACCAAGGCAAAACGAGTACTATGAAATACGATTTCTTCCATATCACCCATTTTAAAACCATTCACAATTATTGATTGAATATCTTCATAAGGAGCTGTCAAAAAGTGCCATTGTTCTGTGTTAGCATTGTATCGTTCAGCATAATCAGCCAAAACTTCAGGAGTGTCGTAATCCGGATTTACTGTATAGCTAACAGTTCTAATACTTTCATCTTCAATGAATTCTTGGTGAACTATAGCCATTTCATTGCTCATAACAGGACAAGGCCCGGCACAAGTCGTAAAAATAAAATCTGCTACCCAAATATTGTCTTTTAGATCAGAAGACCCAAAAGATTCATTATTTGAATTGGTCATTACAAAATCAGGAATACTACCCAAAACAGGTAATGGTTCTTCTTTTTTCAGCCATAATAGTCCAATCACAATTCCGACAACAATACATATGATGAAACGGTTCTTCTGGGATATCATATTATTTTATCAAAGACAATCAATAATAGTAAACCGGGAAGGTATAACACTGATGATCTTAATAATAGTTTTGCGCTATTATTTGTTTTTTTACGAGCCAAAGGTACAGCTGAAATTAAATATAAAACTGATAGGATTAAAACTCCTGATAAATACACAAATCCAGAACTTCCATATAGATAAGGGGAAATCGAAACCGGAATTAACAAAGCAAGGTGCCAAAATATCTGTCGTATTGTCCTTTTACCGTCTGGCTCAATTACAGGGAGCATTTTAAAATTCACTCTGGCATAATCTTCTTTACACATCCAAGCAATTGCATAAAAATGAGGGTGTTGCCATAAAAACATAATAAAAAATAATGGCCAGGCACTAAAGTCTAAATGACCTGTTGCTGCCGCCCAGCCACCCAAGAGAGGAATCGCACCGGGGATAGAACCAATAGATGTATTTAACCATGTAATTTTTTTCATTGGTGTATAAACCAAAACATAGAGAAAAGCAGTCAGAATGGATAAAAATCCTGTTAATGTATTCACTTTCCAAACGAGTAGAGTTGTTCCTGATAATACAAGCATTATTCCAAACATAAGAGCATTACTTGGTGAAATTATCCCCGCAGGTATGGGTCTATTTTGCGTCCTTTTCATTAGACTATCAGCATCTCTTTCCAAATAATGATTTAAAGCTCCCGCTCCACCGGAAGATAAAGCAGTACCAATTAATGTTATTATCAGAGTTAACCAGGATTCAATACCATTTCCACCCAAATAGTATCCTAATACAGTAGTAATAAGCACTAATGACATTATATTTGGTTTTGACAACTCAATATAAGCTTCTAAAATTGATTTTGCCGGTTGTTTGATTCTCTTCATCTATGTGCTACCCTTTTAAAAATGATAAATCCGACAGTCTTAATAATAGCAAAAAACATAATCCCATTACGGCAGCTCCATTTAAAACATGAAAACTGGTTATGAATGGGCCTTTTACTGTCCAAATGGTAATTGCACCCAACATAATTTGAACTACAACAAGAAAATCCAATAAATAAAGATTACCTTTTACAGTTTTTGAATAATTGTTTTGTTTATGAATTATCTTATAATGTGTTACAATCATAAGAATAAAAATAATAAGAGCTCCCAACCGATGAGTTAAATGAATAAGCACTTGATAAAATAAAACATCAGGCAAATCCATTTCAAAACGCCAATTATTAATTATATTTACCAGGGTCTCATTTAAAACCGGGAACCAGTAACCTGCCATTTTAGGAAAGTCATATATTGCCAATCCTGACTCAGTATGGCGCATCCATGCTCCCAGAATTAATTGCAGATAAACAGTAGCCAAAAATAATATTACAATAGATCTGTTGTCATCATGAATATGATGCTTTTCACTGAATTCTTTTGATAATAAATATGCTATAAGTATTACTACTAATAAAAATGTCTGGGCGATTACACCATGAAGTAATGATACAATTGCAGGTAAAAATAACAAAACAGTTAACCCGCCTAACAATCCTTGAATAATAACCAAAGCCAATGCACTATATCCCAGTATTTTTACCGGTTTTCTAGATTCTTGTATTCCTAACCAAATTGCTATAACCAATGTTAATGCACCCACAAAAGTTGCAATCATTCTATGGCCATGTTCATAAAAAATACCACCAACCATATCAGCCCAAGGATATGCGAACATCTGGTATCCATAGGTTGTAGGCCAATCCGGAACAGAGAGACCAACTTCAAAACTTTTAACCAATGCACCGGCAAATATCAAGAATAATGTGACTAATACAAGGACCTTAGAAAACCAGCGCAGGTTTTTTGAATGAACTGTTATCATAAACGGATTATTTATCTTTTTTAATAAACTTGTGGTATACTGAATATTTGACAATTTAATGTCAGGAAAATTGTAATAATGAGTCGATATCTCGACTTAATTTTTTAATATCTTTATCTTTATCAGGTTGATAATATCCCCTGATATTTCCAGTTTTATCTACCAAAATAAAAGGAATAGAATGACCTTCTTCCAGTAGTTTTTCACTTAAATGAAATCCCTCCATTCCAAGTTGAAAAATGCTCCCTTTGTCGCTGTGTACTATTTTAGAGTTACTATGTTTCATTTTGATTTGTGAAGAGTTTGTCAGGATTGTTAATGCTTCTACACCAGATGGTAATTCAGGGAAATCTGCTAATGGATCATTACTAAACTGGACTACCCAGATTTTTCCAATAATATCATTATAATTGAAATCTTGTCCTTGGGTATCTATTAAATGAAATTCCGGTAATCTACCATAGAAAATTGATTGTACATTTGATGAGCTTTCTCTAACAACTAAAAAAATACCAATACAAAAGGCCAGTACAGTCCAGCCTAGAGCTATTATCCCTTCCTTCTTCAAACAGACTTATCCTTCTTCGAATTACTGTGTTTTACGACCACAGCAATAAATACACCAGCTACTGCAAATGGTGCACCAAGTAAAACAGCTACCGGGACAAGGATATCAGACAATTTATTATCCTGCCCAGCACAGTAGGGGCAGGCAGCTGCAACTGCAGGAATAATAAACAAAAGAATGAATACACTTATCTTTTTCCAGTTAAACTTTCTTCTTTGGAATAGCATTTTGTTTATTGTTCTTTTTTCAACAATTATAAATTGCCAAGATTAAATAGCCCATCTAAAAGGCAGATCATACATCAATGCCCACGCAAAAAGAATAGCTGCAGGAATTGGTATAAATAGAATCCGACGGAGCACTTTTGTTTCATAACGAAGATGCATGTAAATCATAGCAACAAGCATCATTTTTGTTATGGCAAATGCAAAAAGCAAAACAATTTGACTCATTTTTGCAATAGGCATTTGATAGACACCTAATTCCAGCACGGTAAGAACTGTTAATGCAACTGCATTGTAAAAGTACGTTTTTTTATGATCTTTATCCATTTTATTACTCCTAAATCAAGTATATCACTGTAAAAACAAAAATCCAAATTAAGTCAACAAAATGCCAGAAAATTCCCAGAATTTCTACTTGGTCAGTATCGTGAGCAGTATAACGTCCTTGATTTGCCGCATATAGAATACAGGCAATATAAATAACGCCAGATAGAACATGTAAACCATGAAAACACGTTGTAGAATAAAACACAGCAGCATAGATGCTCGTGCTGGGTATAAAGCCATCCAGAATAAAATGATAATATTCATATACCTGAATCCCCAGAAATACCAATCCACCTGCCAAAGTTAGGGCAAGATATTTTTTTAATCCTGACTGACTTCCTTTTTCCAAAGAATTCAGAGCCATTACCATTGTAAAGCTCGTACAAATCAGCAGAAATGTATTAAAACCAGTTAAAGGAATATTTAATAAATCTCCTGGATTTGGCCATGATGGTGCTGTCGCTCTTAAAGCTGCCCCACCAATCAGTAAACCGCCAAAGGATAAACCATCCATGATAATGAATAACCACATTCCAAGTTTGCCAGTAGTAGCTTTTCCAAACGGATCTTTAATTGCTAATGCTTCACTCATATGCTTGTTTCCTTCTTGATTGTATTCTCAAATAATAAAAATTGAAATGAATAGACATATCCATAGAAAATCCAGGAAATGCCAAAGTAATCCAACAAGTTTAATGGGATGTATTTCTACTGTACCTGCAACTCCAGTCGATCTAATAATTGCCCAGGTCAAAGCAATAATAGCGGCAATTATATGCAGACCGTGCATGCCAGTCAGCATATAAAAAACAGAACCAATAATGTTTGACTGAGCTGTCATTCCAGAGTCAATCAGAATTCGCCAAAGATTCAGTTGAGTTAACAGAAACACTATTCCTAATCCCAATGTCAAACCCAACCATTGTCTTACTTGGCGGCAGCGATCTGCTACTGCATACTGCTGCCCTTTATAATAGGTCCAACTGCTACTCATTAAAATGACTGTATTGATAACACCTAATGTAAAGGGTAAAGAACCTGTCCCCGGTTTACTCCACATACCGAATTGTATCCGCAATATTGAATAGCTTACAAATAACGCCACAAAGAGCATTGTAATTGAACCCAATACAACCAGCACACCGAGAACAGAAGTAAATTCATCCGTTTTGACTTTTGGTTTTATTACTTGGGTGCTCATTATTTTTACCTCTAGTTATAATCCCTAATATTGGTTAAGTAGGCATTGGCTCGGATTGAGCAATCCAATCCCTGTCTTTTACAGCCGGATTACTATATTCATGTGGGCCATTATATACCGTGGGTGTTGTTGCAAAATTCCCATGAGGGATAGGACCCTCTAATGTCCATTCCAGTGTATTTGCTTTCCAGGGATTTGCTTCAGCTTTTTCACCATTAATTATTGAATTTATAAAATTATAAGCAAAGATCAACTGGCTAAAACCCAAAATAATGGCAAAAATAGTAATGCTAATATTCAAATCACTAATAGGAGCCAAAAATTCATATTCACTTGGATTATAAAGTCTGCGGTGTTGTCCTGCATATCCCAGAACCATCATGTTGAAAAACACATAATTCAATGGAATAAAAGAGACCCAAAAATGAATTTTTCCAAGGAGGGGATTCATTTTTTTGTTAAACATTTTTGGAAACCAAAAATAAATAGCTGCTAATCCACCAAACAATACAGATGCTGCCATCGTGTAATGAAAATGGCCAACAACGAACATAGTATCATGGAGATAGATGTCGGAGGTCACAGTAGCATTATATAATCCAGTAAGACCGCCCAAACCGAAAACCCATATTACACCCATGGCAAACAACATGGGCGGATCAAAATGAAGATTCCCGCGCCACAGCGTTCCCAGCCAATTTAGAAAGAAAATTGAAGATGGAATACTGATGAGCAGTGTTAAAAACATAAATGCTTTCCCTAGTAGCGGGCTCATTCCTGTGGTATACATATGATGTCCCCATACAATAGAACTTAATACCACTATGGTACACATGCAGATTACCGTTACTTTTGCACCAAAAGCTGGTTTCCGGGAAAACACTGAGAGCAGTTCAGATACTATACCCCATGCTGGCAGTATTAAGATATATACTTCAGGATGTCCAAAAATCCAGAAAACGTGTTGGTAAAGCAATGGATCTCCTCCTTCAACCGTTGCCAGTCCACCAGCAATAAAAAACTGAGTGCCTATTGTGCGGTCTAACAGTAATAAAATTAATCCGGCGGCAATAATCGGTACAAAAATTGCATTCATGATGGATGTAAGCCACAAGCCCCAAACTGATAGAGGCATTTTAAAATAGGTCATTCCAGGAGCTCTCATCCGCACAACAGTAATAATATAATTAATTGCGCCCATCAGTGTTGAAGTACCTGCTAATGTTAAAGCAAGGGTCCATAACGTTTGCCCTTCTCCAGCTATTCCTCCTACAGGTGTACTGAGTGGCGGATAAGATGTCCATCCACCTGCCGCTGCACCTTCAGGGAGAAGATAGGAAGCTAACAATACAATACTTGCTAAAAACATTGTCCAAAATGAAATCATATTCAATCTTGGAAAGGCCATATCCGGTGCACCAATCTGTAGGGGAATGATAAAGTTACCAAAGGCACCTATTAACATAGGTGTAATAGCCCAGAAAATCATGATTGTGCCATGCATTGTAAATAACACATTATAATGATCAGGTGTCATGAGCCCGCCTTCGTAGAATAAATTTCCCAGTAAATACCAGGGTAATGGCTGTTCTGGGTAAGCTAATTGCCAGCGAATCAACAAAGCTTGAAAACCGCCAAAAGCTAGGAAAAATAGACCCAGCCATAGAAATTGCTTGGCAATAACTTTATGGTCAGTTGAAAAAATATATTTTGTCCAAAATGTTTGTTCGTGATGTTCAGACATTATTGTATCTCCTTCCAGGTCCAGCCCCATTCCTTAGGGATTTCTCGATTATCTTCATCTACTTCTGTATCCCAATCATCCCAATCATCATCATCTTCCTGGGGTGCATTATCGGCCAGCCATTTTTCGAATGCTTCCTGGCTTTCTACAGTTAAATATCCCTTCATTCGATAATGTCCATTACCACATAATTCCGCACATGCAATTTCAAATTTGCCGGTTTCAGTTGCTTGGAACCACATAGCGTTCACCATACCTGGCGTGGCATCCTGTTTAACACGGAAATTAGGGATATAAAAAGAATGAATCACATCAAATGGTGCAATTTGAATGAGGATTGGAGTATTTACAGGAACATGCATCAGGTTTTGCGCTGGAACAACATCATCTTCAGTATTGAACTTTCCATCACTGCCAGGATAACGAAAATTCCAGGCAAACTGCTGTGGCATCACTTCTACCTTGACGACATTTTTACCTTTAGGAAAATTCCAAAAAGCTTCTTTCAAATCCCTGAATGACATAGCTTCTATAACAGTATCTATGGAAAAGAAAACTAGCAAACCCATTGCTATGGTAGCTAAAACATGTTTTTTTGTATCGCCTTTATCATAGACTGCCGTATGACCAGGTCGTGTACGGTATTTGAAAATGAAAAAGATCAGTGCTAGAATTACGATACTGAAATAAATGGTAATGACTGTATCTGTATATTGAATTACGTTATCTATTCTATACCCATCCAATGATACATCTTTAGGAGGGTCAATGTACCAAATACCCCAAGCTGTCCAAGTAATATTCTTGGTTTTTGACTTGATTTTTTTCAGCCAGATTTTCATTGTATTTTTAACCATCTGTTATCTCCATGTTTAGTAAACTAATCATATTATAATTTGGCTTAACTAACACCAATATTTTCTGTTAAATACTTTTTATACATTTTTTTGTTTTCGGTAGCCAATTGCTCAATTGTTTTACCACTTAAAACATTCAACATTTTATCTTGTGCTTCCCGCCATACGAGATGCATAGGACAATAAGGGGTTCGATGACAAAAATCCGGGCCAATTAAGCATTGATTCAAGAAAATTTTTCCTTCTATACCTTCAATTACATCTAACAGTGTTATATCACTTCCCGATCGGGCTAACTGAACACCGCCACCTTTACCCCTAAGGGAGTAGACAAATCCAAGTTTTACTAAATTTCCCATTATTTTTCTTAAAATGGATTCCGGTATTTCCTGTTTTTTAGAGATTTCAGAAATGTGAGTAATTTCTTTTGCTGCATGTGAAGAAAGATGCACCATTGCCCGAATGGCATATTCAGCTGTCATTGAAAGTCGCATAATGTTTTACATTTATTTGTATTTTTTCATTAAAATAATTATTTTATAACAAATATGACTTTATTAGTCATATTTATGGTGAAAATAATAGTTATTATAATTTTTATTCTCAAGTTTTATAAACCCTGGAAGTGAATTAAAAACTAGCGGATTATTTTACTTCTTTTTAGATGGTTTTTTAAAAGTGAAATCTGCGTTTGTAGCACCATCACTGACAGTAACTGTTGCCGTTTGAATTCCTAGTCTTTCGTGCCATGCTTCAATAACATATTCACCAGAACTTAAACCAGATATTGAATATGTACCATCATCACCGGTTACTGCAAAATATGGATGATCAAATACACCTATATAAGCAATCATCCATGGATGAACATCACATTTAATTTTAAAAGGTTTTTCTGATTTTTCAAATTGTGTTGTGATTTTCTTTTTAAACTTCGGCATTGCTTTATTGAATTCACGATTAATTTTTGGCAGTGCATGGACATTGTGCATAATTCCATCATTATTTAAAATATCTACAACCTGTCCTGCCATTACTGCAAGAACATGTGGACGATAAACACAACCTTGTTGATCAAGCACTACTTTTTCAGATGGTGGATTGTGAGAACCACTCAACCCCTCTTTTACAGAAACAATTATATTTTTTACACCTCCGCTTTCATCAACTATCAACCATTCAGATGTTGGAGGTACTTCATTATTAGATACACATATTGGATCTGCTTCCAGTTTAAGTTTTTTCATTCTTGGAGTTTTACCCTCAAAACTAATTTTACCTGATATTTCCCCGGCAAATGTTTGAGTAAGCAAACCAATTACAATGGTTGTTATTAATGTTATTTTTTTCATTTTATCCCTCTACTAATTATTAACTACTAAATAATTTATACAAATTTCTTGTAAAAAAATATAATTAATCTAACCTGATAGTCATGCAGGACAAAAGTCCTGCATGACTTATACCATATTTATTGTTTATTCAGGTGCTCCTGCTTCTAACCACAGTCCGATTAAATCAACTGCAGTCACAATTTCACCATTAACAGGATCCCATACATCAGGGCCATCCCTATTTTCTTCACTTAATAGAAATGGAGCATCGGGAGGCATACGGTTATCACGCATACGATGTTTAAGCCGGCTGCTGCCCCAATCAATTTCAGCTGTAGAAGTTAGAGTTGTTTTGGTTCCGTTTAATATAGGATGTTCACCACCGTCAGCGCCATAGATAAACCCATCATAGTCGGAAAGATCCATCAAATGGTAGGATTCCTCAATATTACCCCAATGGCATTCAACACATGATGTGCTACCATCAAACCACATACTTCCATCTGTAAAGAAAGGAAGGACATCATTGTTGAATGTTAAGTTATCTTCTCCACCATATGAAAATGGGTCATCACCGCCTACAGTCAAATCACCGCCAGCTTTGAGGTCTTCTACCCAAGCTTCAACAAGACCAAGGGCATTCGGAACATTATCCGGGTCATCCCAGCTTGTGTATTGGATAGGCCTGATTGGCTGCGCGTGACCATCTACAAATTCCAGGTCTGGACCTAAGCGATTGCTCTCATCGCGCCAGAATTCCCAAGCCGGGGCTTGAGGCATACGGTTATTACGTAAGCGTGATTTAAGCATAGCATTACTCCAGTCGTAGTCAGTGGCACCAGTTACGCTTTCGCCAAACAATGGATGACCACTGCCTACCAAATTATCCGGATCAGGGTCTGCACCATACATAATTCCTTCGTACGTACCAAGGTCCATTACGTGTTTGGAATGGAGTTCTTCTTCGTTATTTGCATAATGGCACCAAGTACAAGCATCTGCACCTGGAAACCAGAAGTTATCTGCTGTCATCATGGGTGCAATATCCAATGCAAAACTGTAATCTTCACGAGTTGACTTCGTTACAGTTACGATTGCATTTGCATTGGCACCGGAGGTTTGTCCTTTAACACTAATGAATGCAGTTCCTTCAGATACACCTGCTACTGTACCGTTGGAAACAGTTGCTATATCCGTATCACTGGATTCCCAGGTATAGTCATTGTCTTCGCCGTTTTGTGTAGAAACTGCGATATCAACACTAGACCCTGCAGCAACTGATGCCAAAGCCGGGCTAACAGTGAGGTATGTTCCTGTACCATCAACACCCGCTGGTCCTTCACAGGCCATGTACATCAGCCCTAAAAGCAAACAACTTACTATTTTGTTTTTTGGCATTTGTACCTCCTTAAGGTAGGTTGTTTTTCTAATAAGCAATTCTCATTAGAACTCTCTTATTGAGAAAAAGAATTTAAATCTTTTCGCTGTAAATACAATTGATGAAATAAAAATCTTAATTCATCAATTGTTTTAAGTTTTCTCATTAGAAAAAGAATTGAGTTTCTATAAATATCTGGTCTTCATTTTCTGAATTATAGATTTCAAGGGATGGGGCAGTTCGATAGCGGTAAAATGCTGATACTTGTAAAAACTGTACCGGGAATATTTCCAGCCCGAATGTCCAACGATCTAATTCGTCGGATTTCCATTTTGACATTGGATCAAATTTATCGTAAGCTATTTTCAGATTGACACCTGAGTATAATAAGATGTCTAAAGAAGCAAATGTTGCTGTAAGATTACCTGTCAGATCAAAATCACCATAATTGCTGATTGGGTTACCCTCACTATCAATTTTATTAATAAAATCGTGTTCGAACATCCAAGTAAACACCCCTTGGTTTCCACCTGCAAAAATTCCGGCTACATGTTCGGTATATTCTTTTCCCTTATTGAAAGAATAAGAGCCTCCTATGCGTATCCTACGAAAAACAACAGATCCAACAGTAGTAATTTGTTTATCCATTGATTCAGAATTTAAACCATTGGCTACAGCTGTTATTAAACTGAACGGCCCTGGTTCAATACCAATTTCATAAGCAGCTTCCTGTCTTCCATAGGAATTAAATCCTGTTTTACTGCGGATATATGCACCGTCTGTTCCATCATCCAACAATCTTAAGCCGAATGGCATCATGATTCTTCCAAATTTAATATAACTATTCAATGGAAGATTGTATATCATGGCGAATGCTTCCCTGCTGGCTGCACCCGGAGCAAAATTTTCATCCACATAGAACAATAGTAAATCGGGTATGGCAGATATTTCCAGGTAAATATTTGCTTCGGGAATTGTAATACTATTATTCATCCGCATATCTGCGTCCTGGCCAACAAGATTCCTGGTGGAGTCCGTACCCAAAATTGTTTTGTTGGCGACTCTGAAATTTGCACCAACTGACAGATGGTCACTGATGATATTTGAAAATGAAGAACTTGTTCCTTTTGGTTTTATCTGAAAAACAGGCATTTGCGTTTGTGTATAAGCAAACCCAAAACTAGTTCTTTTTCCACCGCCAGTTCTATTAACATGGCACTGTGAACATTTATAACCTGTACGAGTAGCCATATATGGTTCAGCAATTATAGCTGAAAAACTTAACACTAATAATGTTATCAATAATTTCTTCATTCTGGCGCTCCGATTTGTACCCATAAGCGTACTTGCTCTACCCGACGATCTGATAAGAATGGCGGACCATCCCGAGGCATACGATCACCTTCTATATCTACACCTACTAATTTTTTAACTAAATAACTTCTGTCTGGATAACCAGGATCAATCCGTTTTAATTCGGGTACTTCATATGCTGCTATATCAACAATATTATCATAGGCTAATTCCTGGTTACTCATTTTCAACTCACCTGCACCACTGGATGTAGAGTGGCATGAACAAGTTTTGTCAAAAATATCATTATATACAATATCCCATGTTGATTCTTCTCCGACATCTAATGAAACTGAAAAAGATTCCGTTGAATCCGGGTTGTCTAAACTATTCCATACAAAGGATATGGAAGCATCATCATCAGATGATCCAGCTGAAAATGTGATCCATGTTTCAATTGTATCGAATCCTATAATTTCCTGGCCTGAAACAACACCATCTACCGACATCCAACTTTCACTGGAGTTGATTTCCTTAATAGTAAGTGGTTCAGTGCCGGTATTTTTTAATATTAATGAAACAGAAAATGGACCGCTTCCTGCTATGACCGGAATATCATCAAGAGAAGTGATGGATAATGATAAATGCCCCGGTGCAGGAACATAAGGTGTCCCATCAGGATTCAGCTTACTGCCATCCCCTGATGAGGAAATACCCAGTGGATCACGCCAATTCTCTCCACTGCAACCAAGCAATATTAATGCTATTACTAAAAAAAGTTTGTTCCTAATAATTTTTATACTTTTCATCATTGTGTCAACTCATAATCTTTAACAAAAAGTTTATATACCAAGCTTTCCTTTTCACGTAGACTCAATACATAATAAACCATCGCCCATTTTCTCCGTTGAAAAATTTCATACATTTCATCCTCCGGCAAATTATACAGTTCATCACCGGATATTATTGATTCTGCCCATGCAGCATATTCGTTTACCTCTTCATCACTGTAAACGTTATACAAATTATCATAATCACCTTCTACATCTTCTCTTGCAAATCCAAAGGAATCATCATCATATCCCGGCATGGGCGTACCCGTAAGCCCGGTGCTGAATGTTCTATAGACTTCTACCGGATCATCACCACCTTTAAATACTTCATTCTTAAAATTGGGAGCCACCATCTTGTTGCCCCAGTCATCTACTAATTTATCACTTGTCGGGCCATCAACTTCACCATGCGGGCCATGACAGTTCCAACATTCCATCAATCTATAAACCATTGCACCTTCCTGAATCAATGCATCTGTTTTTTCGGGTATAGTAGAAGGGATAGTTAATTCAGGCGCCGGATCCTGAATGGAAAATTTTTCAGCTAACGTTTTTAGATAGGCAACAACATCAGATATATCTTTATCGCTAAATATATTTTCCCATGCTGGCATGCTTGTTCTGCGGACACCTTTTCGGATTATTTTTGCGATATTCTCATCAGTAGGCAATGAGCCGGATGGTGTTGTTCTGAATTTATATTTTCCTTTCGTAAAATCTCGGGGAGGCGGGTTTAAATATTTTGCGGCTAAACCTTCGCCATCTCCACGAAAACCATGACAGCCACTGCAGTTCGACTGGTATAATTGCTTGCCATGATTCACATCATCCTCAGCCGATACCAGATTCAATGCTCCGTACAGGGAAATTGAAAAGGTTATTATATAACGGTTCATTTTTTTCATGGTATGTTTTTCCTTTTTTTTGTTGTTAAACTGCTTTTTAAGCAGTGTCACTGTAAAAAAAAGATTATAACAATTAATTAAAGCATACGGTAAGAATACCAATTATTCAAGAATAAAACTGATTATCCCTCGGATGGTCTCAATAGATTGGGCTTATTGCAATAAGAATTCCATGAGGTAACAATCTAAAATTATCTTCGACAATGTGGATTAAAGGTTTCTGTGAAATTGCCGATTAATCTATAGATTTATAATTAGATATAAAATAAAACAACTAAAAATTATTTAGTTGTCATCTTCTTACGTTTTTCAATCACCTTTTGAGCTAAATCATCCAAATTTTCTCCTGAAAGAAGATCTCTTAATCTCTGTCGGATTGGTTTCCATTCATCATGGAGGGGACAAGGAGCATCATCATTACATAAATCCAGCCCTACAACACATTGCTCCTGATCAGGAGGTAATCCATCGATAGCATGTACAATCTGATTTAAATAAATCTCTTTGGGATCTCTACCCAATTCCACACCGCCTGTTCTTCCTCGAGTAGCTACAATTAATCTATTTTTGACAAGGATCTGCATTATCTTTGCTAAAAACTGATAAGGAATATTATATGATCTTGCGATCTTCCTGATCATCACTGGTTTTTCAGGTTTATGTTCAGCTAAATAAATCATTGCCTGGATGGCATATTCCGCTGATTTTGAGTATAACATGAATTCAGATTTTATCATAAATAAGATTATTCTCCAAAGTTATTATTTTTCTTTTTTGATTAGAAAAATATAATAATAGTTGGCTGAATGACACTCGACCCATCTCTAATTTACTTTTACATAATGGGACTTTTCCCATTTCATGGTTGAAACAATGGTATTGTAATAAAACATATATTACAACCTGATAAAGATGGCGGTTAAAATTGCTGTTTTTTTCTTATCTACTCGTTGGTACTTGGTTTCCTGGTAGGCAACCAAAAGGAGGGAAGCCAAAATAGAAAAGAGTTTGTATCAACAATTTTCCTTTTTATCGAGTGTCATAGCCAATTTCCTTGGTATTGAAAAAACAATTACCAATAATTGTTTTATTGTTTCGCTAGAATATTGGATA